>ERZ779622.444-NODE-444-length-24676-cov-11.497502_pt1 | contig 24676 bp, 21 predicted proteins | sample MGYA00514188_ERZ779622 | MGnify/ENA primary metagenome ERZ779622 (study PRJEB29562, sample SAMEA4376702) | mouse gut metagenome | isolation source: Cecum | study: EMG produced TPA metagenomics assembly of the A DSS colitis mouse model was used to assess the... | reverse complement strand
CTGCGCGGCGCAAACTGGAATACCGCCCGTATCAGTGAAATGCTCCGCAATCCCGTGTATGTGCAAGCCGATATTGACGTGTATCAGTTTTTCCAAAGTCAAGGCGCTAACATCTATAATCCGGCAAGTGATTTTACGGGTTACAATGCCTGCTATCTCTACAAAGGTACGGTTTCCACTTCAAGAAAGCAAAGTGACCTGTCCGACAAAGAGATTGTGCTTGCACCGCATAAGGGTTTTATCCCCTCTAAGACGTGGTTAGCCTGCCGTATACGGTGTCTAAACAACCAGCAGTCAACAAAGACCTGTAAGCCGAAAAATTCATGGCTTGTTGGTAAGGTAAAATGCGGCAAATGCGGATATGCGCTGACAATCCGTAAGGCAAAAACAAAGTGGGGACGTTACTTTGTTTGCAGCCAGTCGGGAAGCCGTGGAAGCAACTGTACCGGGGCAGGCTGTACGGTTTATGCGGACGTTTTGGAAGAATATATGCTTGGTGCAATCAAGGAAAGACTGTCGGAATTTCAAAAGCTCTCCTGCCTATCTGACACAGGAGAAGAACAAACAAATATCACGAAGAAAATCCGTCTGACACAGATTGAGGAAGAAATCGAAGAACTTCTCTCCAAAGTGTCCGGGGCAAGCGGCGTTCTGATGAAGTACATAGACGAAAAAGTATCAAAACTGGACGCAGAGCGAAAAGCCTTGCAGGAAGAAATCGTTACGGCAAATGTCACAGACACAGAGGGCAGATTAAAGCAGATAACCAATCATGTAAAAACATGGGAAACGCTCTCTTTCGAGGATAGACAGGCGGTAGTCGATACGCTTATCAAAGTTATTCGCATTGCGGACGGAAACATTGAGATTACTTGGAACATTTAACCATGAAGGATTGAAGTATAGCATTTTGAGGGAAATATTTTATGAGATATTTTTACTTCAATCCTCCCGTTTCGGTGAAGCGCTCCGCATCGCACAGGAGAATCTCGATTCCCGCAATTTCTATGCGTTCAATCCTGAGTTTGATAAATAAATGCAGAGCAGAAATGCACACAAATTTCGCTGATGCATAAAGATTCCGATGAAACAAAAAGCAGGTTTGCAGATAATATGCTGTAAATCTGCTTTTTAAGGTATATTAGATTGTGATACACAAAATTGTGATATTTAGGGGGTTTTCATATCATGATTTTGTGGTACAATGATATTTAAAGACTATAAGGTTTTTAAAAACAAAATGTAGAAAAAGGAGAAGAAAACAGTGGAAAAGGTTACGGAAGATATTATAAATATTGGGGTCAATGATCGGGAGCTCACACTTTTTGAAGGACAATATGAGGTAAAAAACGGGATGGCGTATAATTCCTACGTCATATTGGATGAGCAGGTTGTCGTGATGGATACAGTGGACCCGCGCGCTACAAAGGAATGGCTGCAAAATCTGGAGGAGGCAGTTGGCTCAAGGCCTGTTGATTATCTGGTCATTCAGCATATGGAACCAGACCATGGCGGCAGTATCATGCAGCTGATGCAGCGCTATCCAGATATGAAATTTGTTGGCAATGCGAAGACCTTTCAGATGTTTCAGCAGTTTTTTGATGTTAATCCGGGCGAAAAGGCAGTCATTGTAAAAGAAGGGGATACGCTTTGTGTCGGAAAACATACATTACAATTTTTTATGGCGCCGATGGTCCACTGGCCGGAAGTGATGGTCACATATGACCAGACCGATAAGGTTTTGTTTAGTGCGGATGGCTTTGGCAAGTTTGGCACGCGCGATGCGGATGAGGACTGGACATGCGAGGCAAGAAGATATTACATGAATATTTGTGGGAAATATGGAATGCAGGTGCAGGCGCTGTTAAAAAAGGCAGCCGCATTGGAGATCAAGATTATCTGTCCGCTGCATGGACCAGTGCTGACAGAAAATCTCGGCTATTATATTGATAAATATCAGGTGTGGAGCAGCTATGAACCAGAGGACGAGGGTGTGCTGATTGCCTGTGCTTCCATTCATGGACATACCTTGCAGGCGGCAAAGAAAATGAAAGAAATTTTAGAGCAGAAGGGTGCTAAGAAGGTAGTTCTCGCAGATCTGACCAGAGATGACCTTCATGAAGCCGTGGAGGATGCATTCCGCTACAGCCATATGATCATAGCAGCAGCGTCCTATGATGCCAGTGTATTCCCGCCGATGGAGGATTTCTTACACCGTCTCAAATCAAAAAATTATCAGAAGCGCACGGTCGGAATCATTGAAAACGGTTCGTGGGCGCCGACGGCAGCAAAGAGTATGAAGACACTGCTCGAAGGGGCAAAGCAGCTTACTGTAATAGAACCCGTCGTAACGATTCAGTCTGCTATGAAAGCAGAAAATCTTCCACAGATGGAGGCGCTTGCGGAAGAATTGTTAAAAGCATAGTATAACGAAAATAAATGGCTGTCGGGAAATCCCCGGCAGCCATTTACTCACGGTAAGTCACCACTCTGTCACCTTCTAAAATTCTTGTCTTGCCATCGGGAATCAGAGATTCTTCTCCGCGCATAATCATTGCAATCAGTTCATCCGGCGCCAGATTTAAGTCTGCGATGGCGCGGTTGCACCAAGGATGATAGCGGTCAATAAAGATTTCATCGAGTAGCTCGTCGCCGCTTGGATTGTAGGATGGCGCGCTCAGAATCACGCTGTCACCCGCAAGGATCAGCGTATCGCCCTTCGTGATGATGGTTTCATGATTTCTCTTAATCATCAGTGCAAGGGAGCCTGTCGGAAAGGATACCTCCTTGACCAGTTTGTTTTCCCAGTTGTGCCCTTTTGGTATGTACATGCGGATCAGCGTGATGGAAGCGTCTTCCTGATAATCGTTAAAGGTTTTGCGGACATCTTCATTTTCGTCGATCATATCCAGCTGTTCAGCCACTCTTGGAAGCAGTGTTCCCTGTATGGCAACAGAGAACAGCGAAACCATAAACACAATGTGGAACAGATTGTGCGGCATGATCACGCCGCCAGCCACCGCCATAATGGCAAACACCGACGAGGAAGCGCCGCGCAGACCTGCCCACGATACCAGCAGGCATTGCCGCGCAGAGCAGTGGAAAGGCTTTAACAGCAGGAAAACAGCAACAGGTCTTGCGATCAAAGTAAGGAGGACCGTAATTACAATCGCTGTGATGATCACATCTGACATTTCATGCGGAATGGTCAGAAGCCCCAGCAGGAAAAAGATCAAAATCTGTGCAAGGGAAGTCACGCCGTCAAAAAATGGAATCAAAGTAGCCTTGCTCTTAATGCGGCTGTTGCCGATAATCACGCCCATGATATAGACACTCAGATAGGCATTTCCGCCAAGAATCTGTGACAGGGCATAGCAGATCAGAACCATCGCGATCATAAAAATCGTGTCAAGCCCTTCGGATACCAGCGCTGTCTTGGTCATCAAACGGATAGTCAGCAGCGCAAAAATCAAACCAACCAGAGAGCCTACGACTAATTGCAGGAAAATACGCATCACAATGTGCTCTGATTCCCCCGAATAAATGATTCCCAGCGCAATAAAGGTCAGCATATATGCCATAGGGTCATTACTGCCGCTCTCCATCTCCAGCAGGGAAGCAGTGCTGTCCTTGAGATTGAGTTTTTTCTGCCGGAGTATGGCAAACACACTCGCAGCGTCCGTGGAACCAAGCACTGCACCTACGAGAAAGCTTTCGGGCCACGTATAGCCGAGAATCAGCCTTACAAACAGTGCGGTGACTGCCGCCGTGACCGCTACGCCAATGGTAGACAGAAGGACGGACTTTACGGCTACCCCTTTTGCAAGCTCCCACTTCAGGTTAAAACCACCGTAGAACATGATAAACAGCAGCGCGATGGAACATATATTTTCGGCGAGATGATAGTCATCAAATGGAATCTTAAAGATGCCGTCACTGCCAAAAAGCATACCGATGAACATAAACAGAATTAACGCCGGCATACCAAATTTGCCGGAAAATTTTTCAGCGATCACGCAGAGCAGAATCACAATTGCTACGAGAAGCAGGATAAAAGTCATAATGCCGTCCTTTCTATGATTAATATAAAGATCTATAAAAAATACCTTTGAAAAATACCTTTAATGAATTAGTATGATAAAGTACATCTATATACCATACTAACTTTTTCTGGAAGAATATGCAAGCTACGTTATAAATTTTTAATACTTTTAATCGTAGAGTGACACATGATACTTTGCTTTGCGGTAAATTTTATAGAAAATGACTGCAAAAAGTGAGACAACAATGTAAAGTGTAGAGAGCGCTCCTGTAGCGCCGCCGATCAAAACCAAAATCCATAAAAATATATTCATAATTCAAACCTCCAAATCAATCCATAAAATATTTATTTGCCCTGTGCATTTTGTGGCTCTGTCTGTGATGGCTCTTCAGAAGAGGCATTTGAGGAGCCGCCCACCTCGTAAATGCAGGTAAAAATTCCTGCGCCCACAGCGATTACAACCATAATGCTAAAGATAATATTTTCAATCATGATAAAACCTCCATATATAAAACCTTGCGAAAAAGACGCTCAGAAACCGGCAGTGGCAGATTTTATCTGTCGTGAGTATACCAAAAAAGGGTACACGAAAAAAGCCGCTATGAATTTCTGCAAAAGCGTCCAGAAACAAAATTAGACTTTACGCAATATGGGATTTTTTACCATCATTTTTGTGGATATAATCCAGAGTCCTGTAACTGTACTGGTTTTTGTATGCGTCAGCGCACAGACAGGAATTGATGAAAGAAAGATACAATAGAAGGATACTGACCAGAAGCAGCGCAGCACTCATAAACAGACCGATGCGCAGCGCTGTGAAAGGGCGCACAGACTGACGGGACAGGACAAATTCCTGAATCAGGCTCATAGAATTTTTTTCATAGAAAATGTGTGTGTCTGCCATATGTCCGGCAGCTTGCAGGGAGGCAGTACCAAACGAATCAGAAACATGCGAAAAAGAGGAATCCGCGTGAAGATCTCCACCGTAAATTCCCAGTACAAGCATAGATAGTATTAATAAGGTGCATAAGAGTCTGCTATGTACAATCTTTTGCATGTCAGTCGTTGCCTCGCTTCCGGCAGTTTTGATTTGCCCGCGCTACAGCAAAAGCAGCTGTAGGATGGGGTTCATGTTACTATATCATAAATTCAATCGTTCTTCAAGAAAAATTTTGAAATACCATATATTATGTGATATGCTAAATGTATCATTAGAATTGCAGGAAAATAAGTGTGTCAGTTATTTTTCTACAGTTCCTTAATTCAGGAAAGAAAGAGGTAGTATCATGAGATTTGAATTTGACCAAAAGAACTGGATAAACATTATGGATGGGGAGAAGGACTGTTATCTGCTCACAAACGGACTGGGCGGCTACAGCAGCCTGTCTGTCACCGGGGCGGCAGCGCGGGGGGATCAGGCGCTTCTGATGTCTGCAAAGAGAGCGCCAAATGTCAGAATGCATCTGGTGTCGAACATTTTTGAGAAACTGGTCATAGACGGTCAGGAGTATGTGCTGACATCACAGCGCATGCGGTCAGGAGAGGATTATGAGGGATTTCGATACTTGCAGAAATTTGTCTATGACGATTTTGATAAAGAAGCGCCTGTCTGGACATTCCGCGCAGGCGGAGTGACCATCAGAAAACATTTGCTGATGGTGCACGGCAAAAATACCGTAGCCCTCTGGTATGAGCTGGACAATCCTTCTGAAAAAGACGTGGCGCTGGAACTCACGCCGCTGCTTCGTTTTACATCCAAGAAAGAGGATTTTGACGTCGCACAGCAGCTGGAAGAATACAAGATTGCGCCGTGTGGTGAAAAGACGGCAGAGGACAGGCAGTACTGTATCACAGGCAGAGATCTACAATTGTATCTTGCGGCGAATGCGCCACTGTCCGAGGAGACGGCGCATTTATTCGGAGAGATGTATTTCTCGCAGGATGAGCGCGACGGGCGTGTGGCGTATGGCAATGCCTTTGTGAATGGTACGTTAAAGAAAGATGCGGCACTCAAGGAGGGGCTCTATGTTCTGTTCAGCACAGAAGAGATGGCGTTCACGGACGTGAAAACATACTATGAGGACCTTGTACAGCAGAACAGCGCGCGGAAGAACCAACTGCTCACACAGGCAGAGCTGGACTCAGACCTTGGGAAACAGCTTGTGCTGAGCGCAGACGCATATGTCGTGCGGCGCGATTCTACAGATGGCAAAAGCATTATCGCGGGCTATCCGTTTTTTGAGGACTGGGGACGCGATACGATGATCTCACTTGCAGGGGCGACACTGGTGACAGGGCGGTTTGAGGAGTGCAAGAGCATTTTAAGAACCTTTGTCAAATACGTGAAAAACGGGCTGCTGCCGAATCTGTTTCCAGAGGGGGGCGAGAATCCGATGTACAACTCGGCAGATGCGCCGCTATTGTTTGTGAATGCAGTGTATGAGTATATGGAGTACTCGGGCGACAAGGCATTTCAGGATGAGATACTTCCGGTATTAGAACAGATTATTGACGGGTATCAAAATGGTACAGATTTTCATATCGGCATGGACAGTGACAGTCTGGTCATGGCAGGCGCAGGACTCGAGCAGCTCACATGGATGGACGTGCGCGTGGGGGATTTCCTGCCGACGCCAAGACACGGAAAACCCGTGGAGATCAATGCATACTGGTACAGCGCGCTGATGGTGATGTACACGATGACAAAGGATGTAAAATACCAAGAGCTTGCCTCAAAGGTCAAAGAATCCTTTCAGGAGAAGTTCTGGAATGAAAATGCACAGTGCCTGAAGGATGTGCTGTCGGGCGGAAAAGATGAAAATCAAATCCGGTGCAATCAAATCTGGGCGCTGACAATGCCGTTTACCATGCTCCCTGCCGACAGGGAAGCGCTGGTTCTCAAGAAGGTCAAAGACGAGCTCTACACAACGGTTGGACTGCGCACGCTGGCAAAGGACGACCCCGATTTCCACCGTATCTATATCGGATCGATGCAGGAGCGCGACAGGGCGTATCATCAGGGGACTGTGTGGGCATTTCCGCTGGGGGCGTACTACAGAGCCTGCATCCGTTATGCCGGAAAGTGCGGGGACATGACGGAGAAAAAGCATATACAGACCGAGCTGGCAGAGGGCTTTGGCGCGCTCACGGCATGGCTCAGGGAAGGCTGTGTGTCCCAGATTGCAGAGATTTACGACGGGGAGGCGCCGACAGTGTCAAGAGGGTGCTTCGCACAGGCGTGGAGTGTGACGGAGCTTCTGCGGGCAGTGTATGATTATGAGAAAATGCAGGAGGAAATTTTAAGTGATGGCAAAAATATACGAGATTGATTTCGCGGCACTGAGCAGCGAAGAGAAGTCCAAGTTTATTCTAAATCTGAAAGATTTAGCAGAGGAATGCTTTGCGGCATCGCCATTCGAAGTGACAATCAATGCGCAGCTTTTGATGTTTACACGGTGGTGGAATTCCTACCGCCTGATGGCGCCTGAAATTCCGACGCCAGAGATTTTGGATATCATTATGGAGAAACTGTGGGATTATCAGGAGGGAAAAATAGAGCCGTCTGAATTTATGCGGTTTGCGGACTGTCTGGATGCCGTAGTGATTGAGATTGCGACAGGCCATACGGAAAAACTGGAGGAGGACGAGGCATATTATGATTTTAAGGCGCAGTATTTTTGGAACTGGGCAGACGCAGAGCTTTGTTATGATAGCTTTTTAATCAATGTTTCCTACTTATTTCTGGAAATCAAAGAACACATGATTGACTGGAACGGTGTTCAGGAGATCGTGGACTGTGATATCGCAGATCTCAAGGTTCCTTTTCTCGAAGAGATGGACGAAGCGCCGGACTGTACAGCAAATGTTCTGGAACAATGGTTTCAGGAGGTTTATAACACACCCCGGTTTTGCGAAGTCATTTCACTCATGCAGAAGGACATACAGACTGCGCTGACAGGAAAGCCTATGGCGGAGCTTAGAAAACAATATCAAAATGAATATCTGTTCTCGCCAGAGGACTGCGCGAAAATCACTGCGAAAGCATGTTAAGAAACTGTCAAAAATAAGTTGCAATACCATATTGAAATATTGTTAAAAATATGTCAGAATAATAGTATTCAACGATCATAAAAATTGAAATAGATTGATACGCAGGAGGCAGAGCTAATGAGAGGGATAGATACACAGGTTCGTAAAACACGGCGCGCAATTTTCAGGGAAGTGGCAAATATGGCATATCATTCCACAAACTTAGTGGATGACATGGAGGCGCTTCCTTATAAACTTGCAGATGCAGAGAACTCACCTTATTGGGATAATATTTACCGTGAGCGCGAGATTATCCGCGAGCGCACGCGGCTTGCGATGGGCATGTCGCTGCGCCCCGAGGATGAACCCGTACAGGTCAGCCAGGGGGTGGAGGAGAGTAATATTGATGAAAAGTATTATGAGCCGCCTCTGATGCAGGTGATTGCGTCTGCGTGCAATGCATGTCCAGAGAACCGGTATGAAGTGACAGACAAGTGCATGGGATGTCTTGCACATCCTTGTAATGAGGTGTGTCCAAGAGGCACCATCACAATGAAAAACGGACGGTCTGTGATTGATCAGGAGAAATGCATCAAATGTGGTAAATGCAAGACGGTCTGCCCCTACGATGCGATCTCTCACCAACAGCGCCCATGCCTTGCGCACTGCGGTGTGAATGCGATTCACTCTGACAGTCATGGCAGAGCAGTGATTGACGATGAGAAATGCGTATCCTGCGGGCAGTGTATGGTGAGCTGTCCTTTTGGCGCGATCGCTGACAAATCCCAGATTTTCCAGCTGATCCGCGCAATGCAGTCAGGCAGGAAGATCATCGCGCAGGTGGCGCCTGCATTTGTGGGTCAGTTTGGTCCCAAGGTGACACCAGATATGCTAAAGACTGCGCTCAAGGAGCTGGGTTTTTATGATGTGTACGAGACCGCGATCGGCGCTGATATGGGTGCCATGACAGAAGCAGAACATTATGTAAAAGAAGTTGCGACCGGAGAAGTGCCGTTTCTGCTCACCTCGTGCTGTCCGTCATGGTCGATGCTCGCCAAGAAATTTTTCCCGGAGACGATTGACAAGATCAGCAATGCCCTGACGCCGATGGTGGCAACTGCCAGAGTGATCAAAGAGAAGCACCCGGATGCCAGCGTGGTATTTATCGGACCCTGCGCCAGCAAGAAGCTTGAAGCAAGCCGCAGGACAATCCGTTCAGACGTGGACTTTGTGATTACCTTTGAGGAGCTTGTGGGGATGTTTGAGGCAAAGGGAATCTTATTAGAAGAAATCAAGGCGATGGATACGATGAACGATGCGACTGCTGCCGGGCGTGGATACGGCGTTGCAGGAGGCGTTGCCAGCGCGATTGAGGGATGTATCAAGGAGTATTATCCTGATACGGAGATTCATATCGAACACGCGGAGAGTCTCTCAGAGTGCAAAAAGATTCTTATGCTTGCAAAAGCGGGGAAGAAAAACGGCTGCTTAATTGAAGGTATGGCGTGTCCGGGCGGCTGTGTTGCCGGGGCAGGCACGAACATTGCCATTCCAACAGCGACAAAAGATCTGATCAGCTTTAAAAATTCTTCGGAGCAGAAGCTGCCAGAGCATAGTATACGCCAGCCAGAGTGACCAGAATAAAATGACGATAAAGGGACTGCCAAAAACTGGCAGTCCCTAAAAATGTCTGGTAATAAAAAGATATTACAGGTCAGCGCCGTGGTCGATGACAATAATCTGTCCTGTGATTGCAGAGGATTCGTCGCCTGCAAGGAACAGGATTGCATTTGCAACTTCCTTCGGCATACACACTGGCAGAGATAAGTCGGCATGTTTTGCCATCGCACCCATCATATCCGGGTCAAGATTTTCTTTCTTCATGCCCATGGTCATCGGTGTCACGACGCTGCCCGGACAGAGGGCATTGCAGCGCACATTGACGCTGGCACAGCGCATTGCAATATTCTTTGTCATACCGATCACGGCTGCTTTGCTTGCCACATAAGCCACACCGCCGCCGCCAGTGTAGCCTGCCACGCTGGAGACATTGACAATCGAGCCAGATTTTTTCTCCACCATCACTTTTGCAGCTTCCCTTGTCATGTAAAGTGTTCCTTTGGTATTAATATCGATTAAAGTGTCTATTGTCTGGTCTGTCACTTTTTCTACCGCCTCAATACCGCTGTCAACGACACCCGCATTGTTTACCAGAATATCCACAGTGCCAAAAGTTTCAAGCGTTTTTGCGATCACAGCGCTGCACTGCGCCTTGTCTGAAATGTCGCAGGGAACTGCCAATGCCTCGCCGCCGGCTGCTTTGATTTTGTCTGCCACCGCCTCAAGCTGTTCTACCCTTCGCGCTGAGATGACAACCTTTGCGCCCTCCTTTGCAAAAAGCTCTGCTGCGCAGGCACCGATGCCTGAGTTGCCCCCTGTGATCACTGCTACCTTTCCGTCAAGTCTGCCCATATGATTACCTCCTGTTTTTTCATTATTTTATTTTTTGTTTTCGTGCTGTCTTGATTATAACATACGAGATACAATAAATATAGAAAAAGTATATAAAATTATGATTGTCATGCCAGATGCAAAAACTGGGAATATTCTTTTATGAGCATAAGAACACCTTGGGACGGCAATGCTATAAACGTAAAATCCATTTGAATTGGAGTTTACTTTCATAGCGTAATCAGAGATGAATATGAGGTGCAGGAATGGATTATACAGATAATTTGCAGAGCGGATTGCCGCTTGGTCTGGCGTTTGGCATGGCGATGGACGAACAGGCAATCAATCATTACGGCAAGATGACAGAGTACGAAAAAGAGCAGGTAATCGCCAGAAGCAAGGATGTAAAAAGCAAAGAGGAAATGCAGCAGCTCATACAGAAGATCAGCGAGGGCGATACCATCATGTAAGCGCTCAAGTACGTTTTGGAAAGGAAGCAGCCTTGGCTTGTAAGCGGGGCTGCTTCTTTGCTAAGAGCCCGTCAATAACTTATTTTCTTCTCAAGCAGATTCAAAAGCCCGTAGATTACCATTGCAATCACACATAGAATCACGATGCTCAGGATCACCATGTCGAGCTTGAAAACCTGACTTCCATAGATGATGAGATATCCTAATCCCTTTCTGCCGGCAAGAAATTCTCCGATAATGACCCCCACCAATGCAAGACCAATGTTGACTTTGGACAAAGAGATAAACGTAGGAATATTTCCGGGAAAAACCACCTTTGTAAAAGCCTGCAATTTCGTGCCGCCCAGCGTCTCGATGAGTTTCAGCCGTTCAGGGTCTGTCTGCTCAAAAGACTGGTAAAGATTCAAGATACAGCCGAATATTCCGACTGAGATTCCGCATAGAATAATAGTGCGGGGCCCTGTGCCGAGCCACACGATAATCAGCGGTGCGAGCGCAGATTTAGGAAGGCTGTTGAGCACAATCAGGAACGGTTCAAACATTCTGCCCAGTGAGGGATAAAACCAGAAAAACGTCGCTGTCAGCAGAGAGAACAGAATAATGAGCAAAAAGCTGACGCCCGACTCTAGAAGCGTAATCCCAATATGACTCAGCAGGGACATATCCTGAACATCATGCCAGAAAAGCCGCGAGATGGCGATAGGTGAACTGAAATAAAAGCTGTCAATCCAGCCCAGATCAGCAGACACCTGCCAAAGCATCACAAAGGCTGCAAACAACAGAATCCGACTCCAGAAAATGTATAGTTTTTGCAGCTTCTGGCGTCGCAGAAAGTTTTTCTGCCCCACGGTAAGCGCCACGGCATCACTCTTGATGATATCATTAGTTTCATGGTTATTTTTCGGTATTTTCATCCTGCATTTCCCTCCAGATCTGATCAAAATATTCCTGAAAAAGACTTGACTTTCTCATATCTTCCCGCTTGATTCCGTTGGCTTCAAATTCAATAGGGATCACGTCCTTTATCGTACACGGTGATTTTGTGAGGACAAACACAACATCAGCCATCGAAATTGCCTCCGAGATATCATGCGTTACCAAGATGGCTGTTTTTTCCTCGGACTTAATAATGTCATGGACATCCTTGGACACATTGAGCCTCGTCTGGTAGTCCAGAGCGCTGAAGGGTTCATCGAGCAGCAGCAGGTCAGGTCGCAGTGCAAGGGTGCGGATGAGGGCAATTCGCTGCCGCATACCGCCAGAAAGCGCAGATGGCTTCTGGTTCTTGACATTGGACAGATGATATTTATCCAGCAGTTCATCGACCAGTTCCAGATTTTCTTTTGTTTTCTTTTTCTGTATTTCCAGACCGAGTGTGATGTTCTGATAGACGCTGCGCCATTCTAGCAGATGGTCATGCTGTAGCATATAACCTACACGCGGAGCATTGAAATCTTCGGAGTACGAGGTTATAAAGCCGCCCACGGGCTTGAGCAGTCCGGCAATCAGGGACAAAATCGTAGACTTGCCGCAGCCGCTTGGGCCAACCAGTGCTGCAAAAGCACCTTTTTCAACTGTAAAATTTATGTCATTTAATACCTTTACTTCGCCAAGATTACTATAATAAGAAAAACTTACGTGATCCAGACGGAGAATAGGCTTATCCTGATGAGATTTTGACATATTGTGACCGCCGCCTTTCTGTGTTGGTTGAGGTTTGATGGTTCGAGGTATAGGATAGTATAGTATATGTAACGATGGGGCAAGAGTGCTATGTGCCAAGAAAAATTGCTTGCAAGCCGTGTATAGTTATGGTATGATACATATAAATATAGGCGGGCGGGAAGAATTTCCCGCTATTTTTCATATAAGGATACAGTGTTGGGAAGGAATGTGTCTAAATGCACAAAAAAACCTATGAAATCATGCACAAAGATCATAAGACAGCCTCAATCAGCGAAACAGGGCATTGTATAATATACGACAAAGCTTTTCTGCCCTATAACCTGTACTTGGAGGAGGCAGAGGACATCGACACCCTTGTGAACAATATCACCAATTTTAATTACTGGTGCGCTTCGAGAGTCCTGACCTTAGACAGAACGTATGCGAAAGAAATTTTGAACAGCATCGGCGTTCGGCAGGCTGTCACAGACAGGGACAGGGCAAAGATTGCGTTGTCGTACCGCTGTGTGTCACTGACCGATGTGTTCTGGGTAAAGATTGCGGAGGAGGAGATTTGCTTTCGTGATATTAATCTATATGAAAATCATCTCGATAATACCTTTATGGATATTTCCCTGAGAGGCAGACAGTATTCCGTCCAGAATGATTGTCTTGCAAGAGACTTATCCACAAATGGCTGTTTTCCCAAAGCATGGCAGAGGGCCGGGAATGCGTTTTGGCTGTTAAAAGACGGTGGGCGTGAAAGCGTTGAAAGAGAGCTGTTGGCAAGTCAGATATGCAGATGCTTTGATGCGGAGCAAGTGCTTTACGAAGCGGATTTTTTTGACGGGGAAAAAGTCAGTGTGAGCAAAAATATGACCTCCTTGGACAATTCGATTGTATCTATGGAGGCATTTGAGATTTATGCCCAAAATCATGATATTAAAACACAAGACTATATCCTGCACCTCGATGCACACAATTATTATATGATGAATATTCTTGACTATCTGGTAGGAAATACGGACAGGCATTGGGGAAATTGGGGCGTGCTGGTGAATAATGCGACGAACAAGCCAATGCGTCTGCATAAGCTCATGGATTTTAACCAAGCCTTTCATGAGTATGACCAGCTTGACGGGGCGAACTGCCAGACTTTATTTGGAGAGCATTTGACACAGCGGGACGCCGCCGTCTTGGCCGTTCAGCAGATCGGACTCAACCAGCTTCGCGCGCTTGATGAGGCAAGTTTTGCTACGCTGCCCCAATATTATCCAATGTTTCTTCAAAGACTATCACTGCTAAAAAGCATTCCTTGATTTTTTATTGCAACAATAGAAAAATTATGCTATTATTACTAATATTTATATTTCGGCAGGATTTATTCCGAGAATAACAGGAGGCGACAATAAGATGGCACAGCTTTGGGGCGGTAGATTTACCAAGGAGACAGACAAGCTTGTATATAACTTTAATGCATCAATCTCATTTGACCAGAAATTTTTCCGGCAGGATATAGAGGGCAGCATGGCACATGTGAAGATGCTTGCAAAGCAGGAGATACTGACAGAGGATGAGAAGAATCAAATCCTGTCAGGGTTAGAGGGGATTCTAAACGATGTTTTCAATGGAACACTGGAAATCACAGACGAATATGAGGACATTCACAGCTTTGTGGAGGCCAATCTGATTGACCGGATCGGGGATGCGGGCAAGAAGCTCCACACCGGCAGGAGCAGGAATGATCAGGTAGCGCTTGACATGAAGCTTTACACGCGGCATGAGGTCACGGAGATCAATGCGCTCCTAAAAGAGCTGCTTGAAGTTCTTCTTCATATTATGGAAGAAAATATAGAGACCTATATGCCCGGATTTACGCATTTGCAGAAGGCACAGCCAATTACACTGGCGCATCATATGGGGGCATATTTTGAGATGTTTAAGCGCGACAGACAGCGGCTTCATGATCTATATGACAGAATGAATTACTGCCCTCTGGGATCTGGCGCACTGGCGGGAACTACATATCCATTAGACAGAGTATTTACAGCGCAGCTTCTTGATTTCAATGGTCCGACGCTCAACAGCATGGACGCTGTGGCAGACCGTGACTATGTGATCGAGCTGCTGTCTGCGCTGTCCACGATTATGATGCATCTCAGTCGTTTTAGTGAGGAGATTATCCTCTGGAATAGCAATGAGTATCATTTTGTGGAGATCGACGATGCGTACTCGACCGGCAGCAGCATTATGCCGCAAAAGAAAAATCCTGATATCGCGGAGCTGGTGCGCGGCAAGACAGGGCGTGTATATGGCGCGTTGGTGTCAATTCTCACGACGATGAAGGGAATCCCGCTTGCATACAATAAAGACATGCAGGAGGACAAGGAGCTGACGTTTGATGCGATTGATACTGTAAAAGGGTGCGTGGCACTGTTTACAGGTATGCTGAAAACGCTAAAATTCAACAAAGATGTTATGAAGATCAGCGCCATGAAGGGCTTTACCAACGCAACAGACGCGGCGGATTATCTCGTAAACCACGGTGTGCCGTTTCGAGATGCACATGGCATTATCGGCAGGCTGGTATTATATTGTATTGACAAGGACAAGGCGATTGATGAGCTGTCTCTTGATGAATTAAAAGCAATCAGTCCGGTGTTTGAGCACGATATTTTTGAGGCAGTCAGCCTAGAGACCTGTGTCAATAAGCGCACGACCATTGGCGCGCCGGGACCAGATGCGATGCGGGAGGTACTTCGTATTCATAGGGAGTATTTAAGTCTTGATTGAAACCTTTCAAGTTCCTATGCCAGAAGATGAAATTGATTTCCTTAATTAATTTCGAGTACGCCAAATATTTAGGAATATAAAATGCAGGAGGAAAAGGAAATACCTGTGCAAATGATATGAAGAAATTAGAAGTAATGCAGGATGAATATGGCAATAAGATCGTTTTAATTCCTGATATTATATTTATGAATAAACAGAATATTGATTGGAATGAAGTAGAGAAATATTTGGAGCAATATATAGGCGAATCCATTATAATTACAGAAAGTAAGGATGTTATAAATTTGGGAAACTCATTTCCAGATGAGTTTACGGGGTCAAAATATACTAGAAATACAAAAGGTGCCCGAGCTAAGGCGAAGGCAAATGCAGTACAAGGAATTAAAGAAATGGTTGAGATTGCTACAAATAGAACATTTCGTGAAAATTGTAAGGAGAAACATCACTCAGATGCTGGAAAAGGATGGTATTATTATACTACGCGTTTTGCACTTCCAGTTTACGATAATGAAAAAAAGACAAATCAATATAATGTTTATTCAGGGTGTTTGGTTGTCAATTGTACTGTAGGAGGAAAGATGTATCTTTATGATTTAGTTGATATAAAAAAAGAAGCGAGTAACCCACTCAAGACTAACATGTAGCCAAATGGTACAAAACCGCTTCCATATAAAGAGAATAACATGTGATGCAGGTTTTGTCAAGTAAATAAATTATGCTGATATCCAATTCAGCAGAATGGAGGAGAAAAATGAGTGAAAAATTAAAAGTAGGTATCCTTGGCGGTACTGGAATGGTAGGGCAGAGATTTATTGCTCTCTTGGAGCATCATCCGTGGTTTGAGGTGACAACGATTGCGGCAAGTCCGCGTTCTGCCGGTAAAACCTATGCAGAAGCAGTCGGTGACAGATGGAAAATGACAACCCCCATGCCAGAGGCAGTGAAAAATATCGTTGTCATGAATGTTAATGAAGTTGAGAAAGTGGCTTCGGAGGTTGATTTCGTATTTTCCGCAGTGGATATGACCAAAGAGGAGATCAAAAAGATAGAGGAAGAGTACGCAAAGACAGAAACGCCAGTTGTCAGCAACAATTCCGCACACAGATGGACACCCGATGTACCGATGGTGGTACCTGAGATCAACCCTGAGCACATGAAGGTCATTGACTATCAGAGAAAACGCCTTGGCACGACGAGAGGCTTTGTAGCCGTCAAACCAAACTGCTCAATACAGAGTTATGCGCCGGTTCTGACCGCGTGGAAAGAGTTTGAACCCTATGAGGTTGTGGCGACCACCTATCAGGCAATCTCCGGCGCCGGCAAGACATTCAAAGACTGGCCGGAAATGGAAGGCAACATTATTCCGTACATTGGCGGCGAGGAGGAGAAGAGCGAGAAAGAACCGCTTCGAATCTGGGGCGAGATCAAGGACGGTGTGATAGAGCCGGCGACATCACCAGTCATTACATGCCAGTGCATCCGTGTGCCCGTATTGAACGGCCACACTGCTGCCGTATTTGTCAAGTTCAGAAAGCAGCCAACCAAAGAGCAGCTTATCGAGAAATTAGTAAGTTTCAAAGGAGTACCGCAGGAGCTGAATCTGCCAAGTGCACCCAAGCAGTTTATCCAGTATCTTGAGGAGGATAACAGACCACAGGTAAGCCTTGATGTTGACTATGAGAACGGTATGGGTGTGTCCGTCGGACGTATCCGCGAGGACAGTGTCTATGACTGGAAATTTGTCGGGCTTTCACACAATACAGTGCGCGGTGCCGCAGGCGGTGCCGTACTCTGCGCGGAACTTCTCAAAGCACAGGGGTATATTACAAAGAAATAAGCAGACTGGAAAGGGCTGTCGGTCTGACAGCCCTTTCCTTATATTAGGAGAGCGATACCATGACAAAGTTAAGAAAAAAAGTATTTATCATCGGAGGAACAGGGCTTGTCGGGCGTGCCATCAAGGAGAGCCTTGCACAAACGTATGAGGTGGTGGTCACCGCAGGACATCATGAGGTGGCAGGCGGGTATCAGCTACAGGCAGAAGATACAGACCGTTTATTAGAAATATTGGAGAAAGAAAATCCGCAAATCGTGATTTCTACGATAAACGGTGCGTTTGTGCCGCAATATACGTTTCATACAATACTGGCTGACTGGATGAGCAAAGAACCCTCCAAAAAACTGTTGTTTATATCCACAGCCAATGTATTTGACGGGGACTTGTCCCAGCCGTGTACAGAGCAGACGCCGCCCGATCCCGAATCAGATTATGGGAAATTCAAAAGGGATTGCGAGATAATGCTGATGGAAAAGCTGCCCGCACAGCTCATCATCTTTCGTCTGGGGGCTGTGTGGGCGCCCGACTGTCCAAGAATACAGGAGCTTCGGGAGTACAGTGCCAGTGGAAAGCCGTTGGAGACCTATCCAAATGACTATGTCAATGTTACGCTGGCAGCCCAGATTGGAGCGTATGCAAAGTATGTGCTGCAACAGGATTTAAAAGGCATTTTTCACGTTGGAAGCAAGGATATGGTGGATTATTATGCGTTTCAGAAAATGGTCTGTGCGCAGTTACAAATCAAACTGCCCCAATTTGCCCCAGTGGAAATCCCAGAAAAGGCATATCAGGCAGTCCTGCCTGCAAGAACAGAGATTCCAGACGCGCTCCAAATGACTGTCTCACAGGTCTTGGAGGCATTAAAGACATCATAATAATACATAACAGGATGGAGATAAGAACTTGGGAAAGAAGCTGATTATAACCGAAAAACCATCGGTTGCGCAGGATTACGCAAAGGTTTTTCAGGTATCAGGAAAACGAAACGGCTACATCGAAAATAACACCTATGTCATCACATGGTGCGTTGGACATCTGGTAGAAATGGTCTATCCAGAGGAGTACGATATCCGCTATAAAAAATGGATGCTGCAAGATTTGCCGTTTCTGCCGGAAAAATATAAATATGGCGTCATCAAGAATGTACAGCAGCAGTATGATATCGTGCACTCCCTGTTGCAGCGGGAGGATATCGACACCGTGTACTGGGCAGGGGACTCTGGAAAAGAAGGACAGACCATCGAAGAAAATATCCGAAATTTTGGCGGAGTCCGCAAAGGAATGCAGGAGCTGCGCGTGTGGATTGATTCACAGACCGAGGCGGAGATCAAGCGCGGGATGGCGCAGGCAAAACCGATGTCAGCCTATGAAAATCTGGGAAAATCCGGCATTATGCGTTCTATTGAGGACTATGCGATGGGCATTAACTTCTCGCGTGTCATGTCCGTCAAGTACGGGAAACTGCTAAATGATGCTGCCGCGACAAAAGGGTACACGGCGATCGCCATTGGAAGGGTGATGACCTGTGTCCTTGGCATGGTCGTCAACAGAGAACGCGAGATTCGCAATTTCAAAGAAACTTCCTTTTACAGAGTCGTCGGCGATTTCACAGATGCCAATATCGAGGCGGAGTGGAAAGCAGTGGAAGGCTCTGTATATTTTGAATCCACAAAACTCTATAAGGAAAACGGATTTAAAGAAAAGGAAGATGCCGAGGCACTAATCGCTTCTTTTGAGGGCAAGGAAGCAGTTGTCAGGACCTTGGAAAAGGGCATTTCCAAGAAGAAAGCACCGCTTTTATTCAATCTGGCAGAATTGCAGGCAGAGTGCGCCAAACGGTTTAAAATCAGCCCTGACCAGACATTGCAGGTCGCACAGGACTTATATGAAAAAAAGCTCACGACATATCCCAGAACGGATGCGAGGGTACTGACAACGGCGGTTGCACAGGAGATCGATAAAACGCTGGTGCCGCTAAAGGGATATACGCCAACACAGCAGTTTACAGACCATATTTTGACCAAAAAACGCTATACCAGCATCGCAAAAACTCAGTATACAGATGACAGCAAGGTCACAGACCACTACGCCATTATTCCAACAGGACAATTGACAGAGCTTGGGACGCTGACACCGCTTCAAACGAAGGTGTTCGACTTGATTGTGCGGCGGTTTTTAAGTATTTTTTACCCGCCGGCAGAATATCAGACGTTAAAGCTTGTTGTAGGCATTGAAAAAGAATCTTTGTTTGCCTCTGCAAAAGTACTCAAAGTGCTTGGATTTCTTGAAGTTCTGGGAAAGACGCTTGAGGATGCCGACGAGGACGAGAATGCAGAGGATGGACAAAAGAAAACAGACAAGAATACAACAGAAGATGGCGGCAAAGAAAAGAAAAATAATGCCAAAAAGCTGCTCGCGCTGGCAGCCGTGTTAAAACAGGGCGATATCCTTACCGTGAATGGCTTTGAAGTCAGGGAGAGCAAGACAACACCGCCCAAGCGGTATACATCGGGGTCGATGATTCTTGCGATGGAAAATGCCGGGCAGCTCATTGAAGATGAAGAGCTTCGCGCCCAGATCAAAGGGTCTGGCATCGGCACAAGCGCAACGCGCGCAGAGATTATCAAGAAGTTGATTCGGATTGGCTATCTGAATCTCAACCAGAAAACGCAGGTGATCACACCACAGAACTTTGGCGAGATGGTGTATGAGGTCGTTGCCATGACGGTTCCAGCGCTTCTGAATCCCAAGATGACTGCCTCGTGGGAAAAAGGGCTGGACGGCATCACAAACGGAACCGTTGATGTGAATGATTACCGCGCAAAGCTTGAAGACTTTATCCGGCGGGAGACCATTCAGATCCGCGATCAGGACCTAACCAATAAGATTGCAGCCCAGATCAGCCCGTTTAGCGGCAAGGGTGCAAGGGGACTTGGTGCGCGCAGAAAGCTGGAAGTGCAGTGTCCGGCGTGCGGCGGTGACATTGTGACTACACCGTTTGGATATGGATGTGCGAATTATCAAAAGGATGGGAGTGGCTGCAATTTTGTGATTGGCACGATTGCAGGGAGAGCGCTGTCTGACGAGGAGTGTATCGCGCTGGTCAGAGACGGACATACGGCGGTGTTAAATGGTTTTGTATCGAAGAAAAAGAAGAAATTTGACGCCGTTTTGGTGCTGGAAAAAGATAATGATGGAAAATATACCGTCAGCTTTAATTTCGAGAATGTGGAGGCAAAGAAAATTAAGGACGTCGTCTGCCCGCTCTGCGGCGGTGAGATCGTGCAGACTCCGTTTGGATATGGCTGTGCAAAGTATGATCGTGAGGATGAGAATAGTTGTAGATTTTCGATTGGCAAGATGGCTGGAAAGGAACTTTCCGAATCTCAGGTAAGGGAGCTGCTGACAAACGGAAGGACTTCGACAATCCGCGGATTTAAGTCAAAAGCAGGCAAAAAATTTGATGCGTGTGTTGCATTCAGCCGCGATGAGTCAGGAAAGGTGACGGGGCTTAAATTTGATTTTGAAAATGTCGAGCAGCAAAAACTCAAGGATGCGGTCTGTCCATTGTGCGGCGGTGAGATTGTCAAGACTTCCTTTGGCTATGGCTGTGCCAATTACAACAGGGAGGATGCAGAGCATAGCTGCCGTTTTTCTATCAACAACAATATTGCAGGCGTTAAGATTTCAGACGCGGTCGCCAAAAAGCTGCTCTCTGAGAAAAAAACAGAGAAGCTCGAGGGATTTCTGGCAAAGAGCGGTGCCAAGTTCAACGCGGCATTAAAGCTTACGGACGACGGGCAGGTGGTGTTTGATTTTCCAGACAGACCAGCACCGACAGAAACAAATCTTGCATGTCCAAGGTGCAGCGCGCATAAACTAAAAAAGAGCCAGTGGTATTATGAGTGTGAATGCGGCTTCAAAATCGGGCATACCGTAGCGCAGGTACTGATTTCAGAGGAGACGATGCAGGAGCTGTTTGCAAGTGGAAAAACGAAGGAGAAAATCTCAGGGTTTGTGTCAAAAGCGGGAAAATCATTTGATGCATATTTAAAATACACAGATGAAAAAATACAGTTTGACTTTGAACATTCAGATGGAACTTCGTCAGATCAATCTGCTCAGGCGCAATCCATGCCGTGGCTGGACGCAGCGCCCGGCGCAGAGAGCACACCGCCTGCGCCCCCGCAGGATACCGAACCGGCATCGGACGAGTACTGGGCGTCATTGATGGCAGGGGCGGAGATGGCGTTAACGGACGAATAGCAGATATTTATAATAAAAGGAGATAGAAAAATGGAACAATTTCAAATCAAAAATCTATATAACTTAGAGGAGACCATCGCAGCACCGCTCTTTGACGGAGCAGTGTATCCGTGGGAGCTGCTGCCAAAAATCGGAGCCTATATCATTGAGCTTGGCGGTTCACTTCCAGCAGACAAGTATGAAAAGCGCGGCGAAAACATCTGGATTGCAAAATCTGCAAAAGTTGCCCCCACAGCATATATGAACGGTCCCTGCATTATTGACGAGGATGCGGAAATCCGCCACTGTGCATTCATCCGCGGCAATGCCATCGTCGGAAAAGGTGCAGTGGTCGGCAACTCGACCGAGCTTAAAAATGTGATTCTTTTTAATAAAGTGCAGGTGCCGCACTACAATTATGTAGGCGACAGCATTCTTGGGTTTAAGTCGCACATGGGCGCCGGTTCGATCACTTCCAATGTCAAGAGTGACAAGACGCTCGTGGTGGTCAAATCCTCCTATGGAAATATCGAAACCGGATTAAAAAAGATGGGGGCAATGCTTGGGGACAATGTGGAGGTCGGCTGCAACAGCGTGCTCAACCCGGGAACTGTGATCGGGCGCAATTCCAATATCTACCCGACCTCTATGGTGAGAGGATATGTGGAGGCAGACAGCATTTACAAAAGACAGGGAGAAATCGCAGAAAAATCAAAATAAAGACGATTTATTGATAAAATTGACAATTTTTTGTCAAAAATATGAATTTTTAATTGCTATTTTTCTAAAAATGTGCGAAAATATGAATATGTGGGTAACATATCATAGTCCATTTTTACAGATATGTAAATATCATGGTGATATGCACATATGTTCCTGCGTTAACAATGTGCGGTTTAGGAGCTGTTCTTGCCATGGGCAGCTTAAACAGCGCCTTCTGTCGCGCATTAAAAATATAAGTTAAGTAATCGAAAGGAGTTTTCACATGATTTATTCAAAGGAAATTGAAGAAATGTGTGTAGTAGCACGTGACGGTAATCATGGTTGTGCACCGATTCCAGAAGAGGCGAAATGGGTAAAGGCTAAGGAAGTAAAAGATATTTCCGGCTTTACACACGGCGTAGGCTGGTGTGCACCGCAGCAGGGTGCCTGCAAGTTGTCCCTGAACGTAAAAGAAGGTATCATTCAGGAAGCGCTGGTTGAGACAATCGGATGTTCTGGTATGACACATTCCGCAGCGATGGCGGCAGAGCTGCTTCCGGGCAGAACTGTTATGGAAGCATTGAACACAGACCTTGTTTGCGACGCGATCAACACCGCTATGAGAGAGCTGTTTTTACAGATTGTGTATGGACGTTCCCAGTCCGCATTCTCTGAGGAAGGGCTTCCTGTTGGTGCAGGTCTTGAAGATTTGGGCAAGGGTCTTAGAAGTCAGGTTGGTACAATGTACGGTACATTGAAGAAAGGACCTCGTTATCTTGAGATGGCAGAAGGCTATGTTACAGGAATCGCACTTGATGCTGACGACAAGATTATCGGTTACAAGTTTGTAAGCCTTGGTAAGATGACTGACTTTATTAAGAAGGGTGATGACCCGAATACAGCATGGGAGAAGGCTTCAGGCCAGTATGGACGTGTTGCGGATGCTGTTAAGATTATTGATCCTAGAACAGATAAGGAGGTAAAATAATTATGGCATTATTCGAATCCTATGAGAGAAGAATAGATAAGATTACCGAAGTTTTAAAGAGCTACGGTATCAACTCCATCGAGGAGGCAGAGAAGATTACAAAAGACGCAGGTCTTGACGTATATGATCAGGTGAAAAAGATTCAGCCAATTTGTTTTGAGAATGCATGCTGGGCTTATACAGTTGGTGCAGCTATCGCTATCAAGAAAGGCTGTAGGAAGGCGGCAGACGCAGCAGCAGCAATCGGTGAGGGACTTCAGGCATTCTGTATTCCGGGTTCCGTTGCGGACAACCGCAAAGTAGGTCTTGGACATGGTAACTTAGGCAAGATGCTTCTGGAAGAAGAGACAGACTGCTTCTGCTTTTTGGCAGGACATGAGTCTTTTGCAGCGGCAGAAGGCGCAATTGGTATCGCTGAGAAGGCAAACAAGGTTCGCCAGAAACCGCTCCGCGTAATCCTGAACGGTCTTGGAAAAGACGCGGCAGAGATCATTGCCCGCATCAATGGCTTTACATTTGTTGAGACAGAGTATGATCCTTACACAAACACTGTAAAGGAAGTATTTAAGAAGTCTTACTCTGATCCCAATGGTCCTCGCGGCAAGGTAAACTGCTACGGTGCAAATGATGTTTGCGAAGGCGTTGCGATCATGTGGAAAGAGAACGTTGATGTATCCATCACAGGAAACTCAACCAACCCAACAAGATTCCAGCATCCAGTTGCAGGTACATACAAGAAGGAGAGAATCGAAGCAGGCAAGAAGTATTTCTCCGTTGCTTCCGGCGGCGGTACAGGTCGTACACTCCATCCTGACAACATGGCAGCAGGTCCAGCTTCCTACGGTATGACAGATACTTTGGGACGTATGCACTCTGATGCACAGTTTGCAGGTTCATCTTCTGTTCCTGCTCATGTAGAAATGATGGGACTCATCGGCATGGGCAACAACCCGATGGTTGGCGCTACCGTTGCTGTTGCAGTTTCGATTGAGGAAGCAGCGAAGGAAAATCGCTTCTAAAAGCGGCTGGCAAAATCTAAGAAATCCAGTAAAATCAAGGGCTATCGTTGGCACGAGTTGTCGGCGGTAGCCTTAAATTTTGCCACGTAATGGAATTTTTACCGAAAAAGAGTTGAAACAGATTGTAGAAGTTTTGAATTGCGATTTTAAGGGGACTTTTATAATGACAGACACAGGAGAGGGAATATAAAAACTTCTTGCGTCCTGCTGCCGGATATGCTATATTAGACATAAGGAAAGGAACAACCGCCCACAAAGTGGTTGACCTCCAAGTTGGACAATAAGCCTACCCGACTGCCAAGTACAAGGTAGGCTTATTTATTTTCGCTTATTATTCCTATCTATGTAGGTAAAGTCACCTAGAAGGTGGCTTCGCAGTGCAAAGTCACGAACCACCAGCCCTGCTGGTGGTTTGCTGTTGGCCCTACGGGGCCG
>ERZ779622.442-NODE-442-length-24774-cov-5.035479_pt1 | contig 24774 bp, 22 predicted proteins | sample MGYA00514188_ERZ779622 | MGnify/ENA primary metagenome ERZ779622 (study PRJEB29562, sample SAMEA4376702) | mouse gut metagenome | isolation source: Cecum | study: EMG produced TPA metagenomics assembly of the A DSS colitis mouse model was used to assess the... | reverse complement strand
TGTCATATCCGTTCGGCAGACGCTTGATGAAGCTGTGGGCGTGGGACGCCTACGCCGCCTCGATCACCTCCGCCTCCGTGGCGTCCTCCCTCGCCATCGCGATGTTCTCCCGGATCGTCCCGGTCTTTAACCAGGTCTCCTGGAGCACCATGCCGAAGCCGTCCCGCAGATCGGAGCGGTTCATCTCCATGATATCCGTTCCCGACACGCAGATCTTTCCGCTGTTCACATCGTAAAACCGCATCAACAGATTAATGAGCGTCGTCTTGCCGCAGCCCGTAGGTCCCACGATGGCAACACGCTCGCCCTTTTTCACCTGCAGATTGAAATCCTCGATCAGGTGCTGCTCGGGCACATAGGAGAAATACACGTGCTCCAGCGTCACGCTGCCGTCGAAATGCTCCACCACGGCGGGATGCTCCGGTTCCGGACTCTGGGACTCCTCCTCGATCAGCTCGAAAATCCTGGAGGCGCACGCCAGCGCATTCTGTAGCTCCGTGATCACGCCGGATATCTCATTGAAGGGCTTCGTATACTGGTTCGCATAGCTGAGCAGACAGGACAGCTCACCCACCGTCACCGCGCCGCCCAGAAAAGCGATAAAGCCTGTCGCATGTCCGCCGCCGATGGCCAGGCAGGCGCCCAGAATCGCCACTCCCGCGTACACCATGTTGTTCACAAAGCGGGTGCACGGATTTGTCAGGGAGGAGAAAAAGATCGCCCGAAGGGAACACTTCTCCAGCCTGCCGTTGATCTCGTCGAAGCGGTCGAGCACTCTGTCCTCCTGCCCGTAGGCCTGCACCACCTTCTGATTGCCGATCATCTCATCGATCAGCGCCGTCTGTTCCCCCCTCGTCTTTGACTGCAGCAGAAACATATCGTGGGTCCTCGTCGCTATGAACTTCGCCACAAATAATGACAATGGTGTCAGAATAACGACGAACAGCGTGATCCCCACATTGATGGACAGCATAAACCCCAGCGTCCCGATGATCGTGATCACCCCGGTGAAGAGCTGGGTAAACCCCATAAGCAGGCCGTCCGCAAACTGATCCACATCCGCGATGATCCGGCTCACCACATCCCCGTAGGAATGTCCGTCGATGTATTTCAGAGGAAGCTTCTGAATCTTCTCAAAGGCCTCCTCCCGCACATCCCGGATGACCTGGTAGGTAATCTGGTTGTTGCACACATTCATCAGCCACTGCGCGATCGCCGTCAGCAGGACGACCACGATCATTTTCTTTGCAAGCGAGTACAATCCCTCATTCACCATCCACCCCGTGTAATCCACCTTACCCGGTCCGAGGATACAGTCGATCGCCCTGCCAGACAGGATCGGGAAATACAGCGTCAGCGCCACTGTCACCGCCGCCAGAAGAATGGAGATGACAAGGATCCACTTATATCTGCTGATATGCGCCAGCACTTTTTTCAGCGTACTCTTCTTTCCTTCTTTCATACCTGTGTCCATACCTTTCTAAAAATAACGGTTCCTCTATAATGTCAAGGCTTTCATTCAGCCATGCCATTCATAAGTCACCGGAATATATATTTCCCCCGACAATATAATGATTGGCCGGTGACTTATTTCATGTCGGGCGTCCGCCCTATAGAATTGAGCGGGCAGTCTGCCCTCTGTAATCAAGCTTCCACGGGCTGCCTGCCCGCTCAATTCTGCATGGCTGAACTGCTGCGCTCAACCTGCGAGTAGTAGATCTCCTGGTACACCTCACAGGAGGCGAGCAGTTCTTCGTGGGTTCCCTGCCCTGCGATCTTTCCGTCGTCCAGCACGAGAATCTTATCCGCATACATGATGGAAGCCGCCCGCTGGGAGACGATAAACACCGTCATATCCCGGGAAGCGTTTCTGACCGCCTTGCGCAGCGCGGCGTCCGTCGCGAAGTCGAGCGCCGACGCGCTGTCGTCCAGAATCAGTATCTCCGGTCTGCGCACCACTGCCCGGGCGATCGCCATACGCTGTCTCTGTCCGCCGGAGAGATTCCTGCCGCCCTGTTCGATCTCAAAATCCAGGCCGCCCTCCTTCTTTTCCACAAATTCTTTCGCCTGGGCGATCTCCAGAGCCTCCCACATCAGAGCCTCCTCATACGCACCGTTTATTCCGTTCTCTGAGCCCGCATCCACAATGCCCCAGCGCAGATTATCCCGCACCGTGCCGTGGAACAGCACCGACTTCTGCATCACAATGCCGATCTTGTGCCGCAGCGCACTCAAAGAATAGTTTCTCACGTCCTCCCCGCCTACCAGCACTTTCCCGGCGGACACATCGTAAAATCTCGGAAGCAGATGCACCAGCGTGGTCTTGCCGGAACCGGTTCCGCCGATGATACCCACGGTCTGTCCCTTCTCCACAGTGAAGTCGATATCCGTCAGCGCGTCGGCGCCGGCATCCTTGTAGGAGAAATCCACATGCTGAAATCGAATGTAAGCACCGCCGGTTTCCGCCTTCTCCTGTCGAAAATCCGTCTCCCCCTCAGCTGCCGTCTCCTCCAGCGAACTGGAAAACTCCAGCACGCCCGCTATCCTGTCCGCGCAGGCGAAAGCCTTCGTCACCGTGATGATCAGGTTGGCCAACTTCACAAGCTCCACCAGGATCTGGGACATATAGTTGACCAGCGCGATAACCTGCCCCTGTGTCAGGATCCCATTGTCCACCCGCACGGCGCCCGTCCGGATCAGCACCACCGTGGCGGCGTTCACGATAATATAGGTCACCGGATTCATGCAGGCGGAAAACCGCCCCACAAACATCTGCATTCTGGTCAGCGCCTGATTCTCCGCCGTGAAAGCCTCCTGCTCCTCATCTTCTCTGTTGAAGGCGCGGATGACGCGGACGCCGGTCAGGTTTTCCCTGGTCCTGCCAAGCACCCGGTCAAGTCCCGCCTGCACCTTCCTGTACAGCGGAATGCTGATCAGCATGATCCCGAAGACCACCGCCGACAACAGCGGGATCGTCACCACAAAGATAAGCGCCGCCTTGCCGTCGATCGTGAAAGCCATGATCATCGCCCCAAACACGATAAACGGCGAACGCAGAAACAGGCGCAGCACCAGATTCACACCCGACTGCACCTGGTTGATGTCGCTGGTCATCCTTGTGATCATCGCAGCCGTGCCCAGCTTATCCATCTCCGTGAAAGACAGCGACTGAATATGGGAAAACAGCGAATGTCTGAGGCTTGCGGCGAATCCGGTCGCCGCCTTCGCCGCAAAATACTGCGCCGTCACAGAACAGACAAGGCCGATCCCCGCCAGGAGCAGCAGCACGCCCCCCATCCGCCAGACGTACCCGTAATCCCTCCCGCTGATCCCCGTGTCCACGATCCGCGCGATCACAAGCGGTACAAACAGCTCAAAGGAAGCCTCCAGCAGTTTAAACAGAGGCCCCAGTACCGATTCCTTCTTGTAATCCTTCAAATAGACAAGTAACTTTCTCATACATAACTCCCATCTATATAAACTCTATCGCTTCCTGCACATTCCTCACTCCGACCAGCGCGATGCCGCAGCCCTCCTCGCAGGAGGCCCGGTTGCTCTCGGGCAGGATGACCGTGGAGAACCCCAGCTTCTCCGCCTCCTTCACCCGCTCCTTCGCCATGCTGACCGCGCGCACTTCCCCGCTTAAGCCCACTTCCCCGAACACCACCACATCCTCCCTGATGGGTCTGTTCCTGAAGCTGGACGCGACCGCCATCACGATTCCCAGATCTAACGCCGGTTCCTGCACTTTGATGCCGCCGGCCACGTTCACATAGGCGTCGCAGTCCCCGATCTGCATCTGCACACGTTTCTCCAACACCGCCATCAACAGATTGATCCGGTTAAAATCCGTCCCCGTCGCCTGTCTTTTGGGAAATCCGAAATTCGTCCGGGCGACGAGAGCCTGCACCTCCAGCATGATGGGTCTTGTCCCCTGGCTGGAACAGACCACCACCGAACCGCTCGCCCCCCTGGGCCTTCCGGAAAGCATAAACTCCGAGGGATTTTTCACCTCCGTGAGCCCTTCCTGCCGCATCTCAAAAACGCCGATCTCGTTGGTCGATCCGAACCGGTTTTTCACACTGCGCAGGATCCGGTAGGAGGCATACCTGTCCCCCTCAAAATAGAGCACCGTATCCACCATATGCTCCAACACCCGGGGACCCGCCACGGTGCCTTCCTTCGTCACATGCCCCACAAGAAAAATGGATATGTCAAGTCCTTTCGCGAGCTGTAAAAGCCGCCCGGCGGCCTCTCTGACCTGGGATACGCTTCCCGGCGCCGAACTGACCTGCTCACAGTACATCGTCTGGATCGAGTCGATCACCACCACAGCGGGACCGCACTTTTTCACGACATCCTCTATCGTGTCCAGATTTGTCTCGCACAGCAGGGACAGGGAATCGGAAAAGCTCCCCAGCCGCTCCGCCCGGAGCCTGATCTGCTGCAGGGATTCCTCCCCCGATATGTAGAGTATCTCCCTTCCATCCTCCGCCAGATGCCGGCAGACCTGCAGGAGCAGCGTGGATTTCCCGATGCCGGGATCTCCTCCCACCAACACCAGAGAACCCTTCACGATGCCGCCGCCCAACACCCGGTCCAGCTCCTCCGTATGTGTGGTAAACCGCTCTTCCCCGCCGCTCTCGATCTCCCGCAGTTTCACCGGTTTTGCCGCGCGGGAAGCGGAGGTCTTTCCGCCCCCCATCCCCGGCAGGGAGGAGGGCCGTACCTTCTCCTCCACAAAAGTATTCCACTGTCTGCAGCCGGGGCACTGCCCCAGCCACTTGCTGGACTCATACCCGCATTTCTGACAGAAAAACACGGTAGTCTGCTTCCCTTTTGCCATATTGCCACCTATTTCACAGTAAATGTCACTTTCTCTTCCTTCCAGCCGGCGGAGACGGTATCGCCGCTCTTCACCCGGTCGGATAGGATCTCCTCCGCCAGCGCGTCCTCCACCACGGTCTGGATCGCCCTTCGCAGCGGTCTTGCCCCCATCTTCAGATCCGTATACTTATCCACCAGATGCGCTTTCAGCGCGGGTGTAATCTTCAGCGTGATATCCATCTGTTTCCTGCTCCTCCGGATCAGATTTTCTGACAGGAGTGTCACAATATCTTTCATATTATTTTTGTCGAGCTGATGGAATACCATAATCTCATCCACCCGGTTGATAAATTCCGGCTTAAAGAGCTTCTTTACCTCCTCCATGACATTCTTTTTCATTGTCTCGTAATCCTGCTGCTTCGTGCTCCCGGAAGAAAAGCCAAGATTTTTCGGCTCCACGATCCGTTTCGCGCCCACGTTCGATGTCATGATCAAAATGGTATTTTTAAAACTCACCTTGCGCCCCTTGGAGTCGGTGATATGCCCGTCGTCCAACACCTGCAGCAGAATATTGAACACATCCGGATGCGCCTTCTCGATCTCGTCGAAAAGTACCACCGAATAGGGATGTCTGCGCACTTTCTCGCTGAGCTGGCCGCCCTCGTCAAAACCCACATACCCCGGCGGAGAACCGATCATTTTGGATACAGAATGCCCCTCCATGTACTCCGACATATCCACCCGGATCAGCGAGCTCTCGGAACCGAACATCGCCTCCGCCAGGGCCTTGCTGAGCTCCGTCTTTCCGACACCGGTGGGTCCGAGGAACAAAAACGACGCGATGGGCCTGTTCGGATCCTGCAGGCCTACCCTGCCACGGCGCATCGCTCTGGAGACGGCAGTGACAGCCTCCTCCTGCCCGATCACCCTCTTGTGCAGGATGGACTCTAACTTCAGTAACTTCTCGCTCTCCTTCTCCTCCAGTTTCTGCAGCGGAATTTTCGTCCACATCGAAGTCACGGCAGCTATGTCTTCCTCTGTCACCACATAGCTCTTCTCCATTCTCTCCCGCTCAACCTTATCTTTCAGACGATTGTATTTTTTGACTAACTCATCCTGGGCCTGCTTCTGCTCGCTGGCCTGCAGATAAGCTTCAAACCGGATGGAGCGCTCGATCTTGATATCCAGCTCCTTGATCTGAGCCTCCAGCTCATAGAGCTTCTCCGGCGTCTTCATGATCTTCAATCTCGCCGCGGAGGAAGCCTCGTCGATCAGGTCGATGGCCTTGTCCGGCAGTCTCCTGTCATTGATATAACGGCTGGACAGACGCACCGCCGCCGCCAGCGCTTCCTTCGTGATCGTCACACGGTGGTGCTCCTCATACTTGGAGGCAATTCCCTCCAGAATGGCGACGGCTTCCTCCTCCGTGGGCTCCTCCACCGTCACAGGCTGAAAACGCCGCTCCAACGCCGCGTCCCGCTCCACATATTTCCGGTATTCCTCTATCGTTGTGGCACCGATCAGCTGGATTTCCCCCCTGGCCAGGGAAGGCTTTAAAATATTGGACGCGTCGATGGCGCCCTCCGCGCCGCCGGCCCCGATCAGTGTGTGCAGTTCATCCAGAAACAGCAGCACGTTGCCGCTTGCGATCACCTCCGCGATCACCTTTTTGATTCGCTCCTCAAACTCGCCCCGGTACTTGCTGCCCGCCACCATGCCGGACAGATCCAACACCAGCACGCGCTTATCCTGCACGGTAAAGGGCACATTTCCGGACACGATGCGCTGCGCCAGCCCTTCCACCACCGCGGTCTTACCCACGCCGGGCTCCCCGATCAGACAGGGATTGTTCTTCGTCCGCCTGCTGATGATCTGGATGACGCGCTGGATCTCGGACTCTCTGCCCACCACCGGGTCCAGTTTTCCCTCCTTTGCCAGTGCGGTCAGATCTCTGCTGTACTGTTCCAGCGTGGAGCCCTTTTTTTTCTGCTGTCCTCTGGCCTTCATCAGATCCGTCTTGTACAGATTGGGGTCTTCCCCGATCGCATACAGTGTGTCCGCATACACTTTCTGCGCCGATATCCCCATCGTCGTCAGAAGCCTTACGGCCACATTATCGCTCTCCTTGATCATGGCAAGCAGAAGATGTTCGGTTCCGATCAGGTCGGAGCCGAATCGCTCCGCCTGCTTCGCCGCCTCCTCCAGAAGAATTTTCGCCTTCGGGGAATATCCTTCCCTCTCCTTGATCACAACGCTGACTTCCGGCACGATATAATCCTGGATCAACTGCAGCAGTCTGCTCTCATCCAGCCCGTTCTCCGCCAGCACTCTGTACGCCACACTGTTCTCTTCACGGTAAAGGCCCAACAGAATATGCTCCGTCCCGATATATCCCTGTCCTGATTTGCGCGCCGCCTTCGCCGCCCGCTGCAAAACCGATTTTGCTTTTTCCGTATAAGGTGACTGCATCTGTTACATTCCTCCTGTCTGAAACTCCGTACACAACGGTACAGCCGACAAATTGCCGGCCGTCCATCGTACATCATTTTTATTCGTCATCGTCCATGTTTATGAACGAAAAATCATCGTCATCCTCTGTCAAAAAGTTTTTGGACTTCCATTCCACATCCGGTCTCGCCGTTCTGCGGGCAGGCACGCTCTCCTGGTGGGCGGGCGCTCTTCTGACAGGCGCCGCAGGCTGGGCGCTCCGGGTCCTTACCGCCCCGGCGGCAGACCGCCTCGGTATCTCCTCCTCCGGTCTTCTCTGCTGAGGCCGCCTCTGAACGGTTCTCCCCTCCGCCTCCGGTCTTCTGGCACTTCCCGCTACCGGTCTGCGTCCCGTTGATCTCGCGCCCCTTCCCCCGGTGCGGACGCTCTCCCTGCTCCCGGTTCTGGCTTCTGCCTGCACCCTTCTTCTCACGGGAGGAGCCTCTCTGAAATCGTCATCCTCATCCTCGTCGTCATCGTCGTCGTCATCGTCATCCTCTTTCAGATCATGATACTTAAAGCCGAAGATTCCGAGCGCGATCAGGGCGATCACGAAAAGCACCGCGAGAATGATCACTGCGATCCTCATCTTCTGGATCTCTTTATCCTTGATCTCCACATTGTGCGTATTCATCTCATCAGCCTGCAGAAGCTGTTCCAGTTTATAGCGCTTCTGCGCTATATTGTCATGAATATACCAGCAGTCCACGCCCTCCTGGTCCGGCTCAAAGAAGAGTTCATAGTCATTGTTCCCCCCGGTCTCCCCCTCTGTCGGCATATCTTCGTACATTTCGGCCAGTTCATCCCCGCCCGCTTCTCCCTCCGGCGTCTCTTCCGTCGGTGCGGGCTCCACCACTTCGCCGAGCTCCACGCAATCCTCCCGGATGAATCCCGTCACATTGGAACCGTTGTTGATAAAATTCACCTGATACCACTTCTTCCCGCTGCTGTCCGTAGAAGTTCCGGTCAATGTCACCGCCGCACCCTTCGGCAGCTTTGTCACCGATTCCGCGCTGGTGGACGCGCTGGAACGCACATTCACATTGTCTGTCGTCACGGTCGCCGCCTGGGAAGCCATCGTCTCCACCGAGGAGGAAGCCGCCGGCTGCGTCGGTTCCGTCGGTTCCAATGCGGCGGAAGTCGTCTCTCCAGCATCTCCCTCCGGAGCCTTCTCCACGGTATCCGAGCGGACATAGCCGGACACGTTATTGATCGATACCTTATACCAGGTCTCTCCCTCGCTGTCCTTCTCCTCGCTGACCACGTTCAGACTGTCTCCCGCGTTCACCGCCGTCATCACCTCGCTGCCCGTGCTCGCCGAGTTGCGCACTCTGGTATTATCGCTCTTGACAACGACCCAGTATGCCCTGCTCACAGAACTGTTAAAATACAACATGCCCATGATGCAGAGCAAGGTTACTATAGTACCTCTGACTAACCTTTTCCCTCTCATGTAGAACCTCTCTTACTCTCTTGTCATTATGATTGATCTGTTTTACAACTCCATTATAGTGTTGCCGATATCCCATCTCATATACTTGTTCGCGAACTGCACCCACTCCGTCGCCTCATAGGCATGCCTTCTCGCCTCTCTCAGGTCCGAACCTTTCGCGGTGATGCCGAGCACTCTGCCGCCGTTTGTGACAAGGGTTCCGCTCTCATCAAATTTCGTACCCGCGTGGAAACAGTAATATCCTTCCTCCGCGTCAAACCGCTCCAGGCCGGAAATCGCAAGCCCTTTTTCATAGTGCAGCGGGTATCCCTCGGAGGCCAGCACAACGCAGACCGCCGCATTGTCCTCAAACTCCAGATCGATCGCATCCAGTTTTCCGTCCACACAGGCTTCCATCACTTCCAGGATATCGTTTTTCATCCGGGGCAGCACCACCTGCGCTTCCGGGTCTCCGAACCTGGCGTTATACTCCAACACCTTCGGCCCCTTCTCCGTCAACATCAGCCCGAAGAAAATAACGCCCCGGAAAGGTCTCCCCTCCGCCGCCATGGCGTCCACTGTCGCCTGATAAATATACTTTTTACAGTATTCATCTATCTCCTCCGTATAGAAAGGACTGGGGGAGAAGGTGCCCATGCCGCCGGTGTTCAGACCGGTATCGCCGTCTCCCGCCCGCTTGTGATCCTGCGCCGAAGACATGATCCTGATCGTCTTTCCATCCACAAAGGACAGCACCGAAACTTCTCTTCCTGTCATAAATTCCTCGATGACCATACGATTTCCGGCATCTCCGAACTTCTTGTCCTCCATAATGGTCTTCACGCCCTCCTGCGCCTCCTCCGCCGTGCTGCAGATCAACACGCCCTTGCCCAGCGCAAGCCCATCCGCCTTCAGCACGATCGGATAATCTGCTGTCCTCAGATATTCCAGAGCTTTCTCCGCATCGTCGAAGGTCTCGTATGCTGCCGTGGGGATATGGTATTTCTTCATCAGATCCTTGGAGAACGCCTTGCTCCCCTCCAGGATCGCCGCATTCTTCCGCGGTCCGAAAGTGCGGATCCCCGCTGCCTCCATCTCGTCCACCAGGCCGCCCACCAGCGGATCATCCATACCGACGATCACCAGGTCGATCTCCTTCTCCTTCGCGAAGGATACCAGTTTTTCAAATTCCATGGCGCCGATCGGAACGCACTCCGCCACCTGCGAGATGCCCGCGTTCCCCGGCGCGCAGTAGATCCTTCCGGCCCTGGGGCTCTTTGAAACGCTCATGGCGATCGCGTGCTCGCGGCCGCCGCTGCCGACAATTAAAATGTCCATATTTAACCTCCATCCCGGCACAGTCATAAGTCCGTACCTTTTATCGTCGCTATCCCTGTCGCAATGGATTCCCGCTGACATAACCTGCCGCGATCCGCTCGATCGCCTCCGGCAGAATCACCCACTCGGCTTCCTCCATCACTCGTCTCTGCAGAATTTCCGGTGTGTCGCCCTCCTGTACCATCACAGCCTTCTGCAGGATGATGGGCCCGGTGTCCGTCCCCTCGTCCACAAAATGAACCGTAGCACCCGTTATTTTAACGCCTCTCGCCAGGGCGGCCTCATGCACCTTCAATCCGTAGTAACCCTTCCCGCAGAAAGAGGGAATCAGAGACGGATGGATGTTGATGATCCGGTTCCGGTAGCGGGCGATCATCTCAGCCGGAAGCACCACCAGGAACCCCGCCAGCACGATCAGATCGGGAGCCGCCTCATTCACGGCGGCCAGGAAAGCTCCATGAAACGCCTCCCTGTCCGGAAAATCCTTCGGGGAGACACAGATCCCCTCTATGCCCGCCTTCTTCGCCCTCTCCAGCGCGTAGGCGTCCTTCTTGTTGCTGATCACGCGGACCAGCTCCACATCCTCCAGTTTACCCGCCTCTTTCGCGTCCAGGATCGCCTGCAGGTTCGTCCCTCCCCCGGAGACACAGACCAACACTCTCAGCATAATGTCACTCCTTTTTCGCCTGCCTCCACAATGCCGACAATATAGGCCTTCTCGCCCGCCCCGCTCACTCCCGCCATGGGCTTTTGCGCGTCCGCCTTATCCACCGCGAGTACCATGCCGATTCCCATGTTATAAGTATTATACATCATTTTCTCTTCTATGCCGCCCTTCTCCTGCAGCAGTTCAAAAATCGGCAAAACATCGTAACTGTCTTTCTTTATCACGGCACAGACGCCCTCGGGCAGCATTCTTGGAATATTCTCGTAAAAACCGCCGCCCGTGATATGGCTGCAGCCCTTCACGCGCACGCCCGCCGCCTTCACGGCTTTCAGCGCCTTCACATAAATCCTGGTCGGCGCCAGAAGCGCCTCACCCAACGTCGTCCCCAATACATCATAATACGTATCCAGGCTTTCTCTCGTCATATCAAACACTTTCCTGACAAGGGAAAATCCGTTGGAGTGCACACCGGAACTGGCGATGCCGATCAATACGTCGCCCGCTTTGATATCCGCGCCGGTGATCATATCCTTCTCATCCACAATGCCAACCGCGAAACCGGCAAGGTCGTACTCCTCCTCCGGCATCAGGTCGGGATGCTCCGCCGTCTCTCCGCCGATCAGTGCCGCGTCAGACTGCACACAGCCTTCCGCCACTCCCTCTACTATAGATGCAATTTTCTCGGGAAAGTTTTTTCCGCAGGCGATATAATCCAGAAAGAATAACGGTTCCCCGCCCGCGCAGGCGATATCGTTGACGCACATCGCCACACAGTCGATCCCGATCGTATCATGTTTGTCCAACACAAACGCCAGTTTTAACTTTGTGCCCACACCGTCCGTTCCCGACACAAGTGTCGGTTTTTCCATCTCCTTAAAACGCTCCATGGAAAAGGCGCCGGAAAATCCGCCGAGCCCCCCCAGCGCCTCCGGGCGCATGGTCCGTCTCACATACTGCTTCATCAGTTCCACGGACTTGTAGCCCGCCTCGATATCTACGCCTGCTTTTTTGTAATCCATTCCCGTTCTCCTATTTAACGTAATTTTTATATCCGACTTCCTGTAACTTTTGATCTTTCGCCTGCACTTCCCGCTTCATGTTCTCACTGTACTCTTTCAGCTTTCTCAGCAGCGCCTCATCGGAAGTGGCAAGGATCTTTGCCGCCAGAAGGCCTGCATTTGCGCCGCCGTTTATCGCCACCGTAGCCACCGGAATACCGGAAGGCATCTGCACGATGGAATACAGGGAATCCCGGCCGCCCAGAGATGTGGTATGCATCGGGATCCCGATCACCGGCATCGGAAAGATCGCCGCGCACATACCGGGCAGATGTGCCGCCATGCCGGCTCCGGCAACGATCACCTTAAATCCCTTTGCCTCGGCCCCCTTTGCGTAAGCGAAAAACTCCTCCGGCTCCCTGTGTGCCGAAAGGATCGTCATCTCATAACTGATACCGAGCTGATCCAGGATCCCCGCCGCTTTCGCCATCACCGGCATATCCGAATCACTGCCCATCACAATTCCTACCTGTGCCATTTCCTTATCCTCCTTTTCCTTCCATAGTGTAGCCGAAATTCCCGATCTGCGCAATATCTAAACCGAAAACTCCCCGGAAATCATTCACGAAAACCGCTTCACGATACCGCTGATCGCATTCGCGTTCTCCTTGTTCCGATCTACGATCACCGTCATCGCCTCCGTTGTCTCCTCCGTCTGTCTTGCCTTATCCAGCATATCCTCGCTGCTGATATTCTCTGCCCCGGGTACATCCGATACCTCCCGGATCTGGGACTGGATATTCTGCACCGTATCGGCAAAGATGCCGGAAGCCTCCGCGATATCCGCAATAATGCGCTGAATGTCCTGGATAGACTGATAGTAATCTCTGGTCGAATCCGCAAATTCCGTAAAGCGGGACTGCACATCATTCTGCAAAAACTGGATGACCTGATCGAAACATTTCTGTACATTTCCGATATTGTCCCTTGTCTCATTGCAGATCGCCTGGATCTGCGTTGCCGCCTCGATTGAAGCATTCAGGGACAGCAGATTGGTCTGGCTGGCAATGCTCAGTATCTTTGCCGCCATATCATCGATGCGCATCAACGTCTGCAGCTCTTCCATCGCCTTTTCGACGGCTTTTTGATTGTCCTCGATCTGCTGTTTTGTACTCGTCATGGTATTGTCCGCCAGGCGCTGCATCCGCTCAACCTCACCCAAAAGCTGTGTCCCATGAACGCTGCCCTGTTTGATCTGATGTTCTACCTCAGCCACAACCTGCGCGATCTCTCCTACTTCCTGATCTACCTTCGTCACGGTCTCGTTGATCTGCTCCGTGTGCTGCGCGAATGTCGTCGCGGCTCTGGTATTATCCGCCACACAGGAGATCAAAACATCGGAAGAATCCTGCATTGCCACAGCGGAATCGCTGAGCGAAGAGGAACAGTCCGTCAATGTCGCCACCATCTCCTGCAGTGCTCCGTACAGAGAATCCATGGCCGTCGCGATCTTCCCGATCTCACTTCGCTTTCCGATCCAGGGTTCCAACTTTCCGTTTTTCTGCAGCCTCAGATTGCTCAGCCCGATAATGGCTTCCTTCACATACCGCAGAGGCCGCATGCTGATCACGATCATCACAAAGGAAAGTACGCTGATGATCAATACAAACACTATACAGATCTCTCCCAGGATAACCATATTCTCCCTGGCCGTACTGTAAATATTGTCCTCGCTGTCGTAGGAGATGACCGCCCAGCCATGTTTATCGATATATTGATAACTTACAACAAAATTCTCTTCCTTCCCCTCATAGACCATCTCACCCGCGCTCTGCCCGGCCTTTATCTGATCGATGACCTGCAGCAGCATCTCATCCTGAATCCCGGTCGCGATCAGGGATTTATCATCCGCGAAAATATAGGTACCGGTCTCCACATTGATCATATAGTAGTGCTCTGTATCCTCCTCACTTTTCAGTCCGTTTAAAAGAGCCTCCATTTCTTCCGCAAAGGGCCCGCCGCCCACATAACCAAGAATGGTTTTTCCGTCCGTGTCAAAAACCGGACAGTACATGGACAGTATCAGTTTTTCGGAAGCCGGAGAAACAATGATACCGGCGTCGTACAGCCCGCCTCTCAAAGTCATTTCATTCTGCAGCGCCTTAAGCCCTTCTCCCTCTCTTGTCACGATTCCGATGACATTCGGATTGGAATGTGCGATAACATGGGTATCCCACTCTCCTATGTAGAGCCCTTCCCAGTTTTTCAGGCCTTCATAAAAATATTCCGTATATTCCTGCGCCGCCGCCTGCTTTTCCGCATTGCCCGCGTCCTTCAAAGTTCCCTGACCACCGGGGCTTTGCTGAACGCACTCAGCATATCCTCCTGTCGTGTCACATGCTCTTCGATCACCGCAGTCTGACCCGCCAGCATACTTTCCATATGATTCCGTTCCGATTCCTGCATCATACCGTTCAGCGTTTTGTTTGCCGTTATATAGAGCAGGCTCATACATAACATAACGATCAGCATAATCCCAAGTGTAATCTTTCTGCTTAATTTCCAGTTTTTCATTGTCCCTTCTCCTGTTGTCATTTTTCATTCTTTTACTGTCTCTATAATGTATTTCTCTGTTATCCGCCCGCATCACCCCCCGGAAAGCAGCGGTTCATTCAGCACCTCACAGCCCGGCAGCACAAACCGTCCTTCCTCAATGATCACCACAACGCTTCCATCCGCCCTGACCGCGGAAACCTCCCCCAGTTCATCGTAGGGAATCGTGATATCCGTGTGACAATTGAAATATGCCTGCTCCGGGTGCTCCTTCCTGACAAGAGACTTCTCGTTATCCCTGGCAATGATCTCCTTGCCATCAGGGTTATATACCGCCACATCCTCCGCATGGGAATAACAGGTATCTCCCACCGCAAAATGGGGACCCATCTTCTCCGCGATCAGGATCGGCAGCTTATCCTCGATCTCAAGGCGCTTTGCCGCCACATATGCCGTGGTATTCGTGCCGATGGCAAACTCCCCGAGAGGCAGCGTGTCATGGTGAAACAGCACCGTATCTCTGACCAGCTTCTTATTCTCCGCCTCCGTCTCAAAATTGGCGCAGTTATAATCCGTCACCATGCCGTCCCGGAAAGTCAGTTCCAGGTTCTCATACTGCAGTTCGTTCAAAAATACTTTTGTCACATGCAGCGTCCCCTCGGTACCCGCGAGAAGGGGCGATGTGAACACTTCCCCCACCGGGATATTGACATCCGCCACACAGTTTTCAAAGTTCGTCTGATGCGCCCGGTCCGTCAGCTTATGGAGCATCACTTTCATATCGGTACGGTTCTCCCCCATCCCCCTGATAATGCAATATTCCGCCTCATCCAGCACATCGATGATCTTTTGCTGGATATCCCTGTAAAGATTATAGTCCAGCGTATTCAGGCGGATCGTCTCGTCAAAAACCTCCTCGAAACGCTCCCCGATATCAGGCACGGGAAAGGCGATGATCGTAAAGCTGCGCTCCTCCCCTCTGATATATTCGTTGGTGATCCGCCCCGCCCCCGACGCATATTCCACAGATAATTTCTGCTGCTTCTCCGTCAGCTTCACCGCGCAGTCCTTATTCTCCGGCGTAAAATCCGCCTCCCCGAAGATTTCCATCACGGCAGGCCCGGCGTGTACAAAAGCCCACTCCCTGTTCTCCTCAAAACTGTTTTTTAAAAGTTCCAGCTTCCGGTTTACCAGCTTCTTATCCAGGATGAGCCCGATATCCTCTCTGTGGTCATAGTCAAACTGCCTGTTGGCCGCGGCGCCGTAAACGCCGATCCGGTTTATCCCTTTCCCTTCCAGAATACTCACAGCCTGACGATATATGACGGGCTTAAGCCCCATCTTCTCAAAATTTTTCACCGCCGCCCGGATGATCCGCTCAAACCCCAGATGATAACGGATATTCACCGTCTTTTTCTTCGACAGATCCTTCCTGCCCAGCACAAAACCCATCCGGTAGCCTTCCGTGTATGTGTCCGCGATCAACTGTGTCTTCTCCTCGGAAAGCCCCCGCAGATAGTCCGCCATTCTTTCTTCCTGCTTCGTCACATACTCCCCGTAGGCATAGAGAAAACGGTTATCCGACAGATCCGCCTCCATCACGATCTTCGCGCAGAAATCCTCCGCCGGATCTACCTGTGTCCGCACCCGCCTCTCCATCACCACTTCCGAATAATCGCTGACATACCAGTACAGAATTTCCCGGATCTCCTCCGTCTTCGGGCCTTCAATCCCTTCCTCCCAGGCGCTCTCGAAAGCGCCGTAAACCTCCAGCAACAGCTCCTGCCTGATCGCCAGCTCCTGCGCCCTTCTCTCATAGCAGGCAGCGATCTGCGCCCGCATCTCCGCCGCCAGCGCGCATAAAAGCTGGCCGTACTCCCCCAGCTTCTCCCGGCACACAGCCGGATTTGACCAGCTCGCGCCATAATTTTCAGGCAGTATCTCCTCATACAGGCCGCGGTTTAGCTCCCGCAGCTCCTCCAGGGAATCCTTCTCTCCATCGCCGGAGCGCAGATACTTATTTAACTTACAGCACACATTGCAGAACGAAAACTGGCTCCGGAAATAGCACAAAAAAGAATCTTTTCCTTCTTCCTCCCGATCCCCGTCGAGCGAATCCAATATTTCCGAGATCCGTCCCTCCGCCAGTTCCAGACGCTCCGCGTAAATTTCTTCCTTGTCCCGATACAGTAACACTTGTTATTCCTCCATGCCTTCCATTAATTCTTAAAAATTTACCCATACTCAGAGCAGCGCTCCCGCATACAGGATCAGACTCACCAGCCCGATCGCCAGCAGATTCAGCGCGATTCCGACATAGCAGAACAGATAAAACTTATCTTTTTCCATCCTGCCGAGCACTCCCAGTACCACGCCGACAAAGGCAAAGATCATGGCAAGAAAGCAGGCCGATCCATACCTCATATTTTCTGCCCCCTTATCCACATAGGATAAATATGCCGCCAGAATAAGGGATGCTGACGACAGTACGCCCAATATGGTAGACATGATCGCTTTTCTGGGATGTTCCTTATTGGTAAAAATATAATTTTTCTTCGCCATCCGACATTCTCCGCACTATCACATAAACGAAAAGGGCACTTCCCGCGGAAAGCACCCGTCCATGCTAAAACAACATCTTTGATTTTCTGGAAAGAAGTTTTGCTCCGCTGATGATCAACAACACTCCTCCCGTCACACCTGCCACAATACCGATCACACCGAGTACAATATTCAGTGCGCCCGTGCCGTTCAATGTCTTAAAAGTTTTTTCTTCCATGTTCCGCCTCCTGTTCTACGCTCCGTACTGCGAATAGTATGCGTCTATTGCCGCTTTCAAAGTATCATCGATATAAACTTTCCCTCTGTAAGGACGGTTATACAGATGCTCCACCACTTCCTCCATCGTCACGATCGCCGCGGTCGGAAAACCATATGTCTCGGAAATTTCCCTCAGGGCGCTCTTTTCTCCTTTGCCTCTCTCCATCCTGTCCACGCTGACCACCAGGCCGCAGACCTGCACCTCCCCCTGGGCGCGGATGATCGGCAGCGTCTCCTCTATGGAGGTTCCCGCCGTAGTCACATCCTCGATCAGGAGCACCTTATCGCCTGCCGCAAGCGGACTCCCTAACAGGATTCCCTTATCGCCGTGATCCTTTAACTCTTTCCTGTTGGAACAGTATTTGATATCCTTATCATATTGTTCGGAGATCGCGATGGACGCTGCCACGCTTAAGGGAATCCCCTTGTATGCCGGTCCGAACAGCACATCAAAATCAAGCCCGAACTTATCATGGATCGCTTTCGCGTAATAGCCTCCCAGCTTCCGAAGCTGCGCTCCCGTCCGGTAAAACCCCGTGTTGACAAAAAACGGTGTCTTTCTGCCGCTCTTTGTGACAAAATCCCCGAATTTCAGCACATCGCTGTCCACCATAAACTCGATAAATTCCTCTTTATATCTTTCCATATACCGGCGCTCTCCTTATTCTTCGTATTTCACCTGAATTGCCACAGCTTTTATCGCTCGAATTTCCTTCCCAATTTTACCATATTTACCGCCTGTAATCAACTGTTTTGTTCTGCATGGCAGTCGCTTTGAATCTACAAATCGTTTAAAACTTTTCTCCGACGATCCCCATCTGCCCTTCCGTCAGCTCCCACTCCGTGTTCACCTCCACGATCACATCCCCGTAACAGATCACATATTCCTTCTCCGCCTCATCGTCCCAGTACACGCGGTACGCCTCGTCCGCACCCCAGGGCGCGGCGTCCATCCCGCGCAGTTCATGGTACGACGCCTCTCCGTTATATTCCTGCGAGTAAAAATAGTTGTCCTTCACGGCCCGCAGACACCAGTCGTAGAGGAACGGCATTTTGATCTTCGTGACCGTGTATCTCATGCCGGGGAGGTTCCCGACGTCCCGCCTCGGCATCTGCCTCGCCTCGATTCTGGCGAGGACAAAGGATTCCTTCTCCGTCAGCTCATAGGAATACAGCCCCCGGGGATTCCCGCCAAATTCCCCCTGCAGCAGCTCCTCCACCGTAAGAGGCAGTTCGTCGCATCCCGCCTCATACGTCCTGCCGTTGTATTCGTAAGTCTCAGACATCCCCCTGCCGGAGAAATTCCCTCTGATCACCATGAGAAACATGCCGTGCACCATGGCGATGAAGAACAGAACACCGATGACAATAACCGTCAGCCGGTTCACCGCCGCAGACACGCCCTTTCGCTTCATCCAGCCGGAAACTCCCACGATCAGCGCCGTCAGCACCCCCATCGCCAGAAACATATAGAAAAAGACGCGCGCCAGCCTGCCGCTGCTCAAAAAAAACATTTCCAGTAAAATAAAGAAAATCACGAAATACGGCAGCAAGCTCCAGACTCTGCCGACGCCCTCCGCCGGGACAAAACGCCCGCTCTCCTCCGCAGCCCTCTTCGCCTTTTTGTACCAGAGAAAGTAGCGGACGATCTCCCTGATTACGTAGACCGCAAACAGCGTCCCTGCCAGAAGGAGAAACAGCACCGCATTGTCCGCCAGCGTCCCCAGCGGATCACGTCCGAACCTCTGCAGGTTTATCCCCACCTGCAGCAGCCAGGAAGCCAGCAGAAGGATATAGGGGAACACATAACTCTTCTTCGCCGACTGGTGAACCTTCTCCACCTCCATCACGGCGTCCGTCTCGATCGGCACCGGATCCTCTTTTTCATTGTAAAAAATCTGCATCTGCTCGTTTGTCGCCGCCAGCTTCCAGCCCGCATGTTCGCAGAAGTCCCAGAAAAGCCTCTGTTCCTCGGACCCATCTGCCTCAAAGACGGATTTCTTCGGAAAATAGGTCACAGAGAAACATATCTTTCTCGGCTCGATCCTGCGAAATACCCAGTTTACAGAGATCTTTTCCAACATCCAGCCCTGCTCGGCCTGCTCCTCCAGATATTTCCGGATGCCGGCTTTGTCGTAGAATGTGAACTTCGGTATACATCTCTTCGTCTCTCTCATCACTGCACCTCCTTATCTTCCTCACCGCAAGCTCTCCGTGAACCATCCTCTCCGAAAATCCGCCGGTAATCCGCCGCCTGCGCCTGGATACGCCCGTACTCTCTCTCCAGCATATCCCGCCCCCTTTTCGTCAGGATATAGCTGCGCTTCCTGCCCTCCATCTTCGTCTCCCGTATCATGTCCGCCTCCAGAAACTGCTCCAACAGGGTATAGAGAGTGCCGGAGCCAACGCTCACCCTGCCGTCCGTCATGGCGGGCACCCTGTCCAGAATGTCCATCCCGTAACACTCCTCCTTCAGACAGAGCAATGTGTAAAACATCTGCTCCGTCAGCGTCTGAAATTTAAGGCGCGGCATCTCATCACCCCCCTATTCTCGATAATCGAGTATTCCTGTTTTCATTATATTCTCGAATATCGAGAATGTCAACAAAAAAGACGGCCGTCTCCTGTCCTGGCAGAAAACAGCCGTCATTCTATTCGCATTTCTATCTTTTTTCGAGCGCCTGCGCAATATCCTCCCTCATGTCCAGCACGGCCGCCCTTGACGCCTCGCCGAAATGTTCCGCGCCGTACTTTCCGTACTCCTCCTGCTGCCATGCGGCGATGATGCCCCTGGAGGAATTGACGATGGCTCCCAGCCCGTCCGCGTTGAAGAAATGCACGAGATCTGCACCCTTTCCGCCCTGAGCGCCGTAACCCGGCACCAGAATATAGGCCTTCGGCATGATCTTCCGGAGGATCTTCCCCATCTCGGGATAGGTCGCTCCCACCACCGCGCCCACATAGCTGTAAGAATCGCCCATGCATTCTTCTCCCCATTCGGCCACCTTCTCGCCCACATGCTCATACAGAGGCCTGCCGTCGATCAGCCTGTCCTGGAACTCGCCGCTGCTGGGGTTGGACGTCTTTACCAGCACGAAGATACCTTTTTTCTCCTCCCGGCATACCTTCACAAAGGGCTTCACGCCGTCCGAACCGAGATAGGGATTCACCGTGGCAAAATCCTCGTCGAAGGCGGCGATCCGCTTTGTCCCCACCGTCACCTTTCCGAGATGCGCCGTTGCGTAGGCCGCCGAGGTGGAACCAATATCCCCTCTCTTCACGTCCCCGATCACGACCAGCCCTTTCTCCTTACAGTACTTCACAGTCTTCTCGAAAGCCTTTAATCCCTCCAGACCAAACTGCTCGTACATCGCGATCTGCGGCTTCACGGCGGCAATCAAATCACAGGTGTTATCTATAATCTCCCTGTTGAACTCCCATATCGCCTGTGCCGCCCCCTCCAGAGTTTCGCCGCACTCTGAAAAAGCTTTCTCCAGAATCTGCTCCGGAATATAGGAAAGCATGGGATCAAGCCCCACCACGATGGGCGCTCCCGTCTCCCTGATCCTGCTTACCAATCTGTTGATCATGTCATTCCCTCCTGTATTTTTCATTCTTCCCCGCTCTCTCGGCGCAGTAACGGATCCATCCCTCCGCCGCGTCACCTCGAGCGCAAAAATTCATTTTCCCTGACCGCCGTCTCGTCGTCCGGATAGTCCTGTATGTATTTGCTCATCAGCTGCGCCGCCTGCTTGAAGTTTCCCTGCCTCTCGTTGACCACGATCTGATTGAAGGACAGAGTCTGTCTGAGCGCCGCATCCTCCAGCGCCAGTCCGGATTGCAGGGCGGAAAGCGCCGATTCATAATCCTCCAGCTGCACATAGCAAAGCGCCAGCTGGTTGTAGATCAGCGCGCTCTCCCCCTGATCCTGCAGATAGGACAGATAGACGCTGGCGGCGTAATTGTACTCCCCCAGGTTCTCCCAGGTCTTCCCGAGATAGTAGGTGGCCTGCGCGTCCCCCGCGTCCCTGGCCTGCTCCAGATAATTTCTGGCCGACTCGAAGTCTCCCAGATAAAAATATATCCGCCCCTTGTCATAATTGCCCATATCCTTCGGCGCTTTCTGGATCACCGACTCCAGATAAGCGGTTCCCATCTCCTGATATCCGGTCTCATCCATCACCTTATAAATTTCGATCAGCTGATCGTAGTCCGTGGGCGCCAGCTCGATCGCCTTGTCAAAATCCGGCTTGGCCAGCTCATAATTCCCCATCCGGATCTGCACGATCCCCCGCATAAAATAGGCCTCCCTCGCATCGCCCTTCAGCGCCAGGACCGCGTCATAGACTTTCTTCGCGTCCTCCGACCGCCCAGCCTTGTAGTAGGCAGTGGCCAGATAATAGTTCACATCGTAATCCATGGCGTCCGGAATACAGCTGCCCGAGGAAAGGCACTGCTCCAGCGCCGCTGCCGCCTCCGCGTACCTCGCCAGCCCCAGATTCGCCAGCCCCTGCCCCCGGAAGATCAGTCTTTTGTCCTCCCCCGACACAAGAGCCTTGTCAAAACAGGCGAGCGCGTCCTCATAGCGCAGTTCCTCGATGGCCGCCATTCCCGCACTGATATTGCTGTTCTTCTCCTTGCCGCCGCAGCCCGTGCAGAGCATTCCCGCACACAAGACCGCAGTGAACGCTGCCTTTATTCTGATCCTTTTTTTCATCCGCTGTACCGTCATCTATATTTCCCGTGTTCTCCCGCTGCCACTTCACACGATGCCCCCGGCATCTTCACAACAGTATAACAAAATCTTCGACATTTTTCTATAAAAACTTCTCCGGATACTCCCTGTCCTTCCAGTACCACCATCTTAACTTCTCCGGCTCGTGCTTCTCATGCTCCGCAAAATACACCGCACAGCGAAACACATACAGCACACACCGGTCATCCCGAAACCCTTTGTGCAGACAGTCCATCTCGTACAAAACCTCCGGATCCTTCCCCCTCAGATCCGCAATACAATGGATCCCGATATTCTGCAGATGTTTTTCCATATTGTCGCCTATTCCCGGTATTTTTTTCAGATTGCTCATCCTGTCTCCGCCTCCTTTCGTTCCAGTATAACTTATTTTCTGAAATTTTTATAGCTATGGAACCGCAATATTGTATATAATAATAAAAACGTTCAGAAAGGACTATGGTATGTGCACCTGTATTGATTTCCAAACGAAAGACCATTACTTCGGCAGAAATCTGGACCTGGAATACCGTTTTAACGAAAAGGTCGTCATCACGCCGAGGAATTATCGATTCGAGCTGAAAAACGGTTCCGCGCTCCATACCAAATACGCCATGATCGGCATGGCTTCCGTCCGGGACCGCTATCCGCTCTACGCGGAGGCGACCAATGAGAAGGGACTGTCCATGGCCGGACTCTACTTCCCGAAAAACGCGCACTTCTGTTGCCGGAACAAAGACAGATTCAATCTCTGCCCCTATGAACTGATTCCCTATTTTCTGGGGCTCTACACGAAAATCGCCGATTTTCGGGATATTCTGTCCCGTCTGAATATCGCGGATACTCCCCTGGCGGAAGATCTGCCGGTCGCACAGCTGCACTGGATGATCAGCGACGGCACCGAATGCATTATTCTGGAACAGATGGAGGACGGGCTTAAAATTTATGACAATCCTGTCGGTATTCTGACGAACAATCCGCCCTTCTCCTACCATCTCGCCAACCTCAACAACTACATGAACCTCACCCCCTGCTGCCCGGAAAACCGTTTCTCCGACCGGTTAGACCTGCAGCAGTACGGAATGGGCATGGGCGCCATCGGTCTTCCCGGCGATACCTCCCCTGCCTCCCGGTTTGTGAGGGCATCCTTCGCCAAGTTCAATTCCGTCTGTGAGGAGGACGAGGAGAGCTCTGTCACCCAGTTTTTTCATATCCTGGATTCCGTCTCCGTCGTAAAGGGAACTTCGCTGACAAAGGACGGCCTGGACGACCTCACCACCTACTCCTGCTGTATAAACGCCACCAGAGGAATCTACTATTATAAAACCTATAACAACAGCCAGATCACCGCGCTGCGCATGACAGACAGGGAAAAATGCAGAAAAACCCTGTGCATCCATGAGTTGATCGATACCCAGCAGATCCGGTATCTGAACTGATCTGTCTGTGCCGCATTGCTGAAAGAAGGAAAAATATGCCCTACAAGATACTGCTCGCGGAGGATGATCCGATCCTCCGAAACGAATTGAAAATACTGCTGAAAAACGCCATGTATCAGGTCGCCGCGCCGGACACTTTCGACCGGATCCCGCAGACGGTGGCGGACGAAAAGGCCGACCTTGTCCTGCTGGATATCAACCTGAACGGCAGCTCCGGCTTCGATATCTGCACGCAGCTGCGCCAGGGATCCGACACTCCTGTCATTTTTCTGACCGGCCGCACAGACTCCATGGACGAGCTGACCGGCATGCTGAAGGGTGCCGACGACTATATCACCAAGCCCTTTCTGCCCGCCATCCTGCTCGCCAGGATCTCAGCCGTCTTAAAGCGCACCGTCAAAGCGGCAGAAAGCCGGAACGCCGCAAAATTCTCCCACAGAGGCGCAGCGCTGGATATCGCCGCCTGCCGGCTGACCTTCGACGGCAGAAACACAGATCTGACCAAGACCGAGATGAAGATCCTGCACCTTCTGTTTCTGCAGCCGGGCGCCTTTGTGGCCAGGGAAGATCTGATCGAATATCTGTGGGATAACCACATCTTTCTGGACGACAATACGCTCAGCGTCCATGTCACAAGGCTCAGGGAAAAGCTGAAAATGATCGGACTGCGTGATTTCATAGAGACGAAGAGAGGACTGGGATACCGCATATGAAACTATCTGCTTTTGGGAAAGACAAAGGACTGCTCCTGCTGCTGCATCTGGTGTGCATGGCTCTGCTCTCCGCTTTTTTACATATCACAGGCTATCCCGCCGCGAACATCACATTGATCTGTATCTTCTGGCTTCTGCTGCTCAGCGTGTGGTTTCTCACCACATATCTGCGGAGAAAAAGTTATTTTCGGGAAGCCTTCCGCCTCCTCGAGGACATCGACAACCGCTGTCTGTTCGGGGAGATGCTGCCGGATTCCTTCGCCCTGGAGGACAGGCTCTACCGGGAGATGATCCGCATCTCCACCCAGTCTGTCATCGAAAAGATCCGTATGCTGGAGGACGCCCAGAAGGAATACAGGGAATACCTGGAGAGCTGGGTACATGAAATCAAAACGCCCATCTTTGCCGTAGAGCTCCTCTGTGAGAACGCGAAGCACACGAATTCCGGCGCACAAATAACATCTGTTATAAATAAACTCATCCGCGACATCCGCCTCGAAAACAGAAAGATTGAGAACTGTGTGGATATGGTCCTCTATCAGGCGCGCTCGGAGCAGGTCTACAAAGACTACCGGATCCGGGAGACCGATCTGCGGGAAGTGGTCTGCGAGGCCCTGGAAAAAGACCGCCTGCTGCTGATCCGAAGCGGAATACAGGCGGATGTCTCCTGCGACGAGACAGTCTATACCGACAAAAAATGGATCGTCTTCATCCTGAATCAACTGATTCTGAACAGCGTGAAATACCGCTCCGAAACGCCGTCCCTCC
>ERZ779622.441-NODE-441-length-24818-cov-7.953156_pt1 | contig 24818 bp, 22 predicted proteins | sample MGYA00514188_ERZ779622 | MGnify/ENA primary metagenome ERZ779622 (study PRJEB29562, sample SAMEA4376702) | mouse gut metagenome | isolation source: Cecum | study: EMG produced TPA metagenomics assembly of the A DSS colitis mouse model was used to assess the... | reverse complement strand
TATCATCTTTACATGAAAAAGTCTGCCAAAAGGCAGACTTTTTCGACAGGCTGAGAATGAGCCGCCCGAGAGGGCGGCTCATTTATGAGGCTGTTCCAAAGAGTATCCGTTTGGAAGCGCGGCGAAAGGGTGTCCCCCTGTCCGGCGTTTCTTTCACGGGTGTGGATATCATTTTTTGCCGCCGAACAGCGTTCCCAACAGACCCCGCCTCAAAACCTGAGCGCCTGTGTTGATTAGCTGACGCTCCAGCTGGGCCTTCCGGCGCTCGGCCGCTCTTTGCCGCTGGGCTTCTTCCCGCTCCAGCGCCTTTTCAAGCTTTTTGCGCTGGGCCTCGGCTTCCTTCTCCGCCTTCTTTCTGGCGGCTTCCTCCTCCTTGGCCTTCTGTGCCTCGAAAGCCGCCTTCTCCTTCTCAAAGGCTTCCCGCTCCGCATCCAGCGCGGCCTGCTTTTTCGCCTGCGCCTGCTCCTCCTGAAGCATTTCATAGGCGGATTCGCTGTCCACGCCCTTGTCGTACTTCTCCATGCCGTCTCCAGCCAGGGCGGACCGGCGGGTAGACTCCTGTGCCGGGGCCATCAGGCTCTGAGGGCAGACAATGGCGGTCCTCTGTACCATGCCTGGCACGCCTTCCTCGTCCAGCACGGATACCAGGGCCTCGCCCACGCCCAGCTCCATAATCACGTCGGCGGCCTTAAAGGCGGGGTTCTCCCGAAAGGCCTGAGCCGCGGCCTTGACCGCCTTTTGCTCCGCGGGGGTGTAGGCCCGCAGAGCGTGCTGCACCCGGTTGCTCAGCTGGGCCAGCACACTGTCGGGGATGTCGCTTGGGGATTGGGAGACAAAGTAGATGCCCACGCCTTTGGAGCGGATCAGCTTAACCACCTGCTCGATCTTCTGGACCAGGGCCTTGGGGGCGTCCGCAAACAGCATATGGGCCTCGTCGAAGAAGAACACCAGCTTGGGTTTGTCCAGGTCTCCCGCCTCGGGCAGCACCTCAAACAGCTCCGAGAGCATCCACAGCAGGAAGCTGGCGTACAGCGCAGGGTTCTGAACCAGCTTGACGCAGTCCAGCACGTTCACCACGCCCCGGCCGTCGGGCGCGGTGCGGAACCAGTCACGGATATCCAGGTCGGGTTCCCCGAAAAACAGGCCGCCCCCCTGACGCTCCAGAGGCAGGAGGGAGCGGACGACGGCCCCCAGGGACTGGACGGAAATATTGCCGTATGTGGTGATGAACTCCTCCCGGTGCTCCCCCACGTAGCCCAGCATGGCCCGCAGGTCCTTCATGTCCAGCAGCAGCAGGCCCCGGTCGTCGGCAATCTTGAATACGATGTCCAGCACCCCCTGCTGAGCCGGAGAGAGCCCCAGCAGGCGGGAGAGCAGATCGGGCCCCATGTCGGATACGGTACACCGCACCGGATGGCCCTTTTCCTGATAAATGTCCCAGAAGGAGACGGGATATCCCCTGTAGGAGAAAGACGTTCGCAGGCCGAACTTGTCGATGCGCTTTTCCATCCCGGCGCTCTGGGCGCCCGGCTCCGCGATGCCGGATACATCCCCCTTCACGTCGCACAAAAACACCGGGACCCCCGCGTCGGAAAAGGACTCCGCCATCACCTTCATCGTGATCGTCTTACCCGTGCCGCTGGCTCCGGCAATCAGGCCGTGGCGGTTGCACATATTCAGGGGCATTGTCACCCTGGTCTCGCCGGCCAGGCCCAGATACAGCGCGCCGTCTGTGTACATACTCATTCCTCCATCTCTTGCCCAATACTCCGTATGACGGGAACATGGACGCCCCATGTCCCATGGTATACGGTTTTATTTTACTGTACTTCCCGTGCCGCAGTCAAGGGCGAAAGCAAAAAACGGGATGGGTTTTTGGGACAGGAAGCAGCACTATACAGTAGGGTGGACAAACTCGAAATCAGGTGCTACAATAAGCAGGAAAATATCTCACCGCCCTCTGCGGCGCTGAGATAGGAGGGGAGACCATGGAAGAGAAAAAGAAGAGAAGTTTCCTGCGCTGGCCGTGGAATGTGGTGATTTATGTCCTGTTGGCAGTTGTTTTTCGAATTTTTTCCATTCCAATCATCCTGTTTTTGATGTGGTATCAGCGGAAAAACAATCCCCACGGCGCCGCGGAGGGCTATTGCCTCAGCCGCACCCGGAAGCGCCTGATCTGGCTGCTCTGGTCGCTGCTGATGCTGTTTCTCGGCGTGTGTCTGGCCGTGTACTTTCTGGACGGTATAAAGACAGATCGCGGCGGTTGGGAGACAGCCGACTATGTCGCCCTGGTCATATCCGGCGGCGGTACGGTGGTTTTGGCGGCGGCGGGCGTTTACACGGCCTATGCCGCCTTGCGGGACACCTTCTTCCCCGCCAGAAGCGCGCTGGCCCAGTCCATCCGCAGCCAGCTGCCCTATCCGGACGAGGCACCGGAGGTGGCGGAGCTGTTCGACATGGTGGACCGTGATTTGAAGGAAAACGGCCAGTGGTTTGGCTCGGTCGGCGTCGGGAAAGAATGGGTGCTGGGCGATATGGCCAACCGGATTGACCGCATCCGGGGCATTTTTGTCGTGGATCAGGTCCGTGTCCGCAGCAGCGGCAGCGGAACACGCTCCAGCCGGACACTGGAGCTGGTGCTGATCGACAACCGCTGGCAGAAGTCGGTTACCACCTTCCGTGATCCCGGAGACCTGCGGGCGGCGGCGGACTGTCTGGCTCTGCGGGTACCGGACGCGCGCAGGGGAAAAAATGACCAGTATGCCAATTTCCTGCAAATGGACGAGAGCCAGCAGGAGGAGTTCGAGCGGGATTTCCGGCAGAAACAGAGCCGCCGGTCATCGGCACAGGTGCTTCAGGAGAGCATGAACGGCCCGCAGGATATGATCCTGAAGCTCCCGAACGGAGAAGTGACTTCCAGAGTAAGCGTCTCGCTGGCAGAGAATACGCTGAGGCGCTGTCTTGACGGAGAGGAAGCCGGCTTTGAGCTGATTTCCACCCGGCCCATTGAACGTGAAAACCGCGCGTTCCGATCCCTGAGCTGCCGGGTTTGGAGGGAAGCGGAAGGTTCGCCCGAGGTGGAGCTCGCGCTCACCGGAGAGGAGGAGGGCTCCGCCCTGGTCCTGTCAACAGACGGCCGTCAGGCGGAGGATATCATGAGGAAGTGGCTCCGCCGGGAGGTCCCGGAATTGACAGGCTGGAGACCGCGGCGGGTATACGCGGCCCCGGAGCCCTCCCGGCCCCAGGTCCGGGGTTCCCATGCGAAGCTGTCCCTTCTCTACGCAAGCGGCGCGGCGGAAAACCACGCGACCTTCACAAAAGAGGATATTCAGCTTGCGGCGGAGGGCATCGTGGACGGCACCTACCAGCTGGTGGACCTGACGCATCCCAACGGCTACCTGTGGATCCGGGTGACAGCCGGGGACCGGAACGACGCCCGGTGTACCGTGGAGGCTACCCGGCCCGGCGGGCCGGAGCTGGAGTTCTACATGACAAAAATGCCGCCCAGAAGGGCGGCGGAGTGGCTGAGAGGCTATCCCGGCGGGGGGTATCTTCCGGGCGGACCGGAGTGGAAAAATATCACCAAACAGATGAAAAAAAGAAAATAAGGAGTGAATGGAACATGGCAAAAGAACTGAGCAGCGAGGTCAAGCAGGCCCTTGAGGACATCTACTACCACGAGCGCACCGGACGGGGTAGGGAGGCCATGGCCCTATTGGAAAAGGCATCCGCCGCCGGCGACGGCGACGCCACCTGCATCCTGGCCCGATGCCTGTGCGGGCGGCAGTATGTGTGGGCGGGTCACGGCTTCCCGGAGGACGACGCACGGGTGACGAAGCTTCTGCACAAGTCCGTGGAACAGGGCAGCGCCATCGGCGTTCTGGTGTCTCTGCGTACCGGCGAGCTGACGCCGTCGGTGCAGAAGAAAATGCCCTTTGAGAGTCTCCAGGCTGCCTTTGACGAGGTGCTGGCCCTGGCGGAGAAGGGAGACGCGTTCTGCCAATACACGGTGGCCAACTCCTATTTCTGGTGGGACTTCCTCCGAATCCAGAATAAGGGCAAGGATTCCTTCCCCAACGAGGCGGCCTTTAAGTCGTATCTGAAGGAGCAGATTTCCAAGTGTGAGGACTGGTTCTGGAAGGCTCTCCGGGGCGGTATGTACTTTGCCGCAAACAATCTGAACCAGTTCTACACCAAAGGGGATGAGGACATCATCGCGCCCCAGCCGGAGAAGGCCCGGGACCTCTACAAGATTGGCGCGGAGGCCGGCCACCCCATCATGCAGGCCATCTACGCCGATGACCTGACCAAGGAGGGGAAAAAGGAAGAGGCCCTCCGCTGGTACAAGGAGGCCGCGGAGGGCGGCCATCCTGGCGCCTGGTATGACGTGGGCCGCTGCTATTTTGACGGCGTGGGGACGGAGAAGGACGAGGCCTATGCGGTCTCCTGCTTTGAGAAGGAGCTGGCCCGGGACCCCCACTATCTCGGAGCCAACAACCTGCTGGGCAAGGCGTACTATTTTGGCCGTGGCGTGCAGCAGGACTACGCCAAGGCGTTCCGGCTTCTGAGCGACGCCTATGACCACGAGAGCAGCTGGGGCGTGTACTATCTGGGCGACTGCTGTTTCCGCGGCCGGGGAACTCCCCAGGACTATGAGAAAGCCCGGATGTATCTGGAAAAGATGGATTGGGAGAATAAAAACGCCTATTTCATGCTGGGATATATCTATGGCCGGGGACTGGGCGTGGCGGAGGACATTCCCAAGGGTGTGGCTTACCTGCAAAAGTCCGGCACCGCCGAGGCAAAGGAGGAGCTGCTGCACTACAAAAAGTCGCTCTTTGGCAAATGGAGCCGCCGGAAATAGCCGAGGCTTTCTTCTGCGGGAAGATAACATCAAGCGGCCCCTGTCACAGGGGCCGCTTGTAAAAATATGCGGTCGGCAGACCGTTTCACCGCGCCTTGAGGCACGGCCAATATCACGCCCTTATAGGGCGAGTGCAGGCCACCCGTTTTACGGGTGGTCCTGACTATTTCCTGACTGTGTCAAACAGCAGGCGAAGAGCCTCCAGATAGCCCTCCAGCCCGTGTCCCTTGATGGTGGCGGCGCAGGCCGACCGGATGTAGGACACATGCCGAAACTCCTCCCGGCTGTCCGGGTCGGAGATGTGGACCTCCACCGTGGGGATGCCAACCGCCTTCACCGCGTCCAGAAGGGCTACACTGGTGTGGGTATATGCGGCGGGATTGATGATGATGCCGTCCATGTTGTCAAAGTAGGCCTCCTGGATGGCGTCCACCAGTTTACCCTCGTGGTTGGACTGGAAAAACCGGACGCTTACCCCCAGCCGGTCTGCCTCGGCCTGGATCATATCCTCCAGGTCTTTGTAGGTGGCTTTGCCGTAAATTTCCGGCTGACGTATGCCCAGAAAGTTCATATTTGGGCCATTAATCACCATCACTTGCACAAAAATCCCTCCAAATCAGCTGGGCGGTCCGCTCCAGCGCCACGCTGTTGTCAATCACCGCGTCGGCAGCGGCATTGTACAGGGGCCTCCGAAGGCGGTACATCTCCTCCAGACTCCCCGCCTGGGACAGGGGCCGGCCGTTCTTGGGCAGGAGGTTCAGGTCCCGGCGGAGAAAGTACACCCGCCCGGTGCGGCGCATGGCGGCCCGGTTGCCCTCCCGGAGGACCGCGCCGCCGCCGGTGGCGATGATCTGTCCGCTTTGAGCGCAGATTTCCGTCAGAATCTGACTCTCCAGCGCACGGAAGGTCTCCTCGCCCTCCTCCCGGAAGATGTCCGGGATGGACCTGCCCGCCTTTCGGACGATTTCTTCGTCCAGATCCGCCAGGGGCCGGCCGGACAGGGCGGCCAGCTCCCGGCCCACGGTGGTCTTGCCGCAGCCCGGCATCCCCACCAGGACGAGGTTGGTCCGGTCGTGCCGGAGCTGGGAAACAATCTTCTCGGTCTCCTCTGCGGGGACGGTGCGGTCAAAAAACAGCTCCTCCGCCCGCACCGCCTGGGCCACCAGCATGGGCAGTCCGCCGCTGCGGCGCAGGCCGCACTCCTTTGCCTGGAGGAGCAGGTCGGTCCGGCCAGGGTTGTAAATCACATCCAGCACCGCCTCCAGCCCGGGCAGGCGGGACAGGTCCACAGGCCGGCCGGACATGTTGGGCCACATGCCTACAGGGGTGGCGTTGACCAGGACCTGGGCGCCGGCATGCCGTTCAAGGCCGTCGTAGTTGTCCGGGCCGGAGCGGGAGACGACCACGATCTCCTGGGCCCCTTCCCGCTTTGCCGCTGCCTGGGCGGTGAGAGACGCCCCGCCGCTGCCTAAGATGACAACCTTTTTTCCGGACAGTGAGACATCTGCCCGGCGGAGCATATACAAAAAGCCGTCGATGTCGGTGTTATAGCCGTACAGCTTACCGTCAACCCTTCGCACAAGAGTGTTGACAGAACCGATGGCCCGTGCGCCCTCGCCGATTACATCGCAGAAGGGCATTACATCCCGCTTGTAGGGCATGGTCACATTCAGCCCGCCCAAGTCCTCCCGGCGGAGGAAGCTCTGCAGCGCATCGGGTTCCAGCTCAATGAGTCGGTAGTCCGCACAGCCCAGAGCCTTGTGAATGGGGACAGACCAGCTGTGGCCCAGCGTCCGGCCCAGCAGACCGTAAACTTTTTTCTCCATATCGTTTACACTTCCGCGTAGCCGCCCAGGAATTGGAACTGGGCGCAGCTGCGCTCCATCTCCTCCAGGCAAGCCTGAACGCTGGGGTCCTTTACGCTGGCTTCCAGCTCCAGGAAAAAGATGAACTCAAAGTCGCTCCCCGCCACGGGACAGGACTCCAGCTTGGTCATGTCGATATCCAAGGCAGCCAGTTTGGACAGCACCTCATACAGGGCGCCCGGCTTGTTGTCCAGCGCGATAATCAGACTAATCTTGTTGGCGCCGGCGTAAATGACAGGGTCCTTGGTGACGCAGATGAAGCGGGTGTAGTTGTTGTCGCTGTCCTGAATATGGCCGTTGACGCATTCCAGGCCGTAGAGGGCGGCACAGGGGTGGGAGGAGATGGCGGCGGCGTGGAGATTTCCGCTCTCGGCCACCATTTTGGCGGCCAGGGCGGTGTTGCCGCAAGGGATCACCTTCACGTCCTTCAGACCGCCCAGGAATTTGGAGCATTGGCCGATGGCCTGTTCGTGGGAGTAAATCTCGGTGATATCCTCCTGCTTCACCCCGGGTAGGGCCAGCAGCTCGTGGCGGATGCACAGGCGGGTGGACCGGACCACCGACAGGTCGTGCTCCTGGAGAAGCTGATACACCGCCCGGACGGAGCCGTTGGAGCTGTTTTCGATGGGCAGCACGCCGAATTTGCACAGCCCGGATTCCACGGCGGACACCACCGCCCCAAAGCTCTTCACATAGACGATGTTCCCCCGGGGGAATATGCGGTCGCAGGCCGCCTGGGAATTGGCCCCCTCCACCCCCTGACAGGCCACCATTCCCGTCTGAGGAAACACCTCGCCGCCGGAGGCCAGAGCGGCCTTTACCCGCGCGCCCACCTTGGTGGGGGCGGAGATCAGCTCCGCCTGCCGGGACCGGGCCAGCTCGAAGAGGGTGGAGTATAGGTGATAGGCGTACCGCTCCTTGTCTCCTGCTTTCCGGGTCACCTTGGCCAGAATTTCCCGCTCCCGGGCCTTGTTCAGAATGGGCAGGCAGTGTTCGTTTTTGTAGGCGGCCACCTCCTCGCTGAGCGCCATGCGCTCCAGGAAGAGTTCCAGAAGCTGGTCGTCTACCGCGTCGATCTTGGTACGAATCTCAGAAAGTTCCATGATTTCCCTCCAACAGTAAGTCTAACAGTACGCAGGCCGTGACCGCTTCCACCACCGGGACGGCCCGGTGGGCGATACAGGGGTCGTGGCGTCCGTGGATTTGCAGCTCCGTGTTTTCCGCTGCGGACAGGCTGACGGTTTTTTGCGGTTTTCCGATGGACGGCGTGGGCTTGAAGGCCGCCCGCAGGACAAGGGGCATCCCCGTGGTAATGCCGCCTAAGATACCGCCCGCGTGGTTGGTCCCGGCGGCGATTTTACCGCTTTCCATGACAAAGGGGTCGTTGTTCTCCGAGCCCCGGCGGGCGGAGGCGGTGAAGCCCGCGCCGAACTCCACTCCCTTGACGGCGGGGATGCCGAAGAGCGCCGCCGCCAGCCGGTTTTCCACCCCGTCAAACATAGGATCGCCCAGCCCGGCGGGGAGTCCGATGGCGGTACATTCCACCACGCCTCCTACGCTGTCCAGGTCTGCCTTGGCCGCCAGAATGGCCTCCCGCATCCGGGCCCCGGCCTCGTCGTCCAGGACGGGGAAGGATTTCCCAGACACCTCCTCGAACAGCTCAGCGGTGGGATACAGGGGAAACGGCCGGTCGCTGACTGCGGCTACGGAATCCAGGTGAGCGCCCACATATACGCCCCGGCGGGCCAAAATCTGCTTGGCGATTCCTCCGGCGACGCATAGAGGGGCGGTGAGCCGGCCGGAGAAGTGTCCCCCTCCCCGCATGTCGGCCAAGCCGTTCCACTTCACCCAGGCGGCGTAGTCGGCGTGGCCGGGGCGGGGCTTGTCGGCAAGCTCCGCATAGTCCCCGGAGCGCTGGCCGCTGTTGCGGATAACGGCGCACAGGGGGGAGCCGCAGGTTTTTCCGCCCTCCAGGCCAGAGAGAAACTCGGGTACGTCCCCCTCGCTCCGGGCGGTGGACAGGGGGTCCCTTCCCGGCCTGCGCCGGTCAAGGAAGGCTTGCAGCTCCTCCGAGTCGATCTTCTCCCCGGCGGGCAGGCCGTCCACCACCACGCCGATGGCAGTCCCATGGGATTGGCCAAAGACGGACACCTTTAAGATTTTTCCAAACTCAGATGACATCCAATTTCCCTCCCAGCCGCTTGTATTCCTCCCAGAAATTGGGATAGGATTTTTGCACGCACTCCGCCCCCAACAGGGTGACAGGCGCCTTGCAGCGGGTGGCGGCCACGGCGGCCATCATGGCGACGCGGTGGTCGCTGCAGCAGTCCACCGCCGCCCCCCCGGCCAGACTGTCCCGGCCTGTGATTGTGAGAAAGTCAGGCCCCTCTTCCACATCCGCCCCCAGGGCGTTCAGCGCCCGGGTCACGGAGGAGAGCCGGTCGCTCTCCTTCATGCGCAGGCGGGCGGCGTTGGTCAGGCGGGTGACTTCCCCCGCCCGGAGGGCCGCCATGGCCGCCAGAGGTGGCGCCAGGTCGGGGCAGTCGGAGACGTCCAGCTCCAATTCCCCCCGCCCCTGCAGCTTGAGAAAACAGGGGACAATCTTCATATCCCCCTGGGTGGAAAAGGCGTTCAGCCCTTCCAGCTCCAGGGAACTGCCCAGGGCTATCGCCCCGTACCAGAATGCCGCCTGGGACCAGTCGGCCTCGACGGTCATGGAACAGGGCCGGTATTTTTGCCCTCCGGGGACCAGCCAGCCGTCCTCCCGCGCTTCGGCGCGGATGCCGAAGCGGCCCAGCGCGTCCAGGGTCATGTCCACATACCCCCGGCTCTCCAGGGGGGAGGTGAGGACGATCCGGCTGTCCCCGTCCAGAAGGGGCAGGGCGTAGAGCAATCCGGTGACGAACTGGCTGGACACATTGCCGGGCAGGCGGTACTCCCCGGGCGTCAGCTCGCCTCGGACGGTGAGGGAGCTGTCCTTCTGTTTGCAAAAGATGCCCTTCCCGGCAAAGATATCGAAGTAGGGCCGCTGGGGCCGCTCCATCAGCCGGCCCCGCCCGCTAAAAATGCCGCCCCCTTGAACCGCAAGAGCCACAGGAATAAGAAAGCGCAGTGTGGAGCCGGATTCCCCACAGTCAAATTTGACCAGCCAGGGCTCCCGGCGCTGGGAGATGGAGCTGCCCAGCCCGTGGACCCGGACCGTGCCCGCTTCCGCTCCCTCCAGATGAGCTCCCATGGCGCGGAGACAGGCGGCGGTGGCCAGGATATCCTGGGATTGGGACAGCCCCCTCAGAACGCTGAATCCCTCCGACAGGGCGGCGGCGATGAGGACCCGGTGGGCCTGGGACTTGCTGGGGGGCGGGGCGACGGTTCCCCTCAGGAGACCGGGAGTAATACGGATATCCATATTATCCCTCCAGGCCCGCCTGGATGACGGGCAGCAGCTCGGAAACGGGTATCTTTTTCAGCTCGCAGCGGCCAATGGCCTTGGGCACTACAATGGTGATGCTGTCTCCCGCCCGCTTCTTGTCGGACAGGGCGGCCAGAGCCAGAGCCCGGGGTTCAAAGCCGGTCCGGACAGGCAGACGGTTTTTCTCCAGACAGGCGGCAACGCGCTCTGCGACAGGTCCGTCGGTCCAGCCCAGCTTTTCCGCGGCCCGAGCCATGACGGCCAGCCCCGCCGCCACGGCGTGGCCGTGGGGGATGGTGAAATTGCTGCACTTCTCAATGGCGTGGCCCACGGTGTGGCCCAGATTAAGGAGCTTTCGCTCCCCTTGCTCCTTCTCGTCCTGCTCCACCACGCCGGCTTTGAAGGACACGCACTGGGCAATCACTTCCTCCGGGGCGGCGGCGAGGGCGCCGCCCTCAAAGAGGGCAAACAGGCTCTCGCCGCACAGCACTCCCGTCTTGACAGCCTCGGCGGCCCCGTCGGCAAATACATCGGGGGGAAGGGTCTTTAAGCAGCCGGTGTCGCACAGTACGGCGGCGGGCTGCAGAAAGGCCCCGGCCAGATTTTTGCCCGCTTGCAGGTCGATGGCCGTCTTGCCCCCCACGGAGGAATCCACCGACGAGAGCAAGGTGGTGGGCAGCTGGACATATCTCACCCCCCGCAGGTAGATGGCGGCGGCCAGCCCCGCCATGTCCCCGGTGACGCCGCCCCCCAGAGCGGCCACGCAGTCAATGCGGGTGAGGTGCTCCTCCGCCAGAAACTCCAGGATATTGGACAGGGTGTGAAAGTTCTTGCTCTCCTCCCCGGCGGGAAAAACGCAGGCGCTGACCTGAAAGCCAGCGGTTTCCAGGCTGGATTTGACCGTCTCCAGATACAGGGGGGCCACGTTGCTGTCGGTCACCACCGCCATGCGGCACAGGGGCAGGACTTCTCTCAGACGCCGGCCGCACTCCGCCAGGAGGCCGGGGCCGATGGTCACGTCATATTCAGGGACGGTGCGGACATGGATGGTCTGCATGGAAATCGCTCCTTTCAGTTGCCGCCGGCGGCGGCCTTCAGCTCCCGGCCCTCCTTCAGCAGGTCGTGGAGCCGCCGGGCGTCCCGGTCCTTCAAAGCGGACTGATACTCCTCCAGATGGCCGATGAGGACCTCCAGCTCGCGGGTAAGGAAGTCGGCGTCGTCCAGGAACAGCTCGGTCCACATGTCCTCATCCAGCCGGGCCACGCGGGTCATGTCCTTGAAGCTGCCGGCGGAGAAGCCCCGGCGGCGCTGGGCCTCGGGGGATTTCACATAGGCGCTGGACACGATGTGGGCCAGCTGGGAGGTAAAGGCGATGATCCGGTCGTGCTCCTCGGGCTGAGAGAAGGTGAGCTTGGCGAAGCCCACGTCCAGAAAGAAGGCCTGCAGAGTCTCCAGCAGCTTCATGTCGGTGCGCTTGTCCGGGGTGAGGATCATGGAGGCCCCCACATACAGGTCCTCGGTGGAGGAGGTAAAGCCGCCCCGCTCCCGGCCGGCCATGGGGTGGCCGCCGATATAGGCGAAGCCGTGCTTCTCGGCAATGGGGGCCAGCTGCTCCACCACCACCCGCTTGACGCCGCACAGGTCTACCAAAATGGCGGACGTGCTGATCTGCGGGGCGTGCTCCCGTACCCAGTCCACCGCGGCCTGGGGCCGGATGGCAACGAGTACCAGGCCGCACTGGGGCAAAGTCTCCTCGTTGAGCGGGCCGTCGATGGCCCCGCAGATTCGGGCTAACATCATGGTCTCCTGGTCCAGGTCGATGCCGTAGACGGTGTGGCCTGTGCGGTTTTTGATGCTCTTGGCCATGGACCCGCCTATCAGCCCCAGGCCGACGATGCCTACCTTCATGCCTGCACCTCCATACCCTTAATGGCGGCGTGGAGGGCCAGCAGCTTCCTGGCCAGAGGGTCGAAGGCCTCGGGCTTCAGGGACTGAGGTCCGTCGCACAGGGCGTGGGCGGGGTCGTTGTGGACCTCGATCTGGAGACCGTCCGCCCCGGCGGCCACCGCCGCCATAGCCAGGGGCTCCACCAGCCAGTATTTGCCCGTGGCGTGGCTGGGGTCCACAATGATGGGCAGGTGGGTCAGCTTGTGCAGCACCGGAACAGCCGCCAGATCCAGAGTGTTGCGGGTGTAGCTCTCAAAGGTACGGACGCCCCGTTCGCAGAGGATCACGTTCTCGTTGCCCCCGGCCATGACGTACTCGGCGCTCATCAGCCACTCCTCGTAGGTGGCGGACATGCCCCGCTTAATCATAACGGGTTTTTCCTGGTGGCCCACGGCCTTTAAGAGATCGAAGTTCTGCATATTCCGGGCGCCGATCTGAATCACGTCCACATCCTTGAACAGGGGCAGGTGGGTTACGTCCATCAGCTCGGTGACGATGGGCAGGCCGGTCTCCGCCCGGGCGGCCTTCAAATACTCCAGGCCCTCCTCTCCCAGCCCCTGGAAGGCGTAGGGGGAGGTGCGGGGCTTGAAGGCGCCCCCACGGAGCATGGTGGCTCCGCTGGCCTTGACGGCCCTGGCGATAGCCACCACCTGCTCCTCGCTTTCCACGGAGCAGGGGCCGGCCATAATGGTGAGACTGCCGCCGCCGATCTGGGTGCCGCCCACTTGAACCACCGTGTCCTCGGGATGGAACTTCCGGTTGGCGTTCTTGTAGGGCTCCTGGACCCGCTTCACGTCCTCCACGATGTCCAGGGCGGCGATAAGGTCGATATCCAGCTTGGAGGTGTCTCCCACCAGGCCTAAGACCGTGTTGGCCTCACCGATACTGGTGTGGATGGTGATGCCCTTCTCCTGGAGCCAGGAGATCAGGCTCTCCAGCTGGTCGGGGTTGTGGTCGTGCTTTAAAATGACTATCATAGCGGCGTCCTCCTGAAATTAAGATGGTACAAAAAAGCCCGCGGCCGGTCTGGCCGCGGGTCGTCATGTACGGATGGTTTCTGCAGAACCAAGGTTACACGCCCACATTTTTGGCCAAACCACAGCAAGCCTTACCCCCAAAGCAGGTAAAGCTGAAAAAGTAGTAATAAAAGCCGCGGCTGGCAGTGGTCATAGGGTGTGTCCTCCCGGTTGAAGAAGTTGTAAACAGCATACCACTTTGCTGGGGAAAAGTGAACCGGCAAAAATACAAAAAATATAGAATATGAAAGGCGTATTTATGTAATATACGACGAAAATCGAGGGCCGCTTGACAAAATTTCCTGTCTTTGCTACCATATAAAAAATTAATAAATTACCGCCGGGTAACCTGGTCAACGTCTTTGCCGCTCCATAGGCCGTAGAGGGAGCGGACGGGGGCGTTTTATTTTTTGTGTTGGAGGTTGTTTCCATGTACGAGGGCAGATCCCCCGCGTTGTTTTTGCGCTTTGCCGTACCCCAGATGATCGGCTTGCTGTTCAACTCGGTCTACACCATTGTGGACGGGGTGTTTATCGGCCACCGCCTGGGGCGGGAGGCCATGGCCGCCGCCGCCGTGGCGGTGCCCCTGATCGAAATTCTGATCTCGGTGGCCATCGCCGCCGGAGCGGGGGCGGGCGTGCTCATTGCGGCCCGGCTGGGCGCCAGGGACGGGGCGGGGGCCCGCCGGCTGTTCAATACCGCCGTCTGGATGCTGGGGGCGGCCGGGCTGCTGGTGTGCGCGCTGGGCAACCTGTTCCTGGAGCCCCTGGCCCGGCTTCTGGGGGCGTCGGAGGAGGTGCTTGCCCCGGCCTGCGCCTACCTGTGGTTCATCGTCACCTTCGCTCCCTTCCAGCTGTTCAGCTTTCTGCTGGGGGGGATGGTCCGCAACGACGGCCGGCCCAAGCTGGCGATGACCGCCATGATTGCCGGCGCCGGATCCAATATCCTGCTGGATTACCTGTTCATGTATCCGCTGGACATGGGTATCCGGGGGGCCGCGCTGGCCACCGCCCTGGGCCCCATTTTCAGTGTGCTGATCCTCCTGCCCCACTTTCTGGGCAGAAGGGGGGAACTGTATTTCGTCCGCTGCCGTCCCAGGCCGGCGGAGGCGGGCGGCATCCTGGCCTGCGGCCTGCCCTCCTTTTTGATGGAGTTCTCCATCGGCATCGTCACCCTCCTCTATAACTTTGCCATCACCCGCCACGGCTACGGGGAGCTGGGCCTGGCCGCCTATCTGGTCATCGGCTATCTGATGCTGATTCTGCTCACCTTGTTCCTGGGGATGGCGGAGGGGCTCCAGCCGGTATTCAGCCGCTTCATGGCCTCGGGAGAGGAGGGGCGCAACCGGGACATGCGCCGCTTTTCCGCCGGGGTGTTCCTTGGGGTTGGGCTTGTGAGCTGCGCCCTGATTTTCCTGGGCTCCCGGCAGTTCTACCTTCTCTTCGTGCCGGGGGACCCGGAGCTGGTCTCCTTCGCCGTGAGCCGGTCCGTCCCCTATTTCTGCGGCTTTTTCCTCACCGGCTTCAATATCCTGATGATCTCCTTCTGGCAGGCTACCCAGCGGACCGGACGGGCGCTGATTTTTTCCCTGGCGCGCAGCGTGCTCCTGCCTCCGGCGCTGATTCTCCTCCTGCCCGCCCTTATGGACCGGGAGGCACTGTGGATATGCCAGTCCGCCGCCGACGCCATTACCGCTCTCTTCGTCATTTTTGCCATTGTTTCCTCCGGCCGGTCTGTGGTACAATCGACCAACCTTGCGTGAGACAGGGTAAGAAATGAGGAAATTTTATGAAAATAAGAATGATTACCGATTCCGCTTCTGATCTGCTCTCCCCCCATCGTCCGGAGGTCACCGTCCTGCCCATGACCATTACCTTCGGGGAGGAACAGTTCCGGGACGGGGTGGACCTGACCCACCGGCAGTTCTACGAGAAGCTCATCGAGGGGGAGGAGCTGCCCACCACCAGCCAGATCGCTCCCGCCCAGTTTGAGGAGGCTTTCCGGGACGCCGTGGAGGCGGGGGAGAGCGTGGTGGCCGTAGTGCTGTCGTCCAAGCTGTCCGGGACCTACCAGAGCGCCTGCATCGCGGCGGAGGAGTTCCCCGGCAAGGTCTTTGTGGTGGACAGCGCCAACGCCACCATCGGGGAGCGCATCCTGGTGGAGCGGGGACTGGAGCTGATGGACCAGGGGCTGGACGCCGCCGCCGTCGCCGCGAAGCTGGACGGGGAAAAGGCTGACATCCGCCTGGTGGCTCTGCTGGATACTCTGGAGTATCTGAAGCGTGGGGGCCGGGTGTCCGCTTCGGTAGCCCTGGTGGGCGGACTGCTGGCCATCAAGCCGGTGGTGGCCGTTCAGGACGGCGAGGTGGTGGTGCTGGGCAAGGCCCGGGGCTCCAAGAACGGCAATAACCTGCTGGTCCAGGAGATCCAAAAGACAGGCGTGGACTTCTCCCGGCCTTATAAGTTGGGCTATGCCGGCCTGAACGACAGCCTTTTGCAAAAGTACATCGCCGACAGCGCGGCTCTGTGGGAGGGGCACGCCGACTGTCTGCCCACCGGCACCGTGGGGGGCACCATCGGCACTCATGTGGGTCCTGGCGCCATCGCCGTGGCCTTCTTCCGAAAGCGTTGACAAAACGGGACGGCCGTAAGACCGTCCCGTTCGTTTATACCTTTTCCACCGGGAAAAGCACCCCGGTCTCCAGCTGATCGGGGGGCGTGTTGTCAGGGTCGCCGAAATAGCGGTCCATGGCGGGACCGCACATCCGGTACTCGGTGTGATCTCCCAGCCAGGCGCACAGGGCGTCATAGGCGTATTGCAGCCGCTCATAGGGTCCCCTGTGCCGCACCGCCGCGCAGAGGCAGGCGGGCTTGACCTTCACGTCGGGGCTGTCAGCGGCCACCACCATCTGGGCCTCCACGTCAGAGCACTCCGGGTGAAACGCCTCGTCGTGATAGAGCATCTGGATGGGACCCGCCTGGGTCAGACCCCGGGCGGCCGCCTCCCGGTACAGCCGCTCAAAGAAGTCGTGGTACTGGTCCACGCCGATGGTCTCCCGGATGGAAAAGACCTTCTGCTCCGGGTCCTGAATCAAAATGACATGGTACTGATTTTCCATAAATGTTGTTCCCTCCATTCGGAGGATGTCAGCCTCGATCTGGCGGATGACCTCTTGCCGGCGGCTCAGCTCCCGGCAGAGGTCCAGCCGCCGCTGACGCAGGCGGGGGAGAAGCTGGCTGTCCTCCAGCTCCAGCAGCGACCCGATTTCCCCCAGAGAGAAGCCGTAGCCCCTCAGCCACCGGATGCGCACCAAATCGGATAGCTGCTCCTGGCGGTAGTAGCGGTAGCCGTTGTCCCCCACCGCCTCCGGGCGCAGCAGGCCCAGAGCGTCGTAGTGCCGCAGCATCCGGGGCGTGACCCGGCTCAGCCGGGAAAAATCACCGATGGTCAGCATGACATTCCTCCTGAATTTGTCCCCCCGGCTATGCGGACGTTTCTGGCCTGGAAACTTTCCGTGATTCCCGCCCCTCACGGGGCGGGAACGCGAATGCCGGGGGCGTGTTGTTGTGGGAGCCGGTTCCTGAACTCAGGATAAACCCTCACACAGTGGGAATGTCAAGCACTTTTTTCAGAAAATCTTCCGGCGGCTCCGAGCGGCCGCACACCGCCGCCGCCCAGCCGGGACCGGACCAGCTCCGGAACCGCAGTCCGTCGAACAAAACAGGCCCCTTCTCCGGGAGGGGGACCCGGATGTCCCGGATGGAGGAGGTCAGCCCTTTTCCGCTCTCCTTGACCCGGGCCTCCTTCAAGGTCCACAGGAGAGTGAAAGCGGGCCAGAACTTCGGCTGACCCTCCAGCCAGGCCAGTTCCTCCGGAGAGCAGACGCGCCGGGGGAGGGAGGGCCGCCATTGTCTCACGAGCTGGATGTCCACCCCCACGGGGGCGCCGTCCAGGGCGCACAGGGCCAGGTCTCCGCTGTGGCTGAGGTTGAAGTGGAGGCCGGGATATTCTGGGAAGAAGGGCTTGCCGCCCTCCCGCAGAGCGATTTCGGGCAAGGGGGACAGACCCCAGGCCTCTTTGGCCGCCAAAGCCAGCAGGTTACGGGCCTGGGCGCGGTCAGAAAGCCCCTCCGCGCTGTAAAGAACCAAATTGTTTCCCCCCTTCCTCTGAAATTGTAACAGAAAAAGGAGGGAAACGGGAAAAATCAGTGCATTAAATTTCAGCAAGGCAGGGGCAGCCAGGAGCCCACGGCGGCCAGGTCCCGAAAGAGCAGCCCCTCCGGAGGATAGAGGGTGAACCAGCCGATGAGCAGCGCCAGAAGGACGGCGGCGGCGATGGGCAGCAGCCATTTTACCCCCTTGAAGGGGCCGGAAAAGCGGGTGGGCAGCCAGAAACCCAGGGCTATCACCAGGATGTAAATAGCGATATCCACCCACATGGCCTCGCCCCCCAGAGTGATGTGGTACACCCAGCCCAGGGCCAGCGTCAGGACGCACAGCAGGGGCAGGACCAGAAGCCAGGGGCGGATGCCGCCGGGACGGCCCCGGTTCAGGAGAAAGGCCGCCCCCAGGTAGGGCCAGAAAACCAGCTTCACATGCTCCCACAGGCTTTCGTTTACCGGAGAGAACAGGGCGGTCGCCGCGTTGGGCTGCCAGCCGTACAAAAAGTGGAGGGCACAGCCGGCCAGCACAACGGCGGCAAAGGTCAAAATCAGCTGCCGCTTTGGATAGATCATGTCTCTCGCTCCTTTCGGTACAGCCTATGCGGAAAACAGTCATTTCATTCAGCGCCGCATAATTTTTTGGACCGGGGAAAACCTAGTGCAAAATTGAAAAAGGAGCGATCTGCATTGAGCATGACCAATCAGGACTACGGCAAGCTGGTCAACGAGAAGTCGAGGCCCTCGCCCATGGGAAAGAATCTGGTGTGGGCCTTTCTGGTGGGGGGCGCCATCTGCGCCGCCGGCCAGGGGCTGACCAACCTCTATCAGAATTACGGCCTGGACAAGGAACAGGCGGGAACGGCCACTTCCGTCACTCTGATCTTCGCCGCCGCATTGCTGACCGGACTGGGCATCTTTGACAAGCTGGCCAAGCGGGCGGGGGCGGGCACACTGGTCCCCATTACCGGCTTTGCCAACGCCATGGTGTCCCCGGCCCTGGAGTTCAAAAGCGAGGGGCTGGTCACCGGAACCGCCGCCAAGCTGTTTACCGTGGCGGGGCCGGTGCTGGTGTTCGGCATGAGCGCCAGCGTGATCTACGGCCTGATCCTGTGCCTGCTGCAGAGCCTCTGACAACGGCCCGCGCCGGTCTCCCGGCGCGGGCCTCGTTGTCCTGTAAGCCGTCAGGGCGCTGAGATCTAAAATAATTACCAGAACGGGACGGCCTTTTTTGTAGCTTTGACACTTGCGCCGTCAGAAAAATTTTGCTATAATCGCTATACTTAAAACTTCCGGTGATGCACCGACAAGGATAATGAAGGAGTGGTAAACGTGGGTTTGTTTGGAACACAGCCGAAGCAGGAGCCGGTCAGCGCCCCCCTCTATGAGGAGGAGCCTTTTGATGAGCTGCCCACACTGCCCAAGGCGAAGAACAACACTGTCATTGCTCAGGGGATCACCTTTACCGGCACGATCCGCGGCGAGGGCAGCGTGCAGGTGGAGGGCCGCCTGGAGGGGGAAGTCGACCTGAAGGGCAGCGTAGTCGTGGCGTCCGGCGGAATGGTGCAGGGTCCCATCACCGCCGATGCGGTGCGGGTGGCCGGCGACGTTCAGGGGAGCATTACCGCCCGGGAGCACCTGTGCTTGGAGCGTACGGGCGGCATCCACGGGGATGTGACCACCGCCTCCCTGATCGTGGAGAACGGCCGGCTGGACGGCAGCAGCACCATGCTGGCCCCGCCGGAGCGGCCCTACCAGCCTGATGTGGTCAGCCAGGACCTGCGGTTCGGTGACAGCTACCACTTGGACGAGGAATAAAAACAGCCCGGAGCTTCAAGCTCCGGGCTGTTTTTATGTCTGGTTTCAGCTCTGGGCGAGGTTGTGCTTTTCGGCGTAGCCGGTGAGGATGAGGGTGAGGGCGCCGTCGCCGGTGACATTGCAGGCGGTGCCGAAGCTGTCCTGGAGAGCGAAAATGGCCAGCATCAGGGCGGTGGCGTCGCCGGAGGTGGCGGGATCGGTGAAGAGAATGCCGGTAATCAGGCCCAGGGAGGCCATCACTGTGCCGCCGGGGACGCCGGGGGCTCCGATGGCGAAGATGCCCAGCAGCAGGATAAACAGGATCATGGAGCCAATGTTGGGCAGCTTGCCGAAGAGGACCTGGGAGACGATCATCACGAAGAAGGTCTCAGTGAGGGCGGAGCCGCACAGGTGGATATTGGCGAACAGAGGGATGCCGAACTCCACCATGTCGGGCCGCAGGCTCTTGCTCTTTCGGGCGCCGTCCAGGGCCACGGCCAGGGTGGCGGCAGAGGACATGGTGCCCACGGCGGTGAGGTAGGCCGGACCGTAGTGCCTGATGACCTCAATGGCGCTGCGGCCCGAGTAGGCCCCGGCCGCGCAGTAGAGGATGGCCAGCCAGATGTAGTGGCCCGCCATGACGATGACGATGGCCAGCAGGAAAGCCGGGAACTGCTTGGTGATGGTGCCGTCGTAGCTCAGACTGCAGAAGGTGAGGGCAATAAAGAAGGGCAGCACGGGGATGACTACCTTTTTCACGATGCTGAGCACAATGTTCTGGAACTCATCCAGGATGGCAATGACTGTTCTGGCCTTGGTCCAAACGGCGGCCAGACCTACCAGAATGGAGAACACCAGGGCGCTCATGACCGGCATGATCTGGGGGATATCCAGTTGGAAGGCCACGCCGGGCAGGTCCCTCAAACCCTCCATGGTGGAGGCGATGGGCAGGTGGGGGACCAGGACGTAGCCCGCCGCCATGGACATGAGGGTGGCCAGCACGGTGCTCACATAGGCGATCACGATGGCCACGCCCAGCATCCGGGTGGCGTTGGACCCCATCTTGGTGATGGAGGGGGCGATGAAGCCGATGACGATTAGGGGTACGCAGAACATGATGACCTGATTGAGCACGTACTTCAGGGTGACCACAATGGTCATGGCGCTCTCCGGCAGGAACAGGCCGGCGATGATGCCGACGACGATGCCCACCAGCAGCTTCAGGGGCAGATTGTCAGATTTTTTCATAAATATCTCCTTTCCCTTATAGCGACGCACAAATCGCCTGTACCCTATCATAGCATATGATATGCAAAAAGGCAAATTTTGTGTTCAGGTAAGCAGGGTGTGCTCCAGCAGGATCTTGATCCCCATGCCGATCAGGATCAGGCCTCCGGCCAGCTCCGCCTTGCTTTTGAAGCGGGCGCCGAAAGCGGTCCCCATCTTCACCCCGGCGGCGGACAGGACGAAGGTGGTCGCGCCGATAAAGGCCACGGCGAGGAAAATATTGTCCACCTGGAGAAAGGCGAAGGTGACGCCCACGGCCAGGGCGTCGATAGAGGTGGCTACCGCCAGGGGGAGCATGGCCCGAGGGGAGAAGGAGCTGTCCAGCTCCTCCGCCTCGCCACCCCGGGACTCCCGCACCATGTTGAAGCCGATGAGCCCCAGCAGGACAAAGGCGACCCAGTGGTCCACCGATACGATCAGCCCCTGGAAGCGTACCCCCAGCAGCCAGCCCAGGAGGGGCATCCCGGCCTGGAAGGCCCCGAACCACCCCCCGCAGGTGAGGCAGTGGTTCAGCCGGGGCCGCTGGACGGACAGGCCCTTGCAGATGGATACGGCGAAGGCGTCCATGGATAGACTTACCGCGATGATGAAGAGCTCGTACAGCCGCATAACAGGTCCTCCTTGTATCGGTGCTTTCTGCTATACCATAAACCACCGGCACTGTCAACTTATTTTTTAAGAAGGGATAATATGACGGGCCCGGCCATTTTGGACGGGCCCGTGAGGGTCAGATATTGGCGTGGGCCAGCTGGGGCTCCCGCTCCGGACGGAGCGCCTCCTCCCGGGGTCTGGTCTGCTCCTGCTGGGTCAGACCCCGGGCGTTGGCCAGCATCAGCTTAATGCGGTTCTCCTGGTTGATCTTGGTAGCTCCGGGATCATAGTCGATGGCTACAATGTTGCTGTAGGGGTAGTCGTCCTTCAGCTTGCGGATCATCCCCTTGCCCACGATGTGGTTGGGCAGGCAGCCGAAGGGCTGGGTGCAGACGATGTTGTTGGTGCCTGAGTGGATAAGCTCCAGCATCTCGGCGGTGAGCAGCCAGCCCTCGCCCATCTTGTTGCCGTCTCCCAGGTAGCCGTGAACCAGCTTGTGCAGGTCCTGGAATGTGCCCGGGGCGCGGAAGCGGCCCGAACGCTCCAGCGCCTCGATCATGTCCCGCTGGCAGGCTTCAATATACTTCATGAAGAGATTGCAGCCAAATTTTTTAATCCACTTGCCGCCGTAGAGCTCCACGTCGGCCACCCGGTTGTAGATTTTGAAGATGATGAAGTCGGTCAGGCCAGGGACCACCGGCTCCACGCCCTCAGACAGGAGAAATTTCTCCAGATTGTTGTTGCCCAGGGGGGCGAACTTCACGTAAATCTCGCCCACTACGCCGACCCGGATTTTGGGTCCGCCCTCCACGGGGATGTCGGCGAAGTCGGAACAAATCTGGTCGAAGTTGTCCCGCATCTGCCTGCGGCTCATACCCCTCCCGGCCTGGAAGCCGTCCACCAGCCGCTGGGACCAGCGGTCGGTCATACGGTCCGCGGCGCCTCGCTCCGTCTCGTAGGGGCGGACCTGGTTGGCCACGTTGACGATGATGTCGCCGTACATCATGGCGTACACCGCCTTGCGGATGAAGGGGAGGGTGAGGGAGAAGCCGGGGTTTTTCTCCAGCCCGGACAGATTCACCGACACCACGGGGATGTAGGCCATGTCCGCCTTGACCAGCGCCTTGCGCAGCAGATGGATGTAGTTGGACGCTCGGCAGCCGCCCCCGGTCTGGGTGATGAGCAGGCCCACCTTGTGGGGGTCGTAGCCCCCGTGTTTCACCGCGTCGATGAGCTGGCCGATGACCAGCAAGGCGGGGTAGCAGGTGTCGTTGTGGACGTACTTCAGCCCCTCGTCCACCAGCCCTCGGTGGTTGGTGGTGAGCATATCCACCTTGTAGCCTTCGCACTCCAGCAGCTTTTTCATCATGCCGAAGTGGACGGGCAGCATCTGGGGCATGAGGAGGGTGTACTCCCCCTTCATCTCCTTGGTGAACAGCAGGCGGCCGGTGTTGTCATAGACCAATTTTGCCATGGTGGGAACTCCTTTCGTGGGTCCATGTGGGGGGGCGGCTTCTGTGCCGCCTCTCACGCGGGCGAATAACTGGATGAGGGGGCGGGACAGAGTCCGCCCCTACGATTTTTTTCGCGCCTCAATGGCGGCCATCAGAGAACGGATTCGGATTTTGACTGCGCCCAGGTTGCTGATATCGTCAATTTTAAGCTGGGTGTACAGCTTGCCGCCCTCCTCCAGAATGGAGCGCATTTCGTCGCCGGTGATGGCGTCGATGCCGCAGCCGAAGCTGACAAGCTGGATGACCTCCATGTCGGGCTGGGTGCAGACATATCGGGCGGCGTTGTACATCCGGGCGTGGTAGGTCCACTGGTTGAGGACGCGGCGGGGGGCCTTGTCCTCCAGGCAGGCCACCGCGTCCTCGGTGACCAGGAAAAAGCCGTAGGAGGTAATCAGATCATTGATGCCGTGGTTGATCTCCGGGTCCATGTGGTAGGGCCGGCCGCACACCACCAGGATGGGCCGTCCCTCGGCCCGGGCCTGTTCGATGTAGGCGCGGCCGGTGCTGCGCAGGTCGTTCTTATAGGCGTCGTAGGCGGCGTAAGCGGCCCGGACGGCGGCGGCGGCCTCCCGCTTGGGGACCTGAAACTCGTTGAAGAACCACTCCCCGGCCTTGCGCTCCATGTCGCGGGGGCGGTGCAGGCCGAAGTAGGGGTAGAGATAGCGGACCTGTTTCAGCTCGGGGACGTTGGCGGCCAGCAGCTCGGGGTAGTAGGCCACCACGGGGCAGTTGTAGTTGTTGTCCCCTACGCCCTCGTCGAAGTTGTAGGGCATACAGGGGTAGAAAATGGCGTCCACCCCCGCCTCCACCAGGGCCTCCGCGTGGCCGTGGAGGAGCTTGGCGGGGTAGCACACGGTGTCCGACGGGATGGTGCGCTGGCCTTTTAAGTAAATCTTCCGGGAGGATTCGGGGGAGAGGACCACCTCAAAGTTGAGCCTGGTGAATAGCTCAAACCAGAATGGCAGGTTCTCATACATGTTCAGTCCGAAGGGAATGCCGATCTTCCCCCGGGAGCCGTCCCCCTCCCCCTTGCCGCAGAGAGAGCGGAGCTTGGCGTACTTGTACCGTATCAGGTCGGGCAGGCGGCTGGGTTCCTCCCCCAGGGGGCGGGAGCAGCGGTTGCCGGAGACGAACCGCCGTCCTCCGTCGAAGGAGTTCACCGTCAGGGAGCAGTGGTTGGTACACAGCCCGCAGGTGGCGGGCTTGGCGGTGTGGGTGAATTTTTCCAGGGCCTGGGCGTCCAGCAGGGCGGACCGCTCCAGCCCCAGGTCCCGGGCGGCCAGGGCGGCCCCGAAGGCCCCCATGATGCCGGCGATCACCGGGCGGGTGACGTTCCGCCCCAGCTCCTGCTCGAAGGCCCGGAGCACCGCGTCGTTGAGGAAGGTGCCCCCCTGGACCACGATGTGCTCTCCCAGATCGTCGGCGGAGGCGGCCCGGATGACCTTGTAGATGGCGTTTTTCACAATGGAGGTGGACAGCCCGGCGGAGATGTCCTCCACGCTGGCCCCGTCCTTTTGGGCCTGCTTCACACTGGAGTTCATGAACACGGTGCACCGGGAACCCAGATTCACCGGCTTCTGGGTAAACAGGCCCAGGCGCGCGAAGTCGGCGATGCTGTAGCCCAGGGCCTTGGCGAAGGTCTCGATAAAGGAGCCGCAGCCGGAGGAGCAGGCCTCGTTGAGCATGATGGAGTCAACGGCCCCGTTGCGGATCTTGAAGCACTTCATGTCCTGCCCGCCGATGTCGATGATGAAGTCCACCGAGGGCTCAAAGTGGGCGGCGGCCTTGTAGTGGGCCATAGTCTCCACCAGCCCTAAGTCACAGGAAAAGGCGTTTTTGATGAGGTCCTCGCCGTAGCCGGTGACGGCGGCGCCCTTTATGACAATCCTCTCCCCGCACAGCCGGTAGATTTCCCTTAACTGCTCCAGCACGATGGCCACCGGGTTGCCCTGGTTGGAGTGGTAGTAGGTGTACAGCAGCCCGCCGTCGGGGGCGATCACTGCCAGCTTGGTGGTGGTGGAGCCGGCGTCGATACCCAGGTAGGCCGGGCCGGAATAGGACGCGATGTCCGCCTCGGGGGGACGACTGGCGTTGTGCCGGGCGGCGAAGGCGTCATACTCCGCCTGACTGGCGAACAGCGGCGGCATGGTGTCCACCAGAGTGGTGGCCTGGGCGCTGTCCTCCAGCTTTTTCATCACCGTTTCGAAGGGGACGGGCGTGTAATCGGTGGCGCACAGCGCCGCCCCCATGGCGGCGAAGCAGTCGCCGTCCTGGGGGAAAACGGCGTGTTCCCCGTCCAGCTTGAGGGTCTCCACAAACCGCTCCCGCAGGCCCATGAGGAAGTGCAGCGGCCCGCCCAGAAAGACGAT
>ERZ779622.438-NODE-438-length-24861-cov-4.994719_pt1 | contig 24861 bp, 22 predicted proteins | sample MGYA00514188_ERZ779622 | MGnify/ENA primary metagenome ERZ779622 (study PRJEB29562, sample SAMEA4376702) | mouse gut metagenome | isolation source: Cecum | study: EMG produced TPA metagenomics assembly of the A DSS colitis mouse model was used to assess the... | reverse complement strand
CACGGTGCTTGTCTTTTGGTCTTTGGTTTCTTTGGTTCGGAATAGTGTGGTGCTGACGGTCTATCTCTTGTTTTCGGTTGCTTGCTTCTTTACCGTACATGAGCATTCCTTCAGGGGAGATTTTAAACATAATAAATCTTTCCGGTGGGATATACCGGCAGACTCCAAGCTGTATCCGGTAGTGGATCCCGTGCGGGGCGTGGTAGTAAGCACCTGTTTTTTGGAGTACGGAGCGAATGCGCCGATAGATGGGTTGTTTGGAGAAAGAGTCGTGGAAGCATTTAAGATTAAAGATGGTGCACTATGCCATTTGCTCACATTTTTCCCAGCGTTAGAGGGGAAGACAGGTTGGGAAAAAGACTGAAATCATTGAAATATTGCTAATACAAAATAATGCACTTTTGCTGTTTCAAAATTTTTCCATGTAAGTATTAACAAAAAAACAAGTAACATATAATGTATAAATAGATGCAAGATGATAAAATATATAGTAAGGAGAATATTTGTTGGCTTATTTATGAGAAAAAGGGCCCGAAATATAAGGGGGATTATTTGGAAACGCATTTTGCAGGCTGCCTGAGTGCACTGTAAAAAAATGCAGAATACTTTTGGGTGAACAGCGGAAGGGATGGCGTCTGTATCGCAGGCGAAGGGTGATATTTTGAAGTCTGTGAGTCGAGAACTTACTTATCTGAAATCTCTTGCAAAAATATGGTTATGTTTTTTGATACATTGGAGGAAGACATCCAATACATGTTGAAGTTAATGGAACTGGTAAAAATTCTGAAACAGTTTGAATAGCAGATGAGAGTATAAATCGGAGGGGCAAGTCGTGAGATTTTATTATTTTTTCTGAATCGAAATAAATACGGTGATTACTTTGGAAAGGATCAATCAGCAGGAAAGGGAATCGCGGCCTTTTCTGCTAATATGATCGAAGATTTGAATCATGTATTTCCCAATATACTGGAAGAAAGATTTTTCCTTGACAACAGTCTGTAATCGGACTATAATATAAAAGTCTGATTACAGACTGTTTGCGTGTGCGGTGATCTGCAGCAGTCGAAGCAGAAAACGGAAAAAGAAAGAGAATCAGTCCATGGAACCCAAAACACTGGAGGCAAGATTAAAGCAGTACAACGATATCATGAAGGAAAACGATGAACTTTACCGGGAGGCGGCGAAAAGGTCCGGCTTTTCCGAGTGTGAGTTCTGGATCCTTTATTATCTGCGCACGGAGTACGGGGAGCCGATGCAGAGCGGGATCTGCAACAGTTTCTACCTGCCGAAGCAGTCGATCCACTCCGCACTGAAAAAGCTGGAGGCGGACGGGTATATCATGCAGGGGGCGGGTGAAAATAAGAGAAGTAAACGGATCGCGCTGACAGAGCAGGGAAAAATGCTATGCGGGCGTACCGTGGACCAGGTCATCGAGGCGGAACAGAGAGCGCTCGGAAGCTTATCGGAGGAAGAACAGGAGGCGTTTATGAATATATTTGACAGATATACAGAGCAGTTAAAACAGAATATGCGGGAAATTCCCGAAAAAGGAGGGAGTATCAGATGAGAATACAGCTATCGGAACATTTTACCTATAAGAAATTGTTGTGCTTTTCTCTTCCGACCATCGCGATGATGATATTCACTTCCATTTACGGTATCGTAGATGGTTTTTTTGTATCCAATTATGTTGGAAAAACGGCGTTTGCGGCGGTCAATCTGATCATGCCGGCATTGATGATAGAGGGATGCTTCGGCTTTATGATCGGCACAGGCGGCGGCGCGCTGGTGGCGAAGACGCTGGGGGAAGGGAAAAAGGAGAAAGCGGACAGGTATTTTACGATGTTAGTCTGTTTTACCGTGATTCTGGGAGCGCTGATATCGCTTGTCAGCATTCTGTTTATGCGCCCTATCGTCCTGTTTTTGGGGGCGGAGGGCGCGATGGTGCGGGAGTGCATGACCTACGGTATCATCATGAGCGCTTTCAACGCGGCGTTTATGCTGCAGTTTTTCTTTCAGAGCTTTTTTGTGGTGGCGGAAAAGCCGAATCTGGGCTTCGGGATCACGATGGCGGCGGGGGTGACTAATATCGTGCTGGACGCGCTGTTTATCGCGGTGCTCCGCTGGGGCGTAGCCGGCGCCGCCGTCGCCTCCGTGCTCGGCCAGTGTGTGGGCGGTGTGCTGCCGCTTCTCTATTTTGCCAGCAGGCGTGAGGACGCCGACACAGAGAGCCGCAGCGAGGTCAGAGCAGGTCAGATGGAGAAACAGAGGAAGCATCTTGTGAAAAACACAAGTCTGCTCCAGCTGACAAAGACAAAGATGGAGGCGGGGGTTTTACTCAGAACCTGCGGCAACGGCTCCTCGGAGCTGATGAGCAATATCTCGGCTTCCGTCGTGGGGATGCTCTACAATTTCCAGCTGATGAAATATGCTGGAGAGAACGGCATTGCGGCGTACGGCGTGGTGATGTACACCCAGATGATCTTTTTTGCCATCTACATCGGCTACGCGGTGGGGACGTCGCCCATTGTCAGTTACCACTACGGGGCGGGAAACCACGGGGAGATGAGGAGTCTTCTGCAAAAGAGCCTGCTTCTGATGGCGGGGACAGGTATCGCCATGATGCTGTCCGCCCAGGTGAGCGCGTCGGTGTTGTCGAGTATCTTTGTAGGATATGACAGGGAACTTCTGGAGATCACGGAGCACGCCTTTGTGATATTTGCCTGCTCCTATCTGCTCTCCGGGGTAAATATTTATGCGTCGTCGTTCTTTACGGCGTTAAACAACGGCGGGATATCGGCGGCGATCTCTTTTATGAGGACGCTTGTTTTCCAGACGGGCGCGGTATTAATCCTGCCTCTGCTGCTGGGGATCGACGGCATCTGGTGGGCGGTCACTCTGTCGGAGGTGATGGCGTGCCTGATCTCCACGGTATTTCTGGTGGTAAAGAGGAAGAAGTATCATTACGCCCGCGAATGATGAGGAAAACAGTAACGCCGGCAGGCAGTCCGGCGGAGGCTGTTCTTCTTGTCGGCGGGACAGGGATATGTTATAGTCAAGGGGTAAAAATTGTCAATGCGGAGAACGGACGGCGACGACTGCAGAGCAGAGAAAGGAAGGGACAGAGGAATGTCAGGAGAAAATATAAAGGCGGCATTTTTTGACATAGACGGAACGCTGGCGGCGGTGAAAAGCCATGCCATTCCGGACAGCACGAGGGAGGCGATCCGGAAGCTGCGGGAAAAGGGGATCTGCTGTATTTTATCCACGGGGCGGCATCCGCTGGAAGTGGAGGAGGAGAATATTCTGCCGGGGCTTGTCTTCGACGGGGGCGTCTGGGTGACCGGCCAGTATTGCGAACTGCATGGGGAGTGCATTCTCCAAAACTGCTTTACGGCAGGGCAGCTTGTGATTCTGAGAGAATTTCTGGAGCGGCGGGGCAGAAGCTGTATTTTTTTGGAGAAGGACGCCATGTACTGCAATCTGGTGGATGATAGAATCAGAAAAGAGCAGGAGAGCATCGGTACGGCGGTACCGCCGGTGCGGGATATTGCGGACCTGGAAGAGCGCAGGGTTCTACAGACAATGCCGTTCATCGACGAGGCGGAAGAGAAAGAGCTTCTTGCGCTTTTGCCGGACTGCGCGATGACCAGATGGGGAGAGGGCGTCGTGGATTTTCTGCCGGCCGGTGGCGGGAAGGAGCAGGGCATCCTTGCATTCTGCAAAAAACTGGGGATCACGCCGGCACAGGTGATCGCTTTCGGGGATGCGGAGAATGATATCGCCATGCTGCAGCTCGCCGGGATCGGCGTGGCGATGGGAAACGGAGAGCCTGCGGCGAAGGCGGCGGCGGACTATGTGACGGACCGGATCGAGGAGGACGGGATCTGGAAGGCGTTAGTGAAGTTTGCTGTTATTTAACCGTAATACAAACCATGATGGTAAATGTAGTACGTGGTGCAGAATCATATTGGAAGGAGATACAACATGGCAGACAATAACAATCAGGAAAACAAGAGCCTTCCTCTGTTTGAGATACCTTTCCGTGAGCGTGTCAGAGAGGGATGGAAAAATTTTATGAAGGACGAGGCGGAGCTACGGCGTCTGATCGATGAGCGGGCGGGCGGCGAGGAGATCGGTGAACAGCTGGAGATCCTGCTGTGTCCTGTTTTTACGGAAGTGTACGCGGAGGTCGGGTTCCACGAGGGGAAATATGACCTGATCTTAAATCTGGAGGGCGACTGGTCCAGGCTGTTTCCGCTGACCTTTTTTAAGAGGCAGGCGCCGCGGGAAGTGCTGGAGCACTGGAATATCCTTGTGGGCAGACAGGCGCGGGATGAAAAGAGCGGGGATTTTCAGCTGAGGATCGAGGAGGATCTGGTGAGCGCGGAAGACTTTCAGGTCTGGACCGTGTGGGCAGGGAAGGAGGCGGAGGTTTCTGTCTACTGCGAGAAGCTTCTTCCGCTTCTGCCGGAGCGGGAGAGCAATGCCTACTGGATCGTATATACGATGCTGGACTATGCGATGGGAGAGCTGACGGAGATGAAGTACATCTCCGAGCTTAAGCTTCTGCAGGCTCCGAAGGAGGAGAAAGCGCTTTCGCTCTCCGAACTGCTTCCGAATTTTATGGGGCAGCTTTCCCTGACAAGGGAGGAGCTGTTCGACGCGGAGCGTTACTGTCAGATGTACGCGGGATATCAGATGAAGCCCGACGAGGAGGCGGAGGACGGCCTGCGGAGAGATGTGTATGTGGGCTCCTGCGGTTTTCTCCCGCTTTTAAATGAATTTTGGCGCGGGGAGAGCCGTATGATGGATACCTTCCACAGAGACGGCATCGCGGCGGGGTACTTCTGCTATCCGCTGTACGGTTTTCAGAGGGAGGACAGAAGCGCACAGATCCTGGATTTCAGGGACGAGATGGCGGACAAAATAGAAGAGATGGCGGGAGCGGAAAGCTTCGCGTTTATCGGCGGCGCCTCCGGTATCTACTACGGCTATCTGGATTTTATCGCCTGGGATCTGAAAGCAGTTCTGGACGCGGCGGTCTCCGTTTTCGGGGAATCCGGGATAGATTGGGCGATGTTCCACAGCTTCCGGCAGGATGCGGACGGGATCACGCTGTTTGAGAAGAAATAATCCTGTCTTGTGACGGAGGCAGTGGCGATAAACTCCACAGTTTTGTGGAGTTTATCTTTATTCTCCGCTCCTGATCCGGTCGATCAGGCCTTCCCGATGCACCTTCCTGTTCAGGAAAGCGGTGATGAAAAGCTGTCCGACGATCAGCAGGACGGCCAGGCCGATGGTCTCCCGGATCGGGTAGTGGTAGCTCGACAGTCCTATGAAATGCTCTTTTTTCGCATAGAGATAGATCAGGTAACCGAAAAGGTTGCCGAGCGTCACGGAGATGAGGAATGTACCAGCGGTAAAGATAAGCCCTTCCAGGGAAAGCATTTTTTTCAACTGTCTGTCGGACAGTCCGATGGCCTGGAGGATGCCCAGTTCCCGTTTTCTTGTGACGATGCTGGTGAGCATCGTGTTGATGAGGTTCGTAAAGCTGATGACTGCCACCATGATCAGAAGCGCGTACAGAGGGTATTTGATCAGATTGATGGACGAACTTCCGATTTGCAGCTCCTCATCCAGAGAATAGAGGATAAAGTGTTCATTCTCCGCGGCGATTTCCTGCAGAACTGTCTTTGCACCGTCATAATTCGGTTCATCGACGGAGATATACAGATCGCAGGTGGGATCAAACTGCAGTTCTAACGAATCCCACAGCTCCTGCGGCAGGGTGAGGAAGCCGCGCCTGCTGTCCTTGATCACGGCGGAGACGGAGACGGTGAGAGGAATCTCCCTGTTGCCGTCGTATATTGTCAGCGCGATCGGTTCCCCGATAGATAGCCCCATTTCTTCCCAGTCCAGATAGGAAGTGCAGATCACACTGTTTTCCGCGAGCATTTTGTCATAGTCGATCTCCCCTTCGGTGATATTTTTCTGCATATCCTTTACCTCTTCGCGGGTGAATGGCGCTAAGGAATGCCTCGTATGATTCTCAAAAATCGGTGCGGAGAAATCTGCGCTGAACAGGACGAAACCACTCTTTTCGATATCTGTCACACCGTCGATGTCCCGGATCCTCTGCAGCATGCCTTCGCCTAACAGGTTTTGCTGCTGGAGCACATCAAAATTATTCTCCGGATATTCTCTGTCATTCCAGCTGCCGTCGAGATACAGACGGAAGTCTCCCTCCGGGATACTGTATCTCGCGTAATCCAGGGTACTCATGCTGTTCAGCGTGGCGGCGAAGCTCATAAACAGGACACAGCTGAGTCCCATAGTCACTATAGTGACCACAGTGCGTTTTCTGTTTCTCATGAGGTTTGCCAGACTGAGCTGAAACAGATTGAGATTCGTCCGGCCTTTTCTGGAGCTGGTCCGTGCGGAGGCTTCCTGATAGCGGATCGCTTCCACCGGAGAAATTTTTCCTGCCATGCGCAGAGGCTTCGACAGAGAAATCCGGACCGTGACAAGGACTGAGACCGCCACGCCGACGAGGGCTGCCGCCGAGAACATATGGTAATGCTCTATGGCGTAAGCGAAAGGCGAATCCTTCGCGATAGAGTTCATGACCGGCGGAAGCAGTATGGCCGGAATGCCAAAGCCCAGGAACAGTCCGGGGGGGATGGCGATGGCGCAGAGTCTCATGCTCTCGGAAATAAACAGTCTTTTTACCTGTCTGACGGATGCGCCCAACGCTTTTAGTTTTCCGATCTCCTGTACATCGGTGATCACACTGATGTAGTAGATGCTGTAGATCACGAGAGCGGAGAAGAACAGGATGAGCAGCCCGATAGCCGCTACGGCGGCCGTCATCTCCGCGCTGGCTGTGAGCATGGTCATCAGATATTGATGATTGTAGACAATATTGTCCGTATCGCCGCCGATATCCAGACAGACTTCCCGTATCGCGTTCTCCATCTGTTCTTCCGTGAAACTGCTCTCGCCGAAAAGCCTGACGGCAGCGGAGTAATATCTTTTTTCCGGAGCGAGATATTCTTCCGCCAGAGCGTCGGAGACGGCTGCACCGTAGGCAATGCGGTGATCGCTTATATCCAGATCGGAGACATCTCTCTGGGAGACGAGACCGCAGATCGTAAATTCACGGGTCTGAATCAGACCTTCGCCGCCGACGCGGAAAGGGATGGTGATCTTGTTGCCGATCACCGGCTCCGTATCCATACGCTCAAAGAAAGCCGGAGGCCCGCAGATCTCATCGGGAGTGAGGGGGAAATGTCCTTCGGTCAGATTGCCTATCCCGTGGGAGATGCCCTCCTTCAGGGTGGATGAGGTGTTCAGAAAACCGTTCATATTATCGTATATGACTGTGGCAAATTGCATATTCACCTCCAGAGCCTCCACATCGAGGTGGTTGTTCAGCATTTCCACCTGTTTTGTGTTCAGAAGTCTGATGACGGCATGCTGATTGCCGGCGGCGATGGCCTGCTGTCTGCTTATATCGAAGAGGCCGATGGCGGAAGTGACAACGCTCATCAGCAGAACGGTAGTCAGGCAGATCGCGATGCCTGTCAGGACGGAACGGCCTTTGTTGTAGGTGATCCTGCTCTTTGCGAGAGCGGAGATAGTTTTGTTTTTCATATTGCGCTCCTCCTTATATCAGTCTGCCGTCTTCCAGCATGATCGTCCGGTCGGCCATCTGCGCGATGTCTTCATTGTGGGTGATCACGACCAGGGTCTGGCCGTATTTCTTTGCGGAAAGCTTTAACAGAGAGATGACTTCATCACCGTTTTTGGTATCCAGATTGCCGGTGGGTTCATCCGCCAGAATAATGGAGGGTTTCGCGGCGATGGCGCGGGCGATGGCAGTCCGTTGCTGCTGTCCGCCGGAGAGCGTGTTGGGGAGAGCGTTTGTCCGCTCCTCCAGATCCAGCGTCCGCAGAATATCGCGGACAAATTCCTCATCCGCCCTCTTCCCGTCCAGTCCGATGGGCAGCACGATGTTTTCCCACACGTTCAGGGAGGGGATCAGATTGAAAGCCTGGAAGATAAAGCCGATCTTTCGTCTGCGGAGAGCGGTGAGCTCTTCCCCGGTGAGGGCAGCGATGTTCTTTCCGTCCACCCATATCTCTCCGGAGGTGGGATTGTCCAAGGCGCCGAGAAGATGGAGCAGAGTGGATTTGCCGCTGCCGGATTTTCCCACGATGGCGACGTACTCGCCCTGAGCGATCTGCAGATCGATATGATCTACGGCTTTCACAAGGTTTTCGCCGCTGCCGTAATATTTGCATAGATTTTTGGTCTCAAGAATTGGTGTCATAAATGGAAGCCTCCTGTCTTTTTACATTGTAATCTGTATAAATTCAGTATAAAATCGAAATCTTACAGGAAACTTACAAAAAGAAAAGATTCAGGAATTTTTTTCGGCCTCAAGGGGGAGCTGCACAACAAAGACAGCGCCCTGTTTTTGTGTCGTCCTGACGGACACCGTTCCGCCCTGCTGTTCCAGAATTTTTCTGGAGAGATAGAGTCCTACGCCGGAACCTTCGGAGTTCTGAACGGTTTCGTTCTGTCCTCTGTAAAATCGTTTGAAGATGTTGTTGTATTCTGCTTTTGGGATGCCGATGCCCTGGTCTTCGATCTCCACGCGGACGAAACTGTAGAGTTTCTGCGCCCGGATCTGAACGGATGCACCCGGGGGAGAGTATTTTACGGCGTTGTCAAGAATATTGAACAGAGCTTCCTGAGTCCATTTTTTGTCCAGGGACAGGACGAGATCTGGAAAGTCTTCCGCTTCGATCGCAATCTGCTTTGCTGCAGCTTTCTCGTAGGCGGCGTTTACCGTCTCGACCAGAATATTCTGCAGGGAGGAGGGCTCCGGCCGCAGAAGGATCATGGCGCTTTCCAGCCGGGAGATATGGATCAGGGAGGCGATCAGGTTTTCCAGCTTTTCCAGCTGAAATCTGCACCGTTTCTCAAATTCTTTCTTCTCCTGCGCGCTGTCCGCCTCCAGATAGATGGAAAAGCAGGTTTTCAGGGCGGCCAGAGGCGTTTTCAGCTGATGGGAGATGTCTGTGACAAGGGCTTTGGTATGGTCCTTTTCCTCCGCCAGAATTTCCGATTTTAACCGCATTTTCTGTGCCAGCTTCCGGAAGGTGTCAGAGAGGTCTCCCGGCCCGGGAAAGGCGGATTCCTGCGAATTTTCCAGAAAACCGTAGTCGTCGGAGAGACAGCGCTCCAGGAGAGCGGCCAGCAGCTCATCCTGCGCTTCCCGGGTTTTTTGCACGGAATAAAAATAGTGCAGACCGGAAGAAATGGAGAAAATAAAATATATAAAAAATATACTTATGACAGCGGGGAGAAAACGACGATAAAAGGGGATTTTGGCGAGGAAATCCTCCTCGTAGCCGTAGCGGGCGAGCAGCTCGGTCCCCGCAGCGGTATGCGCCGTGCGGGGGGACTTAAGGGCCCCCATGAAGGCGGCTTCCGCTTCGGGGGAGGCCTGGAGAACGGCTCCCGCCAGATTTTGGACGGTGTGCATTTCATTCAGGGAGACGGTCTTCAGAAAAGCCAGACTAAAGAGAAGGAACAGGATAGCGGAGGATGTCTGTATGCAGGTGAAAAAGATAAAGTGTTTTTTCATGATTTTTCGCAGGTCCTTTCCCAGATATAGCCCAGTCCCCTCACATTTTTGAGAAGGGCGGGCCTGGATGGATCCTCCTCTATTTTTTCCCGCAGACGACGGATATTGACCGCCAGCGTATTTTCATCCACAAAGTTTCCGTCGATGTCCCAGATGGCTTCGAGAAGCGTATTTTTGGACAGGATGCGCATGGGATTTTGCATAAAAAAGGACAAAAGCTTTTGCTCATTGGAGGTCAGCGTCAGGAACTGTCCGTTTTTTTTGGCCCGGTTTTCTTCGGGGAACAGTTCAATGGAACCGGAGCGGATGGAGAAAGCCCGGGGTATTTCAAAGCGCCGCCGCATCATGGCGTTCACTTTGGAGAGCAGCACTTCCAGGGAAAAAGGTTTTGTGATATAGTCGTCCGCGCCGGCGTCGTAGCCTTTTATCATATCCGCCTCGGTGTCGAGGGCGGTCAGAAACAGGAGGAGAAGATCGCTCTCCCGGCGTATTTCCGTGCAAAAATCAAGCCCGCTCCCGTCGGGCAGGCCGATATCGCATATGATGAGGGAGATATGGTGTTCTTGGCAGAGGGACTTCGCTGTTTTGATATTTGAGGCCGCATGTACGGTGTAACCTTCTCTGGAAAGTTTTAAGCTGACAGCGCGGCGGAGACTTTCGTCATCCTCCAGGAGCAGGATGTCTGTGTGATTTAGACGGTTGTTCAGTTCCATAATTAGTTTTCACTTTCGATCCGCTGAAAAATAAGCTCATATCCGTCATTGCCGTAGTGCAGGGAGCGGTTGACCCTGCTGATCGTGGCGGTGGAAGCCCCGGTTTTCTCCGCGATTTCCAGATAGGTCTTTTTATTTCGGAGCATGGCGGCCACGTCAAAGCGCTGGGAGAGTGACAAAAGTTCATTTACAGTACAGAGATCCTCAAAAAAATTATAGCATTCTTCCTTGGACTGGAGATGCAGGATCGCTTCAAAAAGGTGATCTACCGCATCGATTTTTAATTTGTTGTTCATATTGTCCCACACTTTCGTACAATAAAATTTTAAAGTCCTAAACTGATTTCATTCTAACATACGGCGGAGGAATTCGTAAAGAATAATTTTCTGAAAATTTTAAGTAAAATATCTTGTCATCTAGTAATGGAAACTATATACTATAAGAGAGCAGTGCGGGGAGCAGTATTACAGGAGGGAGACACGGATGACCATAGATATGCATGATTTGCTGAACAGTATAGTGAATAGCCTGGACAGGACAGAACACATCAGGCCGGAGGAGCTGCCAGATATAGAGTTGTATATGGATCAGGTGACGACATTTATGGAGCAGCGGCTAAAAACGACGAGCCGCAATCCGGAAGATGATAAGATCATGACAAAGACGATGATCAACAATTATGTGAAGAATCATCTGATGCCGCCGCCAGACAAAAAGAAATATTCAAAGGAGCATATGCTGCTCCTGATTTTTATATACTATTTTAAGGGTTTTATGACGATCGGAGATATTCAGAAGCTGATGGAGCCTCTGACCGGACGATATTTCGGGGAGGACAAGGAGTTCAGGCTGGAGAGCATTTACAGAGAAGTTTTCAGCATGGAGAAAGAGGAGATCGAAAATCTGAAGAAGGATGTGATCAAGAAATTTCGGAGGGCGGAGAGGACTTTTGAGGATGCGCCGGAGGAGGGACAGGAATTTTTAAAAATGTTCTCCTTTATCTGTCAGCTCTGTTTTGATGTGTATCTGAAAAAAATGATGATAGAAAAAATGATCGACAATATCTCGGAGCTGGAGGACAGGAAGAGAAAATAAAAAGTTTACCGCGTATGTTACGATTTACATGTTGCCCGGAATATATAATGGAAAAATGTTGATAAAACAGTTTTATTTGTATGAGGGATAAAGGTAGAGAATAGTATCGGTAAATGAGGACAATATTAGTGGATAGGGAACCACTAATGCGGCGGAAGCTGGAAGAAGTTATGAGGGGCATCAGCGAAGTCAATGTGGTAGGGAGTTTTAAAAACTCTGAGAAAGCATTGGAGTACGCGGAAGAAAATAGGGTAGAATTTGCACTTTTGGATACGGAAATGTCTCAGATGAGCGGGTTGGCGTTGGGGAGGAAATTAAAGGAAGTCTGTCCGGGAATTGTACTTGTCTATATGACAGGGGATATTCTGCAGTTGGAAGATATTATAAGAATGAAAGCAGATTACTGCATCTTGAAGCCTTGCGGAAGATGCGATATCGAGGATGCCGTGAAGCGGGCGATACTGTTATCGAAACGTCAGGAAAAGCAGTTGAAGGTTAGAATGTTTGGGAGATTTGATGTATTTTATAACGGGGAAGTTCTTTATTTCAAAAACGCGAAATCGAAAGAATTGCTCGCTTTGTGTATGGACAGATGCGGCGGCAATGTATCTATGGAAGAGTCGATAGATAAGTTGTGGCCGGAGAGGGCTTATGATGAAAAAGTGAAAAGACTTTACAGAAAAGCGGTTATGAATCTGCAGAGGACGTTGCAGGATACTGGGGTAACGGAATTTTTTCAGACAGGGCGGGGATGCTGTCATATCAGCACAGAGAAAGTGGAGTGCGATTATTACACATATTTGGAGAGGCCTGAGAAAAACGGTAAGATGTTTCAGGGAAAGTATTTGTTTGACTATAGTTGGGGTGAAGAGACACTGGCAAATCTGATGAATATGGACTGATTATTTGCATAGGCTATGGGAATGGCGGTGCGAATAAAGAGAAGAAAAAACTGGTTTCTGTCCGGAATCTATGTGTTGGTGGTTACGATAAATGTGCTGTCATGGAACAGCAAAACTTTTTGTGATCGGATACGTCAAAGTATCTTTCGGATAACGCAATATATACAGGGGCACATCAGCAGCCTCTTTCCTTTTTCCATAGGTGAGTTTTTACTGGTGCCGGCAGTATTGCTGGCGTCGGCAACGCTTGCCTTATTTGTCGTTTTATTTGTGGGACGGCTGAGGGGAAGAGCGGGAAAGAATGACAGGACCGGGAAATTTGTCGGCAGATATTATCATTTGTTGCTGTGGGGAGTGGCCGTCGTTTCTGTTATTATGTCAATCAACTGCTTTGTGCTGTACCATTGCAGCAGTTTTCCGGAGATGTATATGCCAAAGAGCGGGCGGGAGTACGGAGTGGAGGAGTTGGCGCTTGTCCGGGATCATGTGGTAAGGCAGTGCAATGCGCTGGCGCAGGAGATGGAGAGGGATGGGGACGGCCATATCGTTTACGCGGGGGATATGGAGAGCCGGGCGGTGAAGGAAATGGAGAAGCTGGGGGAAGCATACCCTTTGCTGGACGGCTATTATCCCGAACCGAAAAAACTGACTTTCTCCGGTTTTTTCAGTCAGCAATATATGATGGGATACTATTTTCCGTTTTCGATGGAGGCGAATTACAATGGGGCAATGTATATCGTCAATGTGCCTGCCACGATCTGTCATGAGCTGTCCCATGCGAAGGGATTTATGTGCGAGGATGACGCCAATTTTATCGGGTATCTGGCCTGCATTTCCTCGGATGACGCCTTTTTCCGCTACAGCGGTTATCTGAGCGTGCTCGACTATCTGGACAGGGATCTGTATGAAAGCCTGGGAGATTCCGGGGAGATATACCTGACCTGTGAGGTGTGTTCTCCCCTGGTAGAGCGGGACAATGTTTTTCTGACGCGGGAGGCCTGGGAGGAAGTGGAGAAGGGGGCGATTCTGGATACGGAGACGCTAAAGCAGGCCTCCCGGAGTTTTCTGGACACAAATTTGCAGGTGAACGGCGTGGAGGAAGGGATCGCGAGTTATGGGGATGTGGTAGGGATGCTGCTGATATACTATGATGGGGAGCTGTATTAGGATGGGCAATATAATAGATTATGTAATCTGTTTTCAATATACATTTTCAGAACGCGGCTTTAATGACGTGGATTCCCTTGTCTTATGTCAACTTAGTTACCTGAAGATGAAGCATTTGCTTCCCGGCCTGAAGGATGAAAAGGAATTTATTCCTTTCAGGGAGGTCCTGAAGAAGGAAAATGCCGGGCAGATCTTTGCGGATGAGAGATATCGGGAGGATAACAGGAAGCTGACGGAAGCTGTTTTGGGCAGCCGGCGTTTTGCGGATCTGCGGTTAAATTATTATGTGGATATACTGGATAAGGAGATGGAAGTACAGTTTTCCGCCGTCACGTATCTGTTGGGCGAAGAGACGGAAAAGAGGAATCTTTACTACATCGCCTACCGGGGGACCGATGAAAATCTGGTGGGCTGGAAGGAGGATTTCACGCTGGCTTTTTCGGAGCCGGTGGTGGGACAGCTGTACGCGGCGAGATATATGCGCAAGGCGGCGGGGCATCTGCCGGAGAATTTTTATCTGGGCGGTCACTCCAAGGGGGGAAATCTGGCGGTTTTTGCGGCAATGAGCAGTTCCATGGCATTGCAGGAGCGGATCCGGCGCGTGTACAGTCATGACGGTCCGGGATTCAAGCCGCAGGTGCTGGAGCGGTATGAGTATGAGCGGATCGCGGATAAAGTGAGAAAGATCCTGCCGGAATCTTCCATGGTGGGGATGCTTTTGGAGCGCGGAAATTCCTACAACGTGGTGGGGAGCAGCTCTCACGGTCTTTTGCAGCACAATCCGTACACCTGGACGGTAGATGTGGAGAACGCATCGTTCGAGTCCAGGGAGGAGTTGAAAAACGGTGCCAGATTTATGGACGGAGCCCTGACGGACTGGGTGCTCAGGCTGGATGACGAGCAGGTAGGGCGCTTTTCTGATGTGCTCTTCCAGGTGCTGGCGGCGTCGGAGGCGGACAATCTGATCGATTTTAAGGCGGATTGGAAAAAGAGCCTGGCCGGTGTGCTGCAGGAACTGCGCGAGGTGGACGACGAGACAAAGAGAGAGGTGGAGGAGATCCTGAAGGAGCTTTTTGAGATCACCGGTAAGACCGGGAAAAAGGAGATCCAAAGTAAGATTTCGGAGGGGATTCGGAAAGTGCAGGAAAAATTTTCGAAAAAAGGTATTGACATTTGTTGTAGAAGTATGTAAAATAACATTTGTTCGGTTCGCAGAAGTGGCGGAATTGGCAGACGCGCAGGCTTCAGGTGCCTGTTGTAGCAATACAGTGAGGGTTCAAGTCCCTTCTTCTGCATAAAAAGAATCCTGTTTCCAGGATTCTTTTTTTGTGCGGAAAACGGTCTGTCAAAGTTCTGCGGCCACGCCGTTTAAGTTTATCTGTTCATTTTCTTCGATCGGAATGATCAGACATTTCTGTCCGTCGATGATCTCGGATTTGATGTAGGGTGCCTTTTCAGGGTTTACCCGGAGCATCACGTCAAAGGAGTCGGGATAAGTTTTTTCCTCCAGTTCTTTTTGCAGGGATTGTACCTGCAGTCTGAGCTGCGCCTCCTCCTTTTTCCGGGCATTTTTTTCCAGCGCTTTTTCGTCGATCAGATTTTGCAGTGCGGGCGGTTCAGCTTCAAATTCCCTGGCGACGCCCTCTTTTATATGCCTTGCGGGCTCCCCCTGGATGCCCTGCTCAGCGAGCACCTTCTCGATCAGTTCGTCCGTCAGAGTCACGGGCGCTGTCTCCTCATAGATTTCCTCCTCGTTGGGACAAATGAACTCCTGAAAACTCTCCTGCACCTGCAGCAGGACATCCTCCGTGTCGTCCTGGATCGGGGCGAGCGCTTTTTTTACAATGGAGGTGAAGATCTGCTGCTGTTCGGCGGCGGTGTGCCTTGCGACGCAGGCCAGAACGTTTTCCACAAATTCCGGACGGGAGTCTTTGGCGTCCTTTACATAGTAGATGAGGGAGTGGATATCACTGCTCCTGTCGGAGAAGGCGGGGAAGATGAAGCCGGTGTCGGGCGCACCCACCACCCAGTCCCGTATCCGGGCGCCGATGCGGTTTTCCTCCTCCCGATAGCCCAGCCCCGGTTTGGAGAGAGTGACGGGGCAGACAGCGCAGAGCAGATAGTCGTAGACCTCCTCCGATTCATCCAGCTTCAGTCCGTCGTTTGTCCTGGTGATAATGTCGTAGGCGTCCTTGAATAGCAGGATCAGATAATTTCCCACATAGTCGTAGTGTTCGATCACAAGGTCGTAGAAACGGTCCAGCAGCTCCTCGTTTTTCAGGCCGCTCTCTTTGATTCCCATGAGAAACTGCTGCCTGCCGCCGGGTTCCTCCTCTGCCGCCGGGAACTCCAGCTGCAGCAGATTGTTGCCGACAGCACCGGAGAGGCATTTTCTGGAGAGATCGAGGTATTTGTAAAATTCTTCGTCGTCCAGATTCAGAAAAGTTTCGGAGAGGGTCAATATCTTGTTCTTATTGCCGTCCACATAGCATCCGCACAGTTTTGTGATCGTGCAGTCCGTTTTGTTCAATCTTTTTTTCAGTTCCAGAATATCTTTTTTTGTCATAATAAATCATCCTTTCCTGTCATATTTTATCACATTTTTTGGAAAAAAAGTAATAGATTCTTTCGGAAAAAAGTTGTATGATAAAAAATGACAGAAAATGATTTCCAAATAGAGAAAGGAAGAATGAAACATGAAAAGATGGAAGACAAGGTTATGCAGTACGGTTTTGGCATCTGTTATGGCAGCGGGTCTTTTTATGGGCGTGTCGGTGAGCGCGGAAGCGACGGCGGAGGTTCCTGCGGTGAGGAGCGTTTACACCAATGAGCCGGTGACGGCTGCCCAGGCCTCTCTGCGTCCGATCGCGGTTATGATGCCGACGGATAAGGTTGCGCAGCCTTCTTACGGGATAGGCAATGCGGATATCCTGTATGAGATCATGGAGGAGGGAAATATTTCCCGTCAGATGGCGATCATCCCCAACTGGCAGGGCCTGCCTCAGATCGGTAATCTCAGAAGCTGCAGACTCTACTACATTTTCGCGGCAAAAGAATGGGATCCCATTTTGATTCATTTCGGCGGCGTGTGTTACATGCAGGGGGCGATCGACGCGCCGGATGTGAACAATCTTTCCGGTACATACGAGTACGGAGTGGGCGGCGCGGCGCCGGGGTCCGGATATTTCTTCCGCACATCTAACCGCAAAGCGCCCCACAACGCTTACATCAGTGCGGACGGTATTCTGAAAGCCTGCCAGCAGCTGGGCTATCAGACGACGGTGCGCCAGGGCGTCTACAACAGCAAACATTTTACGTTTGCGGAGGGCGTGAACACTCTGGATCAGTACGGTGCGCAGGCGGCGGCAGCCAATGTGATCGATCTCTCCAAAGTATTTGAGTACACGAAGAGCTCGCTGCACTATGATCCGGTTTCCGGGCTGTACCTGAAAAATCTTCACGGCAAAGCGCAGACTGATGCGCTGACAGGAAAGCAGCTGGCGTTCGCGAATGTCATCGTTCAGAATACCACATGGGCGCCCATTGACGCAAAGGGGTATCTGGCATTCCAGATGATCGACAGCCTGCAGGACGGCTATTACTTTACGAAGGGAAAAGCGATCCACATCAGATGGGCTAAGACGAGCGATTACTCACCGACAAAATATTACGATGACAACGGAAATGAGATCCAGCTCAACACCGGCAAGACCTATATCGCCGTTGCACAGGCGGGAAAACCGGTGGTGTTCTACTAAAAAGTACAGACAGCGATCCGCAGGGGTCACCATATGGCATCCGTGGAAATGCAGAGCATTTCCACGGATGTGTGGTTTTCGCCGCATAAAAAAACATTGCCATGCGTCATCGCGTGTAAACACGCATTCCGCATGGCAATGTCTTTTTTGCATGGTTCAATGCTATTCCATCTTATTGACAGCAAGATTCAGTCTTGAGATCTTTCTGGATGCGTTATTTTTGTGATAAACGCCCTTTGTGGCAGCTTTATCGATCGTGGATGTGGCAGCAAGCAACGCAGCCTTTGCAGCTTCCTTATCCTTCGTCTCGATAGCAGCATAAACTTTCTTGATGGCGGTCTTGGTAGCGGACTTGATGGATTTATTTCTTGCAGCTTTTGTCCGGTTTACCAGAATACGCTTTTTCGCAGACTTAATGTTAGCCAAGATGATACCTCCAATGATTTCTACTGTTCGTTCATATTGTTATGATGTTACTTTAGCGAGACACGGACAACTAACGTAAACATACGCATTATATTGTAAAGTCAGAAAGGATTTCTGTCAATACATAATTTCGCTTTATTTGCCAAAAATATTACTATTCGGCGGCTTATCCGAATAAAAATGTAAGAGGAAAGATAAGGTAGGGTTGCTTATGGGAGTTCAGGTAAGAACAGACCTTGCGTTAGAGGCGAAGGAGACGGTACAGAAGCCGGATGAGGAGATCCGGGGCGTCCGTGTGGAAGAGGAGAAAGATGCGGAGAAGGAGATCTATATTACCCGGGTCATCATCGAGACAAAAAACGGCGCGAAGATCATGGGGAAGCCGATGGGAACCTATATTACGCTGGAGGCTCCCAGGATGGCGACGCCGGATGAGGACTATCACCGGGAAGTGTCGGAGAAGGTGGCGGATCAGATACGCGAACTTCTGCCGGATGAAAAGGAGGAACTCTCCATACTTGTGGTGGGGCTGGGGAACAGAGAAGTGACGGCGGATGCGCTGGGGCCGAACGCCGCGGACCAGCTTCATATCACAAGGCATGTGGTAAGGGAGTTCGGAAAGGCGCCGTACAATAAAAACAAGATGCACACGGTCAGCGCCATTGTTCCGGGGGTTATGGCGAAAACGGGCATGGAGACGTGTGAGATTATCCGGGGGGTGGTGGAGGAGACGAAGCCAGACGCGATCATCGCCATCGATGCGCTGGCCGCCCGCAGCACAAAGCGGCTCAACCGTACGATCCAGATCACGGACACCGGAGTGCAGCCGGGCTCGGGAGTGGGAAACCACAGACATGCGCTGACGCGGGAGACGCTTGGGATCCCGGTGATCGGGATCGGTATACCGACGGTGGTGGATGCGGGGACGATCGTCGGGGACGCGGTGGAGCAGATAGAGCGCGAGGTGCTGTTCTGCTCGGATATGCATGCTCTGAAGATGGCTGAGCTCCAAAATATGTATGTGACGACAAAAGATATCGATGATGTGGTGAACAGATTAAGTTATACGGTATCGGAGGCAATCAATATTGCGTTGGAAATATAGTGAGAGCAGGCAAAAGGCCGTCTTTCTGGTTTCCCTGTCCATGGCGGCCTTTTTATTGCTGGTGTGTCCGGCGGGGGAACTTGTGGAAAAGGTGTACGGGCAGCTGTTTCCGACGGCTGCCTTTTGTATGGACACCCTCGCTTACGGGGAGCGCAGCGTGTCGGTGGTGGGGAAGATGATGGATATGTTGTCCAGGGAACTGCCTCTGTACAGTTACAGCATTTCCTATTTCGGGGACGGCATGATGAATCAGTATTACAGGGAATATGTGGAGATCCTGATGCAGGAGGCCGAGGAGGGGACGGAGGAGGAGATGCCGCCGGAACAGGGGGATCAGACCGGAGAAGGCGCCGGTGAGAGTCCGGAAAATACCGGGGAACCGGAGGACGTGCCGGAGGGCACGGAGGAAGAGCAGGGCAGTTTTATCATAGAGGAGGCGGAAGAGGAAGGCGGGCAGAGGCTGAATGAGGAGGGATCTCCTTTTATGATCACCGATGGGAGTACGGATACCATGGATAAAGATGCCTACAGAGAACTGATACATACGGAGAAAGCGCAGAGCATTTCTCTGGAGGATTACCGGGAGTTTGAGGCGCTTGTAGGAAAATTTTATACGGTGGACGCAAGCACTTATACGACGGCGGAAGAACTGAGCGTGAAAAAGCTTTCCTCTGTCGATATGAAAATGGCAAAATCCTCATCGGGGCCTCAGATTCTGATCTATCACACGCACTCCCATGAGGGGTATGCGGATTCCGCGGCGGACGACACCGCCACAACGATCATCGGAGTGGGGGAGCATCTGGCGGAGATCCTGCGGCAGGAGTACGGCTATCAGGTGCTCCATCACACCGGCGTGTACGACGAGGACAGGGATTATGCGTACTCCAATGCGCTGCCGGCGCTGGAACAGGTTCTGAAGGAAAATCCGACGATCGAAGTGGTCATCGATCTGCACCGGGATTCGGTGGCGGCGGACACAAGGCTTGTGACGGAGATAGGAGGGCAGCAGACGGCGCGGTTCATGTTCTTTAACGGGCTGTCGAGAGTCCGTGAGCTGGGGGAGATCGGGTATCTCCCCAACGAGAATCTGCAGGGCAATCTCGCCTTTTCGTTTCAGATGCAGAAGACATGCGAGGAGTATTATCCGGGGCTGGCGCGGAAGATCTATCTGAAGGGGTATCGGTACAATATGCACTTAAAGCCGCGGACGCTGCTGGTGGAGCTGGGGGCACAGAACAATACGGTGCAGGAGGCGATGAATGCCTGCGGACCGCTTGCGCGGGTGCTGGATATGGTGCTGAGCGGGGAGTGAGCGATTTCGATGACAGGCAAGGGAAAAAGTGTTTGCCGATTCCGCAAAAGATTGATATACTAATGCGGGAACACTTTTCGCTTAGGAAATGCAGGAGGTATATCATGTCTCAGACAGATCAGAGCAGAATCAGGAATTTTTGTATCATCGCGCATATTGATCACGGCAAATCCACGCTGGCGGACCGGATCATCGAAAAGACCGGGCTTTTGACGGACAGGGAGATGCAGGATCAGGTGCTTGACAATATGGAACTGGAGCGGGAGCGGGGCATCACGATCAAGGCCCAGACCGTGCGGTTAGTATACAGGGCGAAAGACGGAAACGAGTATATTTTTAATTTGATCGACACACCGGGACACGTAGATTTCAACTATGAGGTGAGCAGAGCGCTGGCGGCCTGTGACGGAGCGATCCTTGTGGTGGACGCGGCCCAGGGGATCGAGGCGCAGACGCTGGCGAATGTGTATCTGGCGTTGGATCACGATCTGGATGTGTTTCCGGTGATTAACAAGATCGATCTGCCCAGTGCGGACCCGGAGCATGTGGTGGAGGAGATCGAGGATGTGATCGGTCTGGAGGCTCAGGACGCGCCTCTCATATCCGCCAAGAACGGGGTCGGCATCGAGGAGGTGCTGGAGCAGGTGGTGGCGAAAGTACCGGCGCCCACAGGGGAACCGGAGGCGCCGCTTAAGGCGCTGATCTTTGACTCGGTCTACGATTCCTACAAAGGAGTTATCGTGTTCTGTCGTCTCCGGGAGGGGAGCGTAAAAAAGGGTACCCGCATTAAGATGATGGCCACCGGCGCCACGGCGGAAGTGGTGGAAGTGGGCTATTTCGGCGCCGGGCAGTTTATACCCTGCGAGGAGCTGCAGGCGGGCATGGTAGGCTATCTGACCGCTTCCATCAAGAACGTGAAGGATACCCGGGTGGGCGACACGGTGACGGATCTGGACAACCCCTGCGCGGAACCGCTGCCGGGCTACAAGAAAGTAAACCCTATGGTATATTGCGGCGTCTATCCGGCGGATACCAACAAATACCCCGATCTGCGGGACGCGCTGGAGAAGCTGCAGCTGAACGACGCGTCGTTGTTTTACGAGCCGGAGACATCGCTGGCCCTGGGGTTTGGCTTCCGCTGCGGTTTTCTGGGACTGCTCCATCTGGATATCATTCAGGAGCGGCTGGAGAGAGAGTACAATCTGGACCTGGTGACGACCGCCCCGGGCGTTATCTATAAGGTATACAGGACAAACGGGGAGATGATCGAGCTGACCAATCCTTCCAACCTGCCGGATCCCTCGGAGATCGATTATATGGAGGAGCCCATCGTCAGCGCGGAGATCATGGTGACGACGGAGTTTATCGGGCCGATCATGCAGCTTTGTCAGGAGAGACGGGGGCGTTATATCAGCACGGAGTATATTGAGACGACGAGAGCGCTGCTCAAATATGAACTGCCGTTAAATGAAATCATCTATGACTTTTTTGACGCGCTGAAGTCCCGTTCCAAGGGATATGCGTCTTTTGACTATGATTTGAAAGGGTATGAGATGTCCAAACTGGTGAAGCTTGATATTCTGATCAACAAGGAAGAGGTGGATGCTCTCTCCTTCATCGTACATGCGGACAGCGCCTATGAGAGGGGACGAAAGATGTGCGAGAAATTGAAAGGGGAAATTCCGAGGCATCTGTTTGAGATTCCGATCCAGGCTGCGGTGGGCGGCAAGGTCATCGCCAGGGAGACCGTAAAGGCTATGCGCAAGGACGTGCTGGCGAAATGCTACGGCGGCGATATCACGCGAAAGAAAAAGCTGCTGGAGAAGCAGAAGGAGGGTAAGAAACGGATGCGCCAGGTGGGCAATGTGGAGATCCCGCAGAGCGCTTTTATGAGCGTGTTGAAATTGGACACGAGGGATTGAGGAAAAAGAGCGATGGAAAACCGTGCGGAGAGGAAAGCGCTGAGTCTATACGTCCATATCCCTTTTTGTGTCAGAAAGTGCGCCTACTGTGATTTTCTTTCTGCTCCGGCCTCAGAAAAAGAAAAGGAACATTATGTAAATATATTGTGCGGAGAGATCGAGAGGGAGGCCGTCCGATATCCGGGGTATCGGGTTGAGACGGTCTTTTTTGGCGGCGGTACGCCGACTGTCTTAAAGCCGGATCAGATGGATAAAATCTTATGTAAACTAAAAAGCTGTTTTATGATGGAGACGGCTGAAGGGGAGGACAAAGAGCCGGAGATCACGCTGGAGTGCAACCCCGGCACGGTGGCGGGGGAGGATCTGAGAAAACTGCGCGGGATGGGTTTCAACCGGCTCAGCCTCGGTCTGCAGTCCGCGCGAAACGAGGAGTTGAGAAAGCTGGGCAGGATCCACACCTGGGAGGAATTTCTGGAAACCTGGTATTCGGCGAGAGAAGCGGGCTTTCGGAATATCAATGTGGATCTGATGGCGGCGCTGCCGGGGCAGAGGGTTGAAAGTTATGTAAACTCTCTTGAGCGTGTGATGGAATTATTTCCGGAGCATATCTCGGCTTACAGTCTTATCATAGAGCAGGGAACGCCTTTTTACGAGAGGTACGGGGAAGCGGATGAGCAGCGAAAAAGATACGGGGAGGACAGGGAGCATCTGCTCCCCTCCGAGGAGGAGGAGAGAGCAATGTACGAACGGACGCGGGAGATACTGGCACATGGCGGGTATCACCGCTACGAGATATCCAACTACGCCCGTCCCGGATATGAATGTCGCCACAATATCACTTATTGGAAAAGAGGCGATTATCTGGGGTTTGGCCTGGGGGCGGCATCCCTGATGAAAAACTGCCGGTTTGCGAATGCCGGGGTTTTGGCGGAGTATGAGGGGGGCCTGCACCGGGAGGAGCGGCAGCTGTCCGTACAGGAGCAGATGGAAGAGTTTATGTTTTTGGGGCTGCGCCTCACGGAGGGAGTGACATGCGGGGCGTTTTGGGACGCCTTCCATGTTTCGATAGAAAATATTTATGGAAGCGTATTGAAAAAGCTGGAATGCCAGGGGCTTTTGGCGAGAGAGGGGGAGCGGATATTTCTGACGGGGCCGGGGATCGATGTCAGCAACATGGCGTTGGCTGAGTTTCTGCTGTAGAACAGGGGCGGTTGTCCGGGCGGCGGGCAGGATTTCTTTATATGGAACAGGCACTTTGGAAAAGCATGGAATCATAAGATATAGAAAGCGGTTCCGGAGGCCTTTTGTGAAGACATTCAGCAAACCATTAACACCAGAAGAAGAAGCGTATTATCTGAGAAAGTATCATTCCGGTGACGAAGAGGCAAAACGGGAGGCGAAGGATGTCCTGATTGAGCGGAATCTGCGGCTGGTAGCGTATGTGTTGAAAAAGTATGCGGGAGCGCCGGAGGATATGGAGGATATGATCTCCTGTGGGACAATAGGGCTGATCAAGGCGGTAAACACCTATGTGCCGGGGAAGGGAACGAGACTTGCGACCTATGCGGCGAAATGTATAGAAAATGAGATACTGATGCTTTTGCGGGGACATAAAAAAATATCCAGGGAAGTCTCCCTCTATGAATCCATGGGAACGGACAAAGAGGGAAACGAGGTGAGTCTTCTCGATATCATAGAATATGAACAGCCGGGGGCGTTGGAGCAGTTGGAAAACCGGGAGAGCATAGAGAGACTGAGAGGAGTTCTCGGTAAGGTTTTGACGGAGAGGGAGAGAGTGATCATCACTTACCGCTATGGGCTGAGGACAGGAGATGAGGTGACTCAGCGGGAAGTGGGGGAGATGATGGGAATCTCCAGAAGTTATGTAAGCCGGATAGAAAAGAGAGCTCTCTCAAAACTGCGCAGGGCTTTGGATGAAACTGCGTAGCGCCTGATACTTTTTAGTTATTTTTAACAATTTTCTCACAGCCTGGACACATTTTGGATGTACAATACACCATGTCAGTCTGCCGGGCGGAAACCGCGGAGATTGGCGGAAGAAAAGAAGCAGGAAGAAATACATATGAACGATACAGAATATTATAAGCTGGTCCGTCCCTATGAGGATGCCATGGAGATGCTTTTGATCAGGATCAGGGTACTGGGACATTCCCTGTACAATGAGGAGAAAGGACAGCTTTATCACATGATCCAGAGCAGGATCAAGACGAGGGAGAGTATAGAAAATAAATTAAAAAAGAAAAACCAGGAAACCACCGATAAGGACGCGAAAGACTATCTGCGGGATATCGCCGGAATCAGGATTATCTGTCTGTTTTTGGAGGACATTTACACTCTGGTGGAGCGGCTTATGAGACAGTCGGATCTGGTCTTTATCAAAGAGAAGGACTATATCAGGACGCCGAAGAAGAACGGCTACAGAAGTTATCACCTGATTCTCGGCGTGCCTGTCTATTGTGCGGATACGATGGAGATATTTCCGGTCGAACTGCAGTTTCGGACGATGGAGATGGATCTGTGGGCGAGCATGGAGCACAGGATTCTGTACAAGGGAACATGCAGGGAAGACGAGGAAAAGATCAAGAAGGAACTGACACATTACAGCCAGAAGCTCTGTGAGGTGGAAAACTATTTTTCCTCCTTCCGGGGAGCGGAGAAAGCATGAAAAATTGCGGCGGCTTAAACTGCCGCAATTTTTTGCTTGCATATTTAAAAATTATATTCTATAATCCTGTTTTTGACAGTTGAGCGAAGCAAAACACCTAGCGACCTCAGTATT
>ERZ779622.432-NODE-432-length-25016-cov-7.404912_pt1 | contig 25016 bp, 45 predicted proteins | sample MGYA00514188_ERZ779622 | MGnify/ENA primary metagenome ERZ779622 (study PRJEB29562, sample SAMEA4376702) | mouse gut metagenome | isolation source: Cecum | study: EMG produced TPA metagenomics assembly of the A DSS colitis mouse model was used to assess the... | reverse complement strand
CCGCCCGCCACCCCCCAGTGCGGGAGCCTTCCGGTCTGCACCCAGCCTGTGGGTAGCCGTCCTGGCTGGAGCCAACCTGGTGGGAGCCGACCTGTGGGGAGCCAGCCTGTGGGGAGCCGACCTGGTGGGAGCCAACCTGGACTATTCCTGTTGGCCCTTGTGGTGCGGGAGTTTGGATGTCAAGGTGGATATCAGGATTGCGGCACAGTTAGCCTACCATTTTTGCAGGCTTGTTTGCGATGACCCTGCGTACATACAGGCCCGCAACGTCCTTGTGCCGCTGGCCAACACCTTTCACCGGGCAGATGAATGTGGCAGGCTGGAAATACTGGAAGCAGGGAAATAAAAACCGCCGCCCCCGGTACGGCAATTGCGGGAGCGGCAAAGAAAAAATTTAACTATACCAATTATATAGGAAAGCGGAGGGAAAGTCAATGTGGGAAATCGAGACGCGGGGCCTGGGGGCAGGCAGCTATCCAGAGCCGCCTTTAGAGCCGGACAGCCCCCGGTGCCCGGTGTGCCGCAGGGAGTGCGGGGAGGTATGGCGGGACAGGAGGGGGGACATTGTGGGGTGTGACGAGTGCCTTTCCGGGGAAAGCGCCTGGGAGGCCAGGGAGTGCTTTGGGGAGGCCAGGTATGGCGTGCTTTGACAGCGGGGTGGCCCGGTTCATTACCGCCAAAGCGGTGGTGACGGTGCATTTCCCGGTAGACTTTAAGGGCCGGGAGGCAGTGTGCTGCGGGCAGTGCCCTTACCTCTCCGCAAGCGGGCGCACCTGCCAGCTTAACAAGGCCCCTGTGCAATATCCTGATAAATATGTGGGCTACGACTGCCCCCTTGTGAAGGAGGAAACGACGTGAACGGACAGGAAAATCTGGAGCTGTATAACACCTGGCGCGGGCCGCCTAAAGAGGCGCTGAAGGAGATAAAGGCCGGGCGGCTGAAGGGCATGACAGACATCAACCCCCAGTGGAGGATACAGGCGCTTACGGAGAGGTTCGGGCCTGTGGGCGTGGGGTGGAATTATGAAATTACAAAGCAGTGGACGGAACAGGCCCCCAACGGGGAAGTGGCGGCGTTTTGCAACATCCTGTTCTATTACCGGGACGGCGAGGCCTGGAGCGGCGGCATACCCGGCACAGGGGGCAGCAAGTTTGTAGCCAATGAAAAGAACGGGCCTTATGCCAGCGACGAGTGCTACAAAATGGCCCTGACAGACGCCATTTCCGTTGCCTGCAAGGCCCTGGGGCTGGCGGCAGATGTGTATTGGGACAACAGCCCCAGCAAGTATGGCAGCCCGCCTGCGCCCCAGGAGCCGCCTCCAGGCGGCATGGTCTGCGCGGACTGCGGCCAGCCCATTAAAGGCGTAAAGACGAAAGACCGCACCCTGACCGCCCTGCAGGTGGAGGAGATTTCCCTGCGCAACTATGGCCGGGCGCTGTGTACGGCCTGCCAGAAAAAGGCGAAGGAGGCCCGGCATGCGGGGCAGGCTGGTTGACCTGTCTTTCAGCCTGGGGGGCAGGCAGCGGGTTACCTTTGAAATTGACGGGGATTTCCGGGAGGAGGCGGACAGGCTTCAGGGGTGCGAGCTGGACATTGCTGTAAAAAAGCACCGGAAGCGCCGCTCTTTAGACGCCAACGCCTATTTCTGGGCGCTGTGCGGGAAGCTTGCCGCTGCCACAGGCCAGCCCAGGGAGGCGGTTTACCGGGCCTGCATCCGGGATATAGGCGGCAATTATGAAACGGTGTGCGTGCAGGAATGCGCGGCGGAAAAGCTGCGCGAGGGCTGGGGGCATAACGGCCTGGGGTGGGTGACAGACACATTGCCCAGCAAGCTGCCAGGGTGCGTGAATTTGCTGCTGTATTACGGCAGCAGCACCTACGACGGCACCCAGATGGCCCGGCTGATTGACAACATTGTGCAGGACTGCAAGGCAGCGGGCATTGAAACCATGACGCCGGATGAGCTGGCGAAGCTGGAGGGGTATGGGGAAAACGAACAAGAGCATTATGCAGAAGGATGAAACAATATGCTATCTCTGCGGCAGGCCGGGGGGCTTTGAACCTTTGGACAAGCACCATGTTTTCGGCGGGGCACTGCGGAGGAAGTCGGAGAAATACGGGCTTTTTGTGTGGCTGCACCATGATTCCTGCCACATATTCGGGCGGGATTCCGCCCACCAGAGCGGGGAAACCGCAGGGTTCCTGCACCGGCAGGGCCAGCGGGCCGCTATGGCGGAATACGGGTGGAGCGCAGAGGATTTCAGGCGGGAGTTTTATAAAAATTATGTGTGACGGAGGAAAGCGTATGACAGCCAATGAGTTTTTGAACAGCCTAGAAATGGAGGCTGCGCGGGAAAAAACGTCCATCTTACAAGCGGATTTTGCCCGGCTGCTGGATTCTGCCGCCAGGCTTGCGGTGCTGGAGGCCGCGTATAAAAATATGGAATCCTACGATTTCAGCGTGGTGGTGAAGGCCATTTTTGGAACAAAACAGGAGGAGGGAAAAGGCGATGCTTAACCATGTGACGCTGCATGGCAGGCTTGTCCGGGACCCGGAGCTGCGCACCACGAACAGCGGGAAATCTGTGTGCAGCTTCACCCTTGCCAACGACACAGGCTTTGGAGACAGGAAGGCTTCCCACTTTATCGACTGCGTGGCCTGGGAGAAAACGGCTGAATTTTTATGCAGCTATTTTGCAAAAGGCCAGGAGGCTCTTGTCAGCGGTTCTCTGCAAACCAGGGAGTATACCGACAAGCAGGGCGGCAAGCGCAAGGCAGTGGAAGTGGTGGTGCGGGAAGTAGATTTCTGCGGGCCAAAGGGGCAGGGGGCAACTGGAAGCACAGCGCCCAAAGCCCAGGCAGAACCCCTGCAGTTTTACGATTCCGACGAGGACTTGCCCTTTTAAACCATGACAATCTGGTTACAAAATTGCGGAAGTTGTCTTCTAAAGGACAACTTTCGGGGGTTTTGGGGGTGTAAGTGAAGGGGGAATTTGCCTTACAAGAAGGGGGTGAACCCCAGTGGAAATGCTCTATATCAAGCTGTACCTAGACGATTTGGAAGCACTGGAGCCATACGGGGACGCGGAGCGGGGGAGGCTTTTCACGGCTTTGCTGGAATATGCAAGGACGGGCGAAGCGTCGCACCTCAGCGGCAACGAGCGGTTTCTGTTTCCCATGATGCGGGCAAGGCTTGACAGGGACAGGGAAGCACTGGAGGGGCTGGGACAAAAGCGCAGCGAAGCTGGAAAAAAGGGTGCAAAAGCAAAGCTTAGCAAATCTGGCAAATGCCAGCAAAGCTTAGCAAACCAAGCAAAGCTTAGCAAACCAAGCAATAACAAAGACGAAGAAAAAAGACAAAAGACAAAGATCCCCCCTAACGTCCCCCCGGGACGTTTATCCCCCCAGGGGGAGGATGTGTTCGCGGCATATGCCCAGGGGGATGAGGCCCTGCTGGAGGCCCTGCGGGAGTTTGAGGAATGCCGCAAAAAGCAGAAAAACCCCTTGACAGACAGGGGCAAGGCCCTGCTTTTGTCAAGGCTGACAAAGCTTTCCGAGGGTGTTGTGGACAAGGCCCGGTATAAGCGGGAGTGCCTGGAGGAGGCTGTCCTCAACGGCTGGAAGTCTGTTTACGAACTGAAAGATTTTGCGGACGGGGAAGCTTTTGCCCCCTGTGGCCCCACTGAGCTGCTGCCAGACCTGCACGAGGTGGAGCTGCCCCCTGACGCAACCGCAGAGGAGATATGGGCATTGCTGCCATAGCAAGCGTGACGCTTGACCCGAGACGCGGGGAGCGTGGGATGTGAAAAACACGCACTGCCCGCGCAGCAGGATTATGGACTGGAGAAGGGGGTGGATCCTTGAGCAAAGAAGCACAGCAGGCGGTTTTGGGGGCGGCCATACTGGAGGGCAAGTGGGCATATGAGGCCATGAACGCGCTGGAGGCAGAGATGTTCGACGGGGCTGACCGGGAGATTTTCCAGGCCATCTGCACCTTGTGCTGGGACAAAAAAGGCGTGGACGGGGTGACGCTGATGAACGCGCTGCCCCATCACAAGGAGCGCATCTGGCAGCTTTGCCAGGCGCCTCCGGTTCTTTCCCACACGCCAGACTACATCCGCATTGTGCAGGAGGACTGGCAGCGGGCGCAGCTTGACAAAAGCCTTTCCGACATAGCCCTTTCCGGCCCCGGCACAGTGGAGGACACCCTGGAAAGCCTGGAAGGGCTGGTGCGCCAGCACCGGGCGCTGCTGTCGGCCCGAAGCCCGGAGGGGGTTACGTCCTTTTCCCAGGCGGCAAAGGAATTTTTCCTGTGGATGCGGGAGCGGCGGAACCGGCAGGCCCCTGTAACAGGGCTTTCCAGTTTTGACACAGTGGTGGGAGGGTTTGAGCCGGGGACAGTGTTCACCCTGGCGGCCCGGCCCGGAGGCGGCAAGACGGATTTTGCCATAAACCTGGCCCTGCGCCTTGCGAAAAGAGGCGCCCGGGTGCTGTATTTCACCCTTGAGATGACAAACGTGCAGATTATGCGCCGGGTGGCCTCTTACGCCACAAAAATCAACAGCCTGCTCATCCGGGACGACGCCATAAGCGCCCGGCAGGAGGAAAAAATAAAGCTGCTGCTGGAAAAGGTGATGGAGGGGGACAGGCTGGGCTTTGTGGAGGAGCCGCATGTGTCTTTAGGGCAGGTGGCCCGGTACATAGACCTGTGGAAGCCCCAGGTGGTGATAATTGACCACATTGGACTGATGAAGCGGCCCAAAGCCGCAAATGAGTATAAGGCCCTGGGGGAGGTTTCCAACCGCCTGAAGGAGCTTGCCATACGCAAGAAAATTTCCATTCTGCAGCTTAGCCAGATGAACCGCCAGATTGAATCCAGGAAGGGCGGCGCCCCCAATCTTTCTGACCTGCGGGAAAGCGGCGATTTGGAGCAGGACAGCGACATTGTAGCCTTCCTCATCCCGGAAAAGCAGGAGGGGGCAAAGGTTTCCGGGGACGGGTATCTGGACGCGACCCTGCAGTTTTCTAAAATCCGGGAAGGCGACCAGGGGGCCAGGCTGCGGTTTAAATGGCAGCCCCAATACCACACCTTTACGGAGGTAGAGCAGCGGCAGCGTGACGCTGCACCCGAGACGCGGGGAGCGTGGGATGTGAAAAACACGTACTGCCCGCGCAGCGGACACACGCCTGAAAGGAGGGACGGGCTATGAGCGACTGGGAGGTATACGAAATGGGCAAGCACATGCTTAGGGAGCAGGACTTGACGCCCCGGGAGTATGAGGAAAAGCTGAAAGCCCTGGCGGAGGCGCTGGGGCTGTGATGGAGTTTTTCTTGGATTTAACCCCGCCCACTGTCACCCACCAGCAGAAGAAGGTGGCGATAAGGGGCGGCAGGCCCCGGTTTTACGAGCCGCCCCGGCTGGCAGCCGCCCGGGAAACCCTCACCCTGCACCTAAAGCGCCATAAACCACAGGAGCCTTTTGCGGGGCCGGTGCGGCTTTTTGTGCGGTGGTGCTTTCCCAAAGGCCGGCACAAGGCGGGGTGGAAGATTACCCGGCCGGACACAGACAATTTGCAGAAGCTTCTCAAGGACTGCATGACTGATACAGGCTTCTGGAAGGATGATGCCCTGGTATGCGTGGAGCATGTGGAAAAGACCTGGGCGGAAAGGCCGGGGATATACATACGGGTGGAGGGGCTGCCATGACTGAACCAGAAGTTTATTCCCTGGAAAACAAGTATGGCCTGCGCGGCATAGAAAGCAAAGAAAAGCATTTGCAGTATTTTTACGATGATGACAGGCTGGCAGTAGGCCTTGCCGGGGAGAAGGGCATGACCGTCCTGACCATAGCCCAGGCAAGGGCTGTGTGCCAGGAGCTGGGGCAGGTGCTGGAGGTTTATTTTGGTATAAAGGTGTGAGAAAAAGTGGACTACCTGGATTTTTTGCAAAGCAAAATTGACATAGCCCCGGAAACGGGCATTGAGGTGCAGCCCGGGGAGGTCAGCCCGGCGCTGAAGCCCCACCAGCGGGATGGCGTCTTATGGGCGGTGCGGGGCGGCAGACGGGCGCTGTTTGAGGCCTTTGGCCTGGGAAAAACCGTGCAGGAGCTGGAGTTTTGCAGGCTGGTTTTGAAGCACAAAGGAGGCCGCGCCCTTATCGTCATGCCCTTGGAGGTGCGGGGCGAGTTTATACGGGACGCTGTAAGCCTTTTGGGCATGGAGCCTCCCCAGTACATCCGCCACATGGGGGAGGCTGGGGAAGATGGCATCTACCTCACAAATTATGAGCGCGTGCGGGATGGTGACATAGACCCCGGGGCGTTTATGGCCACCAGCCTAGATGAGGCCTCTGTGCTTAGAAGCTTTGGCAGCAAAACCTACCAGACGTTTTTGAAGAAATTCAAAGGCGTGCCTTTTAAGCTGGTGGCGACAGCTACCCCGGCTCCCAATAAGTACAAGGAGCTTATCCATTACGCCGGATATCTGGAGGTGATGGACACCGGGCAGGCCCTCACCCGGTTTTTCAAGCGGGACAGCACAAAGGCCAACAACCTTACCCTGTATCCGGGCAAAGAGCGGCAGTTCTGGCTGTGGGTGTCAAGCTGGGCGCTTTACATACAGAAGCCCTCTGATTTGGGGTACAGCGATGAAGGCTATGACCTACCGCCCTTAGATATCCGGTACCACAAGCTGGAAACAGGCATAAACCTGACAGTAGACAAGGACGGCCAGGAGCAGCTTTACAAGGGCGTGGCCGTGGGCATGGTGCAGGCCATGGGCATCAAGCGGGACAGCGTTGCCCCCCGGGTGAAAAGGGCTGTAGAAATCGTGGAGGAAAATCCCGGCACCCATTTTATCTTGTGGCATGACCTGGAAGCAGAGCGCAAGGAAATCAAACGCCTGCTGCCAGGGGTCTCGCAAATCTACGGCATCCAGAACCCGGAAGAGCGGGCCAAAGCCAGCGCGGATTTTGCAGATGGTAAAGTGGAAATACTTGCCACCAAAAAAGAGCTTTCCGGTTCTGGCTGCAACTTCCAGCACCATTGCCACCGGGCCATTTTCGTGGGAATTGATTTTGAGTTTAATGATTTTATCCAGGCTGTACACCGTATCTACCGCTTTTTGCAGACAGAACAGGTGGTCATAGACATCATCTATATGGACAGCGAAGCGGAGGTTTTGCAGGCTTTGCAGAAGAAATGGGTCCAGTATGACGAAATGACTGCCCAGATGGCGGAGATTGTACGGGAATACGGGCTTTCTTCCCATAACCGCATGGATGTGCTGGCCCGCTCTATCGGGGTAAAGCGGGAATCTGTAAAGGGAGAGAACTTTAAGGCTGTGCGCAATGACTGCGTGCTGGAGCTTGCAGGGATGGCAGAAAACAGCGTGGGCCTTATCCATACCAGCATCCCGTTTTCAAACCATTATGAATATACCGCAAGCTATCATGATTTTGGGCACAACGAAAGCACAGGGCGCTTTTTTGAACAGATGGATTTCCTCACCCCGGAGCTTCTGCGGGTGCTGAAACCGGGGCGGGTGCTGGCTGTGCATGTGAAAGACCGGGTGCTTTTTGGAAATGCTACAGGCACAGGCATGCCCACCATTGAACCATTCCACGCCTTGTGCATAGAGCATTATACAAAGCATGGGTTCCAGTATTTCGGCATGGTGACTATCCTTACAGATGTTGTGCGGGAGAATAACCAGACCTACCGTCTGGGATACACCGAACAGTGCAAAGACGGCACGAAGATGGGCGTGGGGTGCCCTGAATACCTGCTGCTGTTCCGCAAGCTGCCCACCGACCGCTCCAAAGCTTACGCAGACGAGCCTGTTGCAAGAAGCAAGGAGGATTACAGCCTGGCCCGCTGGCAGATAGACGCGGCGGGGTTCTGGCGCAGCAGCGGCGACAGGCGGATAACCCCGGAAGAAATGGCGGCGCTGCCTATAGGGAAGATTACAAAGGTTTATAAAGATTCCTCCCGCTGCACGGTGTATGATTTTCACAGCCACCTGCAGACAGCGGAGGGATTGGCGGAACATGGCAGGCTCTCCAAGACTTTTGAGACTGTGCCCGCCGCCAGTTGGTCGCCCTGGGTGTGGGATGATGTAAGCCGTATGCGCACCCTCAACACCACCCAAAGCCAGAAACGCCGGGAAATGCACGTATGCCCCCTGCAGCTGGATATTGTGGAGCGGGTGATAGAGCGGTATTCCGCCCCTGGGGATGTGGTGCTTGACCCCTTCGGCGGGCTTATGACGGTGCCGGAAGTGGCTGTGAAAATGGGAAGATACGGCTGGGGTGTGGAACTGAATCCAGACTATTTCCGGGATGGCGTGTCCTATTTGGAATCTGCAGAAGCGCAAATCGGCCAGCCCACATTGTTTGATTTTATGGGAGGCGCTTGATGGATAAAAAGCAGATCACCTACAGGCTGTGGGAGGCGCGGCTGGAGAGCGGGAAAAGCTTCCGGCAAATCGCGGAGGAAACGGGGCTAAGCTTAAATTTGCTGAATGCCTATATGAACAAAGGCGTTATGCCTGGGGCGGATAAGCTGGCCCTTTTGTGCCCCTGCCTGGGGGTGTCGGCAGACTGGCTGCTGGGGGTGGGGGAAAGCGGGGTACGTGATGGACTTGGAACATAAAGCCATCGCCCGCCTGCAGGAAGCGGCAAAGCTTAGCGAGTTTTATTACCAAAAGCCCCTGCTGCTGGCCTACTCTGGCGGCAAAGACAGCGAGGTGTGCCTTGAGCTTTGCAGGCGGGCCGGGGTGCCCTTTGAGGTCATACACAACTTGACTACCGCAGACGCGCCGGAAACTGTGTACCATGTGCGCAAGGTGTTTCGCAAGCTGGATCTGGAGGGTGTTAAGTGTGAAATACTGCACCCCTTATACAAAGGCCATCTCACCTCCATGTGGGCCTTAATCATTAAGGAAATGTATCCTCCTATCAGAAAGGTTAGGTATTGTTGCCGTTATCTCAAAGAGCGAACCACATCCCGCCGCTGCGCCGTGTTAGGAGTAAGAAGAAGTGAAAGCTCAAGCCGGGCGGTATCTGGTGTAGCAGAAAAACGCGGGGCCGGCAAAGCAGGCCGGCAAATCTATGACTTCGATAATGGAGACGAAAGGATTATTGCGCCATGCCATATGAAAGCTACTATCAAAATCCATCCCATTGTGGACTGGACAGACCGGGATGTATGGCAGTTTTTGAGGGATGCAAAAGCGGATATAAACCCTTGCTACTCCATGGGGTTTCGGCGTGTAGGCTGTGTTGGTTGCCCGATGGCGGACAAACTCCGCTGGCGGGAGTTCCAGCAATGGCCCAAGTTTGAAAACCTGTACCGCAGGGCCTTTGCCCGTATGTTGGAGGAACGCAAGGCCCGGGGCAAGCCCTGCCAGTGGAAAACCGCCGATGATGTTTTCCGCTGGTGGATGGATGATAAGAACCTGGACGGCCAGTTGGATATATTCGGCGGGGAGGTGGGCGCGGATGGCTTGTAGCTGGCCCCGCACCTGCACCGGGTGCAAAAAGCTTGACAGGATATTGGACAGGCAGGGACAGGCCTGCGCTGTCTGCGCATACTTTGGCCCCGATGCGGATGACGCGCCTGTCTGCCATAAATTTTTGAAAACCATGCTCCCCTGCGATGGGTGCGGGGAGTGGAGAGGAAGGACGATATGGAATTGAAGAATAATCAGGAACTGACAAAAGGTGTACAGACTGTTCAAGATGAACTGCTCGAAATTATAGAGCAGTTGGAACTGTGCGGCTATGCGTGCCAGGGCGGGCCGCTGGAGATGAATGTGGCGTTTATCCGGTTGAAAGAGATTGCGCATGGCGGTATAGGCCCTGTTAAGCTTTCTGTATAGGTGTAAAATATGGCTTCGAAAAAGAAATTAAATGATGAAATTGTACAGTTGACACATCGAATAGCAGAACTTTAAGAGAGGTTATGCCCCTGTGGACAACACGAATTTTTGAAGGTTGAATGTCAAACGGCCCCAGGAGGTAACTTTTTGGAAGTGGATATGATTTGCATATTCAAATGCAAACGGTGTGGAAAAACTATAAGCAAACGAATTTGATAATTTAGGCAGTACCTATAGGAGAAAATAATGGAACGAGTGACAATTAAGACGGAAAAAGGCGCTGCACTGAAAATGGGAGATACATACCCAAGTGAGGATGCAGCGAGAAAGGATTTAATGCGAAGATATCGCATTGCCGTTGACCGCCTTGCCGCCTATGAGGACACAGGGCTGGAGCCGGGGGAAGTTTTGACCGGGAAGGAGCTGGCAGAAGTCGGTTGTGCCATAATTCGGTTGAAAGAGTATCAGGATATTGGGTCGATTGCTCATCTGCGGGAACTTGCCCAGGCTGAGATGGACGGCCGGCTGGTGGTGATGCCGTGCAGGGTTGGGGATACGGTACACATAATCCGTGGCGAAGCAATTATCACTGCAACAGCAGAAGCAATACATCAATGGTGTAGTGGGAAATGGAAGATAAATGTCCACACAGACAAGAGACATACCCATTGGGTTGGTTATGAAATATGCCTTGACGATTTTTGCAAAACCGTATTTTTGACCCGGGAAGAGGCCGAGGAGGCGCTAAAAAAGAGGGAGGCAGACAATGAGCGGATATGAAGCGCTGCAAAAATTCTGTAGTAATTGTGCTCACAGAGAAAAATGCTGGAGGCCATGCCCGGTGGTACTTTTGGCTATGATGGAGGGCTGACATGAAACCTATTCTTTTCAATACAGAGATGGTCCGCGCCATCCTGGCGGGTCGCAAAATGGTAACCCGGCGGGTGGTGAAGTTCAAGAAAGGTCAAAACCCACAATGGACTGGATATATCCCTGATGGGAATGTACTCTATGGAAGCAATAATATTCCGACCGTAAAATCGCCCTACCGCCCTGGCGACATCCTATATGTGCGGGAGACGTGGAAACAAGCAACTTGTGACCCTGCTGGCGGTGGATATGCTTTGACAGATTTGTTTCTGTATAAAGCAGATGAGCCCATTAACACAGATGGCATGATGGTGGAGGGAAAATGGCATCCTTCCATCCACATGCCCCGGGAGGCCGCTCGTATCTTCCTGCGGGTGACGGATGTATGGGTAGAGCGGTTACAGGATATGCAGCCCTATGACATTGCTTTCGAGGGGTTCCGCAGGCAACAGGATTTTAAGGCATTTTGGGACAGCACCCTCAAACCTAAAGACCGCGCCCTCTATGGCTGGGAGGCCAATCCCTGGGTGTGGGTCATTGAGTTTGAGAAGGTAAGCCGGGAGGAGGCAAAACATGAATCGTGAAATCCTGTTTCGGGGGCAGACCCGAAAATACGGAGAAAAGGTTACAATAGGGACTGGAAAAAAGCTCCCTGGGCGGTGGGTGTATGGGGGCGTCTTTCCTGGTGCAGGCGACTTTTCCATCATTTATGGCTGGGAAGCTGGTGAGGAACAGACAGGCTGTAATATAAAAAAGTGGACAGTCTATTCTGATACGGTTGGCCAGTATGTCGGTATGACCGACAAAAACGGCACAAAAATTTTCGAGGGCGATATCGTTCGGATCGTATACGATGGAGTTGAAAATGTTTTCGTAGTTATATGGGATTCGGGCGAACTGGATTTTAAGGCCACGAATGGAAAAGAAAACTATGGGCCTGGTGGATTTGAATATCTGCCTTGCTGTGAGTTAGTTGAGGTGATCGGAAATATCCACGATAACCCAGAGCTTTTGAAAGAGGCTGCCCTATGCCCACAGACTACCTGAAAATGGCCCGGGAGTGCCGGGAGGAGGCCGCCGCCAAAGAAGCCCGGATAAAAGAGCTATGGCGGGAACACCTGCGTACAGGCCGGGCGGATGTGCGCAGGCGCATGGCTTTGATAAAGGAATTTCGGGACGAACTGCTGGTAAATGCCCGCTTTTATGAGAGGCGGGCGGAGGAATACGAAAGGAAGGAAAAATTATGAAACAAAAAATAATTTCACTTTTTGCGGCTGTGATATGCATTGTGTTTTTACTGTCAGGCTGCCGGGAATCTGACCGAGTAGCTTATAATGTATCACAGCAGGCGGATAATTTCAACATTTCCCGGCGGCTGGTGGCCATCAACACCCGCACAGACAAACCAGTGCTGGAGGTTATCGGCAACTTTGCCATTAAAAACAACAGTTCCGATGAACTGGAAGTAATTGTGGAAGTTGGGCACGACCGATATAAAAAACACTATGTATATCTCAACGAGTGGATTACCTACACAGTGGAAGATTTGAGCGGCGTATTTGCAGACCCTTACCACTATGAGGTGAATTTCTTGCCGCAGATGATTGTACCGTTTACAGTAACGATGGAGGATTAAGGGGATGAAAATAATTCAGCAAGGGAAAATGGAAAAGCTTAAGCAAACCAAGCGTTTTACCTGTGGTGCCTGCGGGTGCATATTTGAAGCGGGGAAAGAGGAATATAAGGCTGCCGACTATTGGGCGGCCGTGCATGACAATATAAGCGCAAGCTGCAAATGCCCTTGCTGTGGGAGTACAGCTTACGTGTATGGGGAATAGAAAGGAGGCATAACCCATGTACATAACCCCATTTTTAGCCGGTGTCCTGTCCACTTTGCTGCTGGAAGCGGTGATCCTGGTGGCCTGGGCCATCGACTTTGCCCGCAAACACAAGAAAAAGTGAGGCGGCAGATGAAAACCAAGAAACTTGTCCCCCTCTATTTGAACGGGGCCGTATACACAGGGGACGGCAAAAGCCTGCCCAAGCATTACCGGTGCAAAAGCCGCAAGCGCTACATAAAACTGCTGATGGGCGGCGGCATAGGGCGGGACCAGGCGAAAGCGCTCGCTGAGATTGACCTTGTGTGGCATGGCTCTTATAAAAGGGCGTGGGAAGCCCGGTGCATAAATAGGGAAAACCCTGGGGTGCATGTTTTCTAAACAGGAGGCAGAATGAAACTAAATATTTTAGGCACAGAGTACACAGTCACAACCAAGAAATATGATGAGGACGAATATTTCAAGCGGTCTGATTGCAGCGGGTATTGCAGCCAGAGCCTGAAAGAAATTGTAGTGTGCGATATGGCCACATACCCGGGCTGGGAGCATGAGCCGCAGGAAGTTATAGATATCCAGAAAAGGTTGACTTTGCGGCATGAAATTGTCCATGCCTTTTTCAACGAAAGCGGCCTTTCATGCAACAGCAGCCAAACGGATGCCTGGGCCCGGAATGAAGAAATGGTGGACTGGTTCGCTTTGCAGGGCCCAAAAATTTACAAGGCATGGCAGGAGGCGGGGGCCCTATGACCAAAGAGCTTTTAGAGCAATACCCCGACATCTGCGGGGAACGCAAATTTTTGATGGATGAAATTGCGAAAGCAGATAAGGTAAATTCGATCGCAGCATTTTCTTTACGGTTAAAAAACGCCAATATGATTGCAGAACTTTCTGCAAAGAAAAATAGTGTCGAAGCCTTTCTGGATGCCCTGCCATGGGGGAAAAGGCGCTTGGTGCGCGCTGTGCTGAAATGCGGCACGAGGTGGGATGTAGTGCGCCGGGAGCTGCACAGTTTTAAGTCCCCGGATGCGTTGCGTATGGAATACAGCCGTATTTTCCAATGTCCCAAAGCGGATGAGAAAATATAAAAAAATTTTTGGCGCGTTCGTTTTGTTCGTTTTGTTCGTCTATAATGGAGATGCAGCCAGGGCTAGAGCACCGCTGGTTTCCTCCTAAAGCAGCCGCTCTCTGTACTGGTTTACGGAGGGCGGCAATTTTTATAAGGGGTGGTTTTATGCTGGCAAGGCTCAGCGCGTATGCGCAGATGCTCTTATGTGAACACGACTTCGAGCTCTTGGCAAAGCTGCGCTTGCGCTGCCCATTTGGCATGGAGAAAATCTGCTGGGTATATCGCTGCAGGAAATGCGGGTATGTGCAGAAGGTGAAAAGTTAGAACTTTTATGCCGCAGCAGCTCAGCGGCAGAGCGGCCAGACAGCCCATACACAAAGCGCCCCCAACCATCCAGGGGAACGCAAGCTGTACGGGCTTATGCCCTCCCGCACCTCTCTTAGATGTGTCCCAGGCAGGAATTTGCCTGTGGTGACGCGGGCGTGGTTGCTCCAAATTTGTGGGGCTGAAAAACCTAGACGAGCCGTCGGGTTTTGGGGCAGGGCCAGCGCAAGGCTCTTTGCGATGCCTGTTTTTGAGACGGCGATATATGTGCGGTGGCGGAAAAGGTAGACGCATGAATTTCTGCATTTTGTAAAATCGGCAGTCCCGGTTCAACTCCGGATAACAAATTTGGTGGCTGCATGAGCAGATGCGGGGTGCAAATCCCCGCCCGCACAACACATGCAGCCCCCCGGCGCATGAACCGGGTGTTGTACCAAGACTGGGGCTAGGTTGCGCGGGCCGAAAATCGGATAGCCTTGCCGCCTGCCCCGGTTCAACATATAAAAAATTAACAGAAATGATTGATGAAAATGTTAGTGAAAGCTATGAGGTTTGGCAGGGAAGAACGGGCGGCGTGAGGGGCTTATGCTTACGAAACACAACATAACCGATATAATTGCGGATCATAAAACGCGGATTTTCTGCAAAAAGCTAGAATATGCATGGGCAAAAACAGAAGAAGAAAAATTGCGCATCCAAACAGAGCTTGATTTTTTAGAGGATAACTGTTGCCGCTATGAGATGCAGGCCAGGGCTTGGGGAGTGGATTTGCCGCTATGAACAAGTTGAGACACCGCTTTACCAAATGGTACATCCGCAAAGGCTATACCTTCGGGTATGATTTTACGGATGTGCCTGTTGTGGGCGATGAGTACATAAAAAGCCCTTGTGGAATCCCTAAATCCATATGGCGTTGCCCTTTTTGGGTGAGGCCCCTGCTGGTGCTGTTTTCCCCCTCTATTTACGCGGCAGAAGCGTGGGGGAAAGGGATTGTGGAGGGGCTGATAAAAGGCATGTCAGAAGCCGGGAAATGATAGATTTTGATTGAGAGGTGGTGGTGTGGCGTTAACACCAAAGCAGGAACGCTTTGTACAAGAATACCTGGTGGATTTAAATGCCACCGCTGCTGCAAAGCGTGCTGGGTATAGTGAAAGACGCGCAAGCGAGCTGGGATATCAGCTCCTACGGAAAACTACAGTTCAGGCTGCCATACAAAGGGCCATACAAGACCGCAGCCAACGGACCGGGGTTACGCAGGATTATGTGATTGAAAAACTGAAAACCATCGCCGATAAGCAGGCTTCTGACGCGCCGGACAGCGATTTGAAATATTCCAGCCAGATTAAAGCAATTGAACTATTGGGCAAACATCTGGGCGCATGGGAGCCGCAAAACAAACAACAAACCGCCGTGGAGGATTTGACCGCACTGGCGGAGAAATTGAGGGTGTGAGAAGATGGAGAACGTGATTGGGAGGCGGATAAAATCCGCAAGGAAAAGAGCCGGTATGACACAATCAGATTTAGCGGAAAAACTCGGAATTTCTTATCAAGGAATTGCACAATGGGAAACGGGAAGCAGAAATCCCAAAATTCAGTCGCTAAAAAAGATTGCGGAAGCGCTCTTGATATCTGTCGAAGAATTGACTGGCGGATTAACGGTTAGCAACGAAACTATGTTTTATGGGAGGCCGGCAATCGAATTTCTTGAAGTGATATCAGAGATTCTTTCGGAGGGGAAACAGGTAATGATAAAGCCATGTGAAAACGGATACAAAATCTTCAAAGTCAGTCAAGAACAGGTTGACAGATATAGGTAAAAAATGATTCTCACCCAAACCATCCCCTGGTCTGACTTCTCGGACAAGCACAAATACTATATCCGGGGCGCGCTGAAAAACCGCATCTGCGTGGCAGAAGGAGCAATCCGGTCTGGCAAGACCATCGACCACTGTATCATCGCTGCCGCCCACCTGGAGCTGTGCCGGGACAAGATTCACCTTGCGTCTGGATCCACTATCGGCAACGCCAAGCTCAACATCGGGGTATGCAACGGCTTTGGCCTGGAAGCCCTGTTTCGGGGCCGCTGCAAGTGGGGCAAGTACCGGGACAACGAAGCCCTGTTCCTCTACACCCAGACAGGCGAAAAAGTTGTGGTATTCGCCGGGGGCGGCAAAGCGGACAGTTATAAGCGCATTTTGGGCAACTCCTACGGGCTGTGGATCGCCACAGAAATCAACGAGCACTACGACAGCGATGACAGCCGGGAAAGCTTTGTCAAGGTAGCTTTTGGCCGGCAGGCGGCGGCGCTTGACCCGCTGGTGCTGTGGGATTTGAACCCCTGCAACCCTAACCATCGCATTTACAGTGAGTATATTGACCATTACGCCAAAACAGGCCTGCCAGGCTATCTATACGAACATTTTACCATAGATGACAACCTGTCCATATGCGATGCCCGGCGGGAAGAGATTAAGGCGCAGTACGACCCGGCAAGCGTGTGGTACAAACGGGACATCCTGGGCCAAAGATGTGTTGCGGAGGGGCTTATTTATGACTGTTTTGCAAACCACCCAGAAGAATTCCTCATAGATGACCCTTTGGAATGGTGCCAGGAGCACAGCAAGCGCTTTTATAAAATCATGCTGGGGGTGGACTTTGGCGGCACCAAATCCGCTACAGCCTTTAAGGCCGTTGGCATTACCTACGATTGGTTTGTGGTGGTGTTGGACGAAGAGCATATAGACAGCGTTACTCTTGACCCGGATAAGCTGGACAGAGCTTTTTGCAGCTTTGTAAAGCACGTGCAGGCCGTATATGGCCTTTCCCAAACCCGGGCGGACAATGAAGAATCTGTGCTCATCCGGGGCCTGCAAAACGCCGTAAGGCAAATGGGGCTGCAAACATCGGTACACAACGCCAAAAAGCTGCCCATCAAAGACCGCATCCAGTTGACTGTCAGGCTTATGGCGCAAAAACGTTTGTTTGTTGCCCGGAAGTGTGAACATATGACAGACGCTTTTAAAACCGCTGTTTATGACCCCAAAAGCTATGAAGATGTGCGGCTGGACAATGGCATCAGCGACATTGACAGTCTGGACGCTTTTGAATATTGCCTAGAACCCTGGTATCCAAAGCTGATAAAGGCTGGTGAAGCGCCAAAAGAGCCTGCATATTGGTAAGGAGGTGACAGTTACAATTGCAAACATATCAAGACCTTCTGGCCTGCGGTCAAAATGAGGGCAAGCGCTTGGATTTCTGCCGTTTGGTGATAAATGAGCACAAAGCCAGCCCAGCCTATAGAATTGCCGCCGATGCAGAAACCTATTACGCTAAACGGAATGTCACCATTTCCAAGCTGCAAAAGCTGCTGTATGATTTTCAGGGACGGGCACATGTAGACATGTTCAGTGCCAACTACAAGCTGAAAACCAGTTTTTTCCGGCGGTTTGTCATCCAGCAGGTGCAGTATATTCTGGCAAACGGCATTACCTTTACAGACCCCAACACAAAGGCAGCTTTGGGGAAGGATTTTGAAAACCAGTTCCAGATGGCTGCCAAGTGGGCTATGATAGACGGCGTGTCCTTCCTCTTTTGGAACCTTGACCATGCGGAAGCTTTTGGCTTTGTAGACACCCCCATCCGGCCTGGGTTTGCCCCGTTGCACGATGACACTACAGGGGGCATGCTGGCAGGCGTGCGGTATTGGCATGTGGGGGAAAGCGCCCGTTTTACCCTGTATGAGCCAGACGGCTACACAGAATACATAGAAGAAAAGGGGGAGATACCCCAGGTACTTTCCCCAAAGCGGGCTTATAAGATTATCTCCCGCGCCGACCCCAAAGCCCGCCGGGAGGGACTGCCGGACACAGCCTATACCTTTGAAAATTACCCTGGCTTTCCTATCATTCCTTTATACGCTAACGACCTGAGGGAATCGGAAATCGTGGGGCTGCAGGAATCCATTGACTGCTATGATTTTATTAAGTCTGGCTTTGCCAACGAGATAGACGATACCAGCGGTTTCTATTGGGTGTTAAAAAACGCGGGGGGCATGGATGACACAGATTTAGCAAGGTTTTTAGACCGTATGCGCAAGGTGCGGGCCGCTGTCATTGATGCGGATGAGGGAGTGGAGGCAGAGGCACACACCCTGGAAATCCCTGTGCAGGCCCGGGAAGCCATGCTGAACCGCCTGGAAACTGACCTGTATAAGGATGCCCAGATTGTAAACGTGTCTGACCTTTCCGCTGTCTCTAAAACCGCTACAGAAATTCGGGCTGCCTACCAGCCTATGGATGATAAAACCGGCGACTTTGAATACTGCCTGCGCACCTGCCTTTCCGGCATTTTAAACCTGGTTGGCATTGAGGACACCCCGACTTTTGAGTGGAACCGCATTGCAAACCAGTCTGAGGATATCCAAAATATCCTGCTGGCCGCGCCTTTTGTGCCCCGGGAATACATAGTGCGCAAGCTGCTGACCATTTTAGGCGACGCGGATTTGGTGGAGGACATTTTGGAGGAGTTGGAAGCAGAGGATTTGGGCAAATTCGATGAGGATAAGGAAAGCGGACTTGAGAAAGACGGTGGGGAAACGCCTACCACAGCAGAGGCCATTGACGCTGCTGAGGAGGCTGTAGGAAAGACGTTGAACGGCTCACAAACCTCTAGTCTGATTACAGTGATTAAGGGCCTGAAAAGCGGCGACATCACCGAGGGTCAGGCCGTGCGGATACTGACGACCTCCATCGGCGTGACGCGGGAGGAGGCGTTGGCGATTATAAGGGGTGAGGAGTAATGTCAAGGAAACCTGACCCTGCCCACCTCCGCACCGACAAAGAGCTTGCCGCCATGGAATAGCGCATTGTAGCAAAATAACGGAAGGAGAATCGCAATGCTTGACTTGAAAAGAAAATTCGAGTTTGACCCTGATTCCGCCCAAAGAATAGCTGATGTGATAGAGAAACATCCAATGTCTTTGAAGCATTGTGCGGATATACTTGAAGCTGTCGCACCGCTGTGCACCGCTTTAACCACTGGAGGATTTTTACGCAGAATGGGGGCAATCGAAAGTGATTTGTTGGGCGGAAAAGATAATGAATCACGTGTTATCCGTCCGGGGAATATGGATTGTGCTGTAAAATGTGGGAGTTGGATTAACAAGGGTTGGGATGGCGATTTTTCGTGGAGAATTGATGGACGTGGGAACTGCTGGGAAGTGATTGAATGTTCGGAATGCGGCGAAAAGTCCTGCGGCGGACCTCTGACTGCTTACTGCCCACATTGTGGGGCAAAAATGGATTTAACGAATGAAGCCTGACGAAGCCCACGCCTGGACAGACGAACAGCTGAAAGGCCTGGAATCCCGCATTGCCGCCGAATACAAAAAGGCCGCAGATGAGATTTCTGGAAAAATCAACGCCTACTTTGAAAGCTTCAAAAAGCGGGACGCGGCGCAGCAGGAGCTTATCGGTACAATCGTCAATGGCAGGGAGTATACCAAGAGAGACTATCAGCAATGGCGGCTGGCCCAGATAGGCCGGGGAAAGCGCTTCGAGGCCCTTCGTGACCGTTTGGCAGAGCGCATGACAAAGGCCAATGAGGTGGCGGCAGCGTACATAAACGACAAAACTCCAGGTATTTATTCCCTGAACCGCAACTATGGGGCCTATACCATCGAAAAGCAGGCAGGCGCGGACGTGGGCTTTGACCTTTGGGATGAGCAGACGGTAAAGCGGCTTATTGCAGAACAGTCTGACCTTATGCCTTATTACCCGCCCAAGCGTGCTGTAAAACGCGGCATTGACCTGAGCTGGGGAAAGCGGCAGATTACCGCCCAGGTTACCAGCAGCATTTTGCAGGGGGAAAGCATCAAGCAGATGGCAGACCGCCTGCAAAAAGGCATTCCGGAAATGAACCGCACCAGCGCCATCCGGGCGGCTCGTACTGCCGTCACCGGGGCCCAGAACGCCGGGCGTATGGATAGCTATCAGGCTGCGGCAGAGATGGGGATTGAATTGGAGAGGGAATGGCTTGCCACTTTGGATAACCGCACCCGCCATGCCCACCGCATCCTCGACCGCCAGCGAGCTAAAATGGACAAGCCCTTTACGGTTGACGGCCATGAAATATGGTATCCCGGCGACAGCAGCGCCCCAGGGTATCTGGTGTATAACTGTCGCTGCACACTGATTGCGGATGTGAAAGGCGTTCCAAAATCCCCGAACCCGTTGCGGCGCGCCATAGACCCGGAAACAGGAAAAAGCGTTTTAATTTCTGATATGAGTTATGCCCAATGGGAAAGCTGGAAAAGCGCTGAAAATCGGTATGTTTGGGAGGCATTCCAGAAGAAGGGGAAGAATTATTCTGCAGACCAAAAGCAATTTGCAGAATACCAGGCTGTTTTGGGCAAAAACGCTCCAAAATCCTTTGCAAAATTCCAGGATTTAAAGTATAATAGTAATGAATGGAAAGCATTTAAATCTTACAAAAAAGCAATTCAAACGGGAGAACTTACAGCGCTGACGGATTTCTCCCTCTATCAGAAAACCAGCCGGGAAATTGATGAAAAGCTGGTGGGCTTGACTACTTCAAACGGGATAAAAATAACGAGGAAATCCAATCATTTTATTACAAGAGTGATTGGCTCTGTGGAGCAGAGGCGGTCTGGAGTTTCCGTAGACCAGGTGGTGGAAGTATTTACCTCAAAGAACACAAAAATACTTCCTCAAAGAATATCTGCTGGTGGAAGTGCGAGCCAGCGTTTTATCCTAAGCGATGTGGAGCTTTCTGTAAACCCGGAAAACGGGAATTTGATACAAGTGAATCCGTATAGCAGGGGGAGAAAGTCGTGATTAACATAACAGAAAAGCAGAAACAATATTTGAAAGAGCAACATGTTGATATCAGTGCAGCGCTTGAAAATGACGATTTAGGGGAGCTGCTTTTGGTAATTGATGACGCGATTGTGGACAATATCGTAGACCATCATGACGAACCAGATGAAACTGGAATAAAGCTGCAGCGGATTTACGACCAAATTTACAATCAGAATACTGAGGGCTGATATGGCAAATACCATGCACATCGAAATCACCGATAACAGCGGGAAGGTGAAAGAGGAATTTGAGGCTGCTGTGCTCAGAGCGCTGGAAACATGCGGGCTTAAGGCGGAGGAATACGCCAAAAAGCTAAGTCCTGTGGACACTGGCAATTTGCGCAACTCCATTACCCACCTGGTAGACCCAGGTGAACCCGCCGCCTACGTCGGCAGCAACAGTGAATACGCCGCCTATGTGGAGCTGGGCACTGGTAAGCATTACCCCGGCGGCAGGCAAGAACCTTGGGTTTACCAGGACGCAAAAGGCAATTGGCACTTGACCAACGGCCAGCGCGCCCAGCCGTATCTGAAACCTGCTGTGGCAGACAATGTGGGAACATACCGCAAGATTATAGAGGATGAACTAAAAAATGGATAAGCCCATCTTAGACGAAAAGAGCATAAAAGTAGCCGAAAGCGTGCTGCAAAAAGGCCAGCGGGTAGAGCTGATACCGGTAAAGGATGGCGTGAAGGTCGTACGGGTGCGGCGGGAGGAAGTGAAGAAATGACAGTAGGAGATGTAATATCAAAGTTTAAAGAACAGTTTCCAGGCTTAAAAAACGGAGGATGTTAGGCCATACAAAGATGGGCTGTATTTTTGGATTGACAGTAGCCCGACAAATATAGTTGCAAAGTATATTCAAGAAACCGACACATTTTCTTTATGCACGACGAGAAATGATTGGGAAATTAAATAGAGTTTGGCGCTGATAAGTGTTTCAGCGTAACAACCGAGCGTGGTTATTCATTCAGAAATGGATGAGTGACCACGCTTTTTCTTTTGGGAGGAAAACAATGGTTGAATTTTATTTTACATTGCGAATTATCGCACTTTTTGCAGTTCTTGTAATCGGGGCATTTATCTCCATTGCGTGGATTATTGGCTATTTAAGCGATAAGCGTAAGAAGAAAAAGCGCAGGTAAAACCCGCGAAGCACAGCGGTTTTTATAACACATCTTTAGGGCAGCACCCGGGGGCTTTGCCCCTTAACAGCGAGAAAGGATGGCAAATATGGCAGATTTTGAAAGCATTATCAAGACGTACACAGGCGAGGATGGTTCTGTCCCCGCTGAGGCTATCGGAAAGCTTACAAAGGCTATCAGCGCCGCCGTAGGCAATGAGTTTGTGGACAAGGCCCGGTATAAAGCAAAGCTGGGAGAAATCGACGAGCTAAACGGCAAACTGCAGACCGCTGAAGACAGCTTAACGACCGCCGGCACATGGAAAGACAAGTATGACACCCTTGCCGGGGAGTTTGAATCCTACAAGGGTGAGCAGGCAAAAAAAGAGGCCCGCACAGCAAAAGAGGCCGCTTATAAGGCCCTTTTAAAGGAAGCGGGTGTTTGGGAAAAGCGTATCCCCACAGTGATGAAGGTGACGGATATCGACAGCCTGGAGCTTAACGCCAAAAACGAGCTCAAGGGCGCAGAAAAGCTTTTAGAAGGCGTGCGCACCGATTGGGCTGACTTTATCGAAACCACCGAAATACGCGGGGCAAATACGGCCTTCCCTCCGGCGAACACAGGCGTCGGCCACACTATGACAAAAGAGCAGATCATGGATATCCGGGACACCGAAGCGCGGCAGCGCGCTATCTCGGAGAACATGGCGCTTTTCGGCATCGAATGAAAGGAGTAAAGGATGGCAACTGTAAACACTACGGCTGAAACCGGCCTTATTACGCAAGACAAAATGAAAAAAGTACGGGAGATGGACTTTGTCCAGCAGTTCCAGCACAAAAGCCTGGCAAAGCTGCTGGAAGTGTTGGGGGTGACCCAGAAAACCCCTATGATGGAGGGCACTACCCTGTACTTCTACACCACTACCGGCGAGCTTCAGGACGGCAATGTGGCCGAAGGCGAGATCATCCCCCTGAGCGAGTACAAGACGGAGAAAACGCCCGTGGGCGAAATCAGCCTGAAGAAGTGGCGCAAGGCAGCCAGCGCAGAGGCAATCAAGAAATCTGGGTATGCGGCGGCTGTCCGGGATACAGATGCGGCCCTGCTGCGGGACGTGCAGGTGAGCGTGCGCAAAAACCTGTTTGATTTCATGAATGGTACAATCACCAATTCCACGCCTGTAACCGGCACAGGCCTGCAGGCCGCCCTTGCGGCAGCATGGGGCCAACTGCAGGTGAAGTTTGAGGACGACACCACCCAGGCCGTATATTTCCTCAACCCCCTGGACGTTTCCGAATATCTAGCGTCTGCCAACATCTCCACGCAGACCGCCTTTGGTATGAACTACATCGAGGACTTCCTGGGCCTTGGCACTGTGGTCATTTCTTCCCGCATTACAAAGGGGACATTTGTAGCCACAGCTAAGGAAAACTTCATTATGTACTACCTTACCATGAACGGAGACTTGGCAAACGCTTTCGGCCTTACCGCCGATGAAACGGGTCTTATTGGCATCAACAGCGGCTTTCGCAATGAGGAGCGCGCCCAGATTGAAAGCCTTGTTATGAGCGGCATCCAACTGCTTGTGGAGTATGCGGAAGGCGTTGTAAAGGGCACTATTGGCTCAGCTGTTGGGGCTAGTGCTATTGCCGCCCAGCCCCAGTCTGCCTCCGCAAAATCCGCTGCCAGCAAGTAAGAGGGCAAAGATATGCTGGAAGAAGTGTTAAACCACCTGCACAACTGGTTCCAGCTGGAAATCTACCCCGGCACCTACACCATAGAGGAGGGCGGCATTGTGCTGCCCTGCCTCCTGCCGGGGCAATATTTCCGTATTGTGGGCAGCGTCTTTAATGACGGCCTGCACCAATACGGTCCGGCTATGGAGCTTTTACAGGACGAAACCTTTACAGGCGCGGTCTGGGCGCTGGCAATCCCGAAACCGGTGGTGGATCTGGCAGATGAAATCGCGGCTTGGCAGGCGAAATATAAAGATACCGTAGAAAGCCCTTACACCAGCGAAAGCTTCGGCGGCTATGCGTACAGCAAAGCCAGCGGCGCAGGGGACAGCAATGGCTCTGGGGGCTGGCAGGCTGCGTTTCGGGCCCGGTTGAACCCGTACAGAAAGCTAAGGGGGGTATGAAATGAGCTTATTAGATTCTTTCTATAAAAAGTATACCATTATGAATAAAAGCACACTGGACGACCCAGAGGGCGGCTGGGTAACAGGCTGGAGCCCCGGCGCAACGATAGAAATGGCTTTGGATGACCCCAGCCAGACCCAGCGCGTGATTGCCCAGGCCCAGAAAGTCCAGGTGATACAAAACGCGCTTTTCCCCATTGGCACGCCTGTAAGCCTTGGCACTTATGTGCGGCAAAAAGAAGACGAAAGCGCTGTCTACCTGGTGCAGACAAAGCCCGTAGAGGCCCCTGGGCCGTCGGGCATCAAAGTGCTGAAAGCGGAAGTCATCGAAACGAGGCTGCCCGCATGACAAAAGAAGCGGCCCTGAAATCCTTTTTCAGCGGGTTCGGCATTTCGGCTTACCCCTCCACCGCTGTCCCAGACGATGTGATTTTCCCCTACCTCACCTACGAGGTTATCACATCCGCCTTTGACGGGGAGCCAGTGGGGGTGACTGTCAACCTCTGGTACTTCACCACCCAAGAGGGCCCACCCAACGCAAAGGCCCGGGAGCTGTCCGAGGCCATCAGCCTGGGCGGAAAAGTCCTTCCCTGCGATGGCGGGTACATATGGCTCAAACGTGGGTCTCCCTGGTGCCAGAGCTTAACAGACGAAACCTCGAAAAACATCAAGCGGCGGTACATCAATGTGACCGCTGAATATTTAACCTTAAATTAAACACATGCCTTGCCCTAAGCGTTGGGCAGGAAGGGCTAAGCGTTGCCAACTGTCCGGGATTTCCGGATAGTTGGCATTTATTTTTTGAAAGGAGTACATACATGCCAAATTTTACACAAATCCCCAAGACCGCCTTTGACGAGCTGCAGCTGGATGCAGGCGTTCTGCTGAAAGCCTTTGA
>ERZ779622.431-NODE-431-length-25019-cov-6.038976_pt1 | contig 25019 bp, 20 predicted proteins | sample MGYA00514188_ERZ779622 | MGnify/ENA primary metagenome ERZ779622 (study PRJEB29562, sample SAMEA4376702) | mouse gut metagenome | isolation source: Cecum | study: EMG produced TPA metagenomics assembly of the A DSS colitis mouse model was used to assess the... | reverse complement strand
ATTTTTGAACGATTTTATCGAGTAGATAAAAGTCATTCAAAAGAAATAGGTGGTACAGGACTTGGACTGTCTATTGTAAAACACGCTGCAAAACTGCATAATGCGGAAATTGAGTTGCACAGCATTGTAAATAAAGGTACTGAAATTACAATCAAATTTCCTAAAAACTAAACATAATGAGAAACAGAGTCGTAGTAAAAACTGCGGCTCTGTTTTTGCTTTACAAGGATTTTATCAGAGTGCGATAACAGATTTGATGTTATTTTGATAAACTTAATCTGATAGAAAAAGCAGCCTTGCGGCTACTTTTCGGGTGCAGTATCAATTAAGGCTTTCGCAGTTGCTTTAACGACTTCTAACGACCGTTCATCGCAAGCTGAAAGCATACGGAGGAGATTTTCTACCTCGGAATCTTTGGACGGCTTCTCAGGGTAGAAAATCGAATCCGCAGAAATGTTCAATTCCCGGACGAGCTTATGTAGGACATCGAAGCTCGGCTTCTTGCCCTCATTTTCGATTCGGTATAGGTATCGCTCGGTAATATCTACTTTTCGTCCGTCCAAATATCGGAAAACAGCGTATTTCAACTCTGAAAAAATCTGATGTTAAGCGGTACTATAATTATCTTGCCGACGAAAGAGGATTAAAGGCTTCTACGATTGACAGTATCCATACCGTGCTTCATCAGATTTTGGATATGGCGGTTGATGATGATTACATTCGTAACAATCCGTCTGACAATGTGTTGAGAGAGCTGAAAAAATCCCATGTTTTTAAGATGGAAAAACGCAGGGCATTAACACGACCTGAGCAGGATTTGTTTCTTGACTATCTGAAGAACACGCCGAAAGCACAAAACTGGTATCCGATATTTGCGGTAATGGTCGGTACGGGATTACGAGTTGGTGAAGTGACCGGGCTGAGATGGTGCGATATTGATATGGAAGAAGGCATTATTGATGTTAATCACACTTTGGTTTACTACGATCACCGAACCGATGACAGCAAGAAAGGCTGCTACTTCAATGTGAATACAACAAAAACCCCAGCGGGCAACAGACAAGTACCAATGCTTGATTTTGTAAAAGAAGCCTTCCTTATGGAAAAGGAAAGGCAGGAAATGTTTGATTTACATTGCGAGGTTATCATTGACGGGTACAGCGATTTCATATTTATTAACCGCTTCGGGCAGGCTCAACATCAATCAACGCTGAACAAGGCAATCCGCCGGATTATCCGGGACTGTAATGATGAGCAGTTATTGAAAGATGAAAATGCGGAGGTATTGCTGCCACACTTTAGCTGTCACTCTCTCAGACATACATTCACGACAAGAATGTGTGAAGCAGGAGTAAATGTGAAGGTAATTCAGGACGCACTCGGTCACAAGGATATTTCCACCACGCTTAATATCTACACCGATGTGACAAAGGAACTCAAGCGCTCCGAATTTGAGGGACTTGACTTATACTTCAAAAATGAGTAAAATAATATAGTCCTGATGTTCCCGTATCGGGAATGTCAGGACTTCTCTTATAAAATCAGAAGTTAGTCATAAGAGCATACATCATTTACATCAAATCGTACACATACACGATGTAAAAGTGATTCATAGTATGACCTGATTACAGATTGACAATCTGGAGAATCGAGAAAATAGGACAGTAAAACAGATTATGGAGGAACTTATCAATATGACCGATTTCGTCCCGACAATGAAGTCCTTACCGAACGAAAAAGGCTAAAAAGTCGACGGATTTTGGAGAAATACGCTATTTATTGCGGGTTTGCGGACTTTGAAAAACGCCGAAAATTACATCTTTAATGAGCGAAGCGAAATATTTGTTTTTGCCGGATACGACAACGACAAAATCAAGGATTTCCCATGTGATACTGTAATAAATTTCTGCTAGTAGAACCAAAAGCTGATGAAAACCAAACTGGGCGAGAGTGCGTAACTCTCGCCTGTCATTTTTGCGCAGTTCGTAATTAAAATAAGATATCATTGCCAAGGCAGAATCATTGTCATAAAATATTTTTCACAGAATGACGGTCAAAAAGAATCGGGTCTACTTTTTGATGTCGGTTTAGGCTTTTTTGTTTGCTTTGCAGACCGCTGATTAGGGTTTCCGCGGTCAGCTTGCCCAACAGGTCGATGGGATGCCCTATGGTGGTGATGCCTAAGAGGTCAGCCCATGCAGAATCATCATAATGGATTAAACTGATATCCTGTGGTATCTGCAGGCCAAGCTGACGCAGAGCTTTAATCGTATTGACGCCGACGACATCACTGATGCTGATGATGGCGGTGGGCTTTGAAGACAGTATTTTGGTGACAATTCTATCCTTTACGAACTCCGGATTATCAAGAAGAAGAATGTTCTGCGGATCCATCGGAATGTGATAATCCTGAAAAGCGAGCTTGTAGCCGGCAATCCGCTCCTGAAAAACAAGATTGTGAAAGCCGATTAGGACAATATCCCGATGCCCGCTGTGTATCAGGCGCTGCGTGGCAAGGTAGGTGCCATAAAAATCGTTGACGATAATAGAATCAAACTCGTCATAGGAACGGGCAAACAACTGGAGCGGGTATAGATTCTGGTTTTGAAGCTGTGTATAAAGACTTTTCTTTACATCGGGATTGGCGATATCGGGGCTGAAGATAAGACCGGAAATCGGGAAAAATAAAAAATCCCGCACTTTTTCATCGAGGGAATCCTGATCCGGCCTGCTGAAGCTGATTAACAGCTTGTAATAAGCTTGGTTCAGGGTGTTCTCGATAGAGTGAATCAGATTGCTGAAAAAGGGATTCTGCACATCGTTGATAATATAGCCGATGGTATGATTTTCACTGGATTTTAAGTTGCTTGCAAAATAGTTGGGGACATACCCTAATGTGCGGATGGCATCCTGAATAATCTGTAACTTTTCAGAAGAAACAGATTCAGGTGAGCGCAATGCCCTTGATATGGTAGATTTTGAAATATTTGTGTAATTTGCTAAATCATTGATTGTTATTTTTCCCATTGTAATTCCTACTCTTTTAATGATCCTATCATAACATAGTGATATTTTGAATGCAAGTCTGCCTGCCGCCTTAGTACGGATTGGAGGGCATCATTTCCCATACGTTTACGGTACCGAAATCCGCGCCGTCGGAGATGACGGATACGCCTGCTGCCGTGTCGGGGCTGGAGGGATAAACACGGCGGCAGATTGCTTGCCGTTCATTTGCAAATATCTCAATAACTGCGTTGTCTACAAAAATATCTATGAAGAGCATTTCTCCATCGTCAAAAGAAAGAGGCGCCGCTTCCCGCAGCATACGTCCTTCGCAGCCGCTGTGGGTGGTGTCCATAACCAGTTCGCTGCGAATAATATCCACATATAACGAAGTGTACTGTGCCGTGATATTGTCGCTGCGCACGATAAAACCTGCATAACGCGCTTTCAATGGGTTGATTTTTGCCTGCAGGCGGAAAGAGAGTCCGTTTTTTACGGAAAGGGGCAATGTGCCGTGACATCTCCCTACCGAAAAAGTTTGCGGGTTATATTGCAGACGTGTAAGCTCGTCAATGGGAGCCATCCGCAGTCCGCCGTCATACCAGAATTCGCGGGGGAGCCCATATACGCCGCTCCATGCAAAACGGTTATAATCGTCTTCAGGATTATCCTGCAGCCAGAACCAGCCAATCTGACGGTTTTTATTATCGATTAATGCTTCGGGGGCGAAGCAGGTGTTGTCCGCCCATGAAAAACGCCCATGCTCTTTGGGGATAAAAGTTTCGCCCTGCAAAGCGCCGATATAGTATTGCGCGCCTTTGTTGTGCGATATAAAGAGCTGGAGCCACTTATCGGTCAGATGGCCCCCGCTGCGCCGATCAGGTAGTCGTAGAAAGCTGGGGCACATATCGTCCTCGGACGCATCCGGCCAGTCGGCGCAGGGATGGGGGTTATGATAAAACCGATGGACAAATTCCCAGTTTACCAAGTCCTTGGAGCGGAAGAGCTCGGTCCAGTCGCCCTTATAGTTTTCTTCGGAGTCCGGTTCACGTCCGTAATTATCCAGTACAGGCTTGTTGCCGGTCTGCATATAGTAGTAATCGTCTTGCTTCCAAATATTGCTGGGGTCGGCACAGCCGATGTGTTCCACAATTCCGTTTGTCACAATATCGGTAGTTCCCCAGTATTTGTGGGAGCCTTTTACGGCTATCGGATAGATGCGTTCCCAATGGTCGTAGGGGGGTCTGGAAAAAGCGAGGGCAATCCCGCCGTTGTCCAAGGAGCGGTCTTTGGAATCGTATTTCCAAAAGGTAAGATAAGCCGTGCTGTCGTCGTCCACAAACGCACCGCCGCTGAAGCAGCCATGGTCTCCGTCCTCTGCGGTCAGGGCGTCAGGATGATTGCGCCAATGCAGCAAATCGATGGAGGAAATGTGTCCCCAGTGAAAAGCGCCTGTTTCTTCATTGGCGTAAAGGTACATCAGATGATAGCGCCCGTCTGCATAGAAGGCACCGTTGGGGTCGCCGGGAGTGCCGTTGCCGTCGGGAATGGCAAAGTGATACCCGGGGCGGTGCCAATCTGCCAGTAGTTTGTTCCGGTAGTGCCTGACGGAAACAATGGTGTTTGCTGAAATGTCTGCCATATTTCGTGTCCTCGTATCGTAAAGTAGTATTATTTATAGTCCCTCTCCAGAGACTTATCATACAAATATTGGGAACGTTTTCATAATATTAAACTAGCACAAAGAATTAAAAAAAGCAAGAAAAAATAAAAAACATTGTTGACAATGACAGAAATATGGGATAATATGAAGCTACAAACAGGGAAAATGCGAAAACAAAATGGGAACGTTCCCATCAGAAGGGGGGGAGTATATGAAAAGAAAATTGATCGGGATGCTGGCGGCGGTTTTGCTGCTGACACAAGGATGTGCGGCGGAAGATAAACGGAAATCGGATTACGATATTCCTATCGTAGATGAGGAAGCTGCAGGGCAGGAAGACGAAGAGATGCCGGATACGCAGCCTGAAACAGAACAGACGGAGGGGGAAGATATGGCGCAAGCAGCTAATACGGATAAAGAGGCAAAAATACATTACAGTCCTGAAGGGTATTGCATGTGGGATAACTGGTATGTGGAGAGAGACGGGGAGATTCACTTAATTCATTTAAAAGGACTTGCCGGCGGAATGGATTACGATGCTGCCAAAGAGAACAGGAGAGGCTACGGACATGCGGTCTCAACGGATTTGGTGCATTGGAGCGAGCAGGCAGATATTCTTAGCTTGGAAGAAAGCACAAATCCGTTAGACAGAGACTTCCGGTATACAGGCTGTACCATAGAGCGGAACGGTGTCTATTATACTTTTTATACCATGCGAAAGGGACAGGGACAGCGGATTGGCGTGGCAACTTCTGAAGATTTGTATGAGTGGGAAGAGTATGAGGGAAATCCGGTTTTGGTTCCCGATGAAAAATGGTTTATCACCTTTGCAAATGAAAACGTAAGCAACCATGCGGCATGGGGGGCGACGGTGGACTGCAGGGACATGCTGGTGATAGAGGATAAGGAGGGAGAAGGATATTGGGGATATTTTGTAGCTTCCGCAGACACAGGGAGGACAAGTCCTACTGCTGTGATTGGCGTGGCGTACTCTTATGATCTTTTAGAGTGGGAGCAGTTAGGAATTGCTTATATGCCAAGAAGCGTGTCCATGCCGGAGATGGTTGATGTGTTTCAGATTGGGGAAAAATGGTATATGACGCTTACTACGGCAAAGAATAATGGATGCATCAGCGGCTTTTCAGATCCGTATATTACAAGGGCACAGATTTATGCCGTAGCAGATTCTCCCACAGGACCGTTTGTGGAAAATCCTGACGACAATGTAATGATGGGCGGGCAGATTAACAGCGGGTATAGTTCGCGAAGTATTATCTTTAATGGGAAAAGGAGGGTTTTGTACACGGACAGCAATAACGGTGAAGCAGTACTTTCTCTGCCGAAGGATGTGGCGGTAAATGAAGAGGGACATCTGCGGCTGTATTATGCGGCGGACCTGTTGGAAAATCTTCGTACAGGCGTCCTGTCGGATATGATTGCGGTTCAGCCAAATACAAGCTTTGCATGGAATACAAAGGGCGGCGTGTGGAAGAAAGAGGAGAATATCTATAGCTGTACCACGGATAAAAATAGCTGGCAGTCTTTTTTGATGCGGGGGATGGCGAATAACATGGAGTTGGAATTTGTTATGGATGCCGAAAGCGACTGCTCAATGTTTGGAATTGTTTTGTCTTCTGAAGGAGACGGAAAGCTCTTGCATGATTTGAATCATATTCTGGTGTTGGACCTGCAAAATAACAGGGTTTATCTGACGAATGCGGAATGGGATTTGGCGAATTGCAGGGAATATGAGTTTGAGGAGAAAAAAGAATATCACTTCCGCATGATTCTGCTCGACAAGACCATAGAGCTGTATATCGATGACGAGCTGGTATTTAACTCCGGTGTCCATAACACGGGTGCAAACAGGGCGGGCTTGTTTGTAAACGACGGCAGTATATGGGTAAGAGAACTGGGATTCTACAGTCTGGAGGATTAGGAATGTTTTGCGCGGGACAAAAGCAGCGCAGAAATGAGGTAAAGATGGAAAAGAGAAAGCGGATTTTTAGGCGCATATGGAAAAATAAGACAATTTATATTGTCCTTCTGCCTGCTCTTGTCTGGTATCTGATATTTGTCTATGTACCGATGGGAGGCCTGATGCTGGCTTTTAAGGATTATAAAGCCAATCTTGGCATTTTGGGCAGCCCGTGGACCGGACTGAAGCATTTTGAGAATTTGTTTCGTGATGTGGATTTTTGGCAGTCTGTGGGAAGGACGCTGAAGATTAATGTGATAAGGCTGTTTGTTACGTTCCCTGTGCCGGTTATCATAGCGCTTCTGTTTAATGAACTCAGAATACGCAAATATAAGAAGGTACTGCAGACGGTTTTTACATTTCCCCATTTTTTATCGTGGATTATTATAGCCAGCGTGCTGCGGAATGTACTTGCCTATGATGGCATTGTCAATAGCATTATCAGTTTGTGCGGCGGAGACGTTGTCAATTTTTTGGGGAACAAGAGGATGTTCCAGCCCATGCTGTACCTGACGGATATCTGGAAGGAGGCGGGCTGGGGAAGTATTATCTATCTGGCGGCAATATCGGGAATCGACCAAGAGCAGTATGAGGCGGCAGATATTGACGGCGCCAGCCGCTTGCAGAAAATGCTGCGCATTACGCTTCCGAATATCATGCCGACCATAGCGGTTATGTTTATTCTGGCGGCAGGGGGTATTATGGGAGCGGGATTTGACCAGATATTTAATATGACAAATGCGGCGGTTCGGGAATCGGGGGAGATATTGGATATGTATATTTACCGCATCACCTTTCAGGCGACGCCGGATTTTGGATTTTCTATGGCGGTCAGCCTGTTCCGATCAATCGTAAATATGGTGCTGCTTGTGATTGCTGACCGTGGCAGCAGGCTTTTTGGAGGAAACGGCTTGTTTGGCTAGGAGGAAGTTTATGAGAAAAAGAAAAAAGAAAAAGATAGGCGGCATGGACATCTTTGTGTTTCTGGTACTGACGCTGGGTGGAATCATTATTTTGTTTCCCTTTTGGAATATGCTGGTGATTTCTTTTACGACGCAGAAAGAATATATGCAGACAAAATTGTTGTTTTTCCCCAAAAATCCCGTATGGGATGCCTATAAAGCGCTGCTTGGGGACGGGAGAATATGGATTGGGTTCCGCACGACCTTTCTCTATTTGATACTCGGCGTGCCGTTAAATTTGTTTTTGACTACGTGTCTGGCGTACGGGCTGAGCCGCAAGGATTATCCGGGCAGGAAGCTGATAAGAGGGTTGATTCTATTTACCATGCTTTTTGGCGGCGGTATTATCCCGCTGTATCTGGTTATGAAAAGCCTGAACCTTACCAACACCATATGGGCGGTGATACTGGCTTACGGGGTAAATACTTTTAATGCCATTTTGATGAGTAATTTCTTTTCTTCGCTTCCGGAATCCCTGTTAGATTCCGCAAAGTTAGACGGGGCGGGCGACTGGAAGATGATTCAGCGAATTATCATGCCGCTTTCAAAGCCGATTTTTGCAACAATATCTTTGTTTTATATAGTAGACAGGTGGAATGAATGGTATAACTCCATGATATTCGTGCGAAAAAGCAGCCTGCAGCCTTTACAGCTTGTGCTGCGGAGTATTGTTATAGATTCACAGGTAAAAGCAAAGATTTCCAGTATGGGTGTTGTGGCTGTGGAAGAATATGCATTTGATACCGCAATCAAAATGGCGGCGGTTGTGGTTACTATCATACCGGTAATGTGTGTCTTTCCTTTTCTGCAAAAACATTTCGTGAAAGGGGTGATGATTGGGGCGGTAAAAAGCTGATGTGACGGCTGACACGATAATTGATGAGATAATCCAACAAAATAAAAATCAGGAGGTAAGATGATGAAGAGAAAGTGGATGGCGGTGTTTTTGGCAGTAGTAACTCTGGCACTTGGCGCCTGCGGCGCAAAGGAAGAGGGCACAGAGGGACAGAACGGTACGGTAAACAACGAAACGCCTGCGCCGACAGGTGATGCGGGCAAGGATGAGGGGGAAAAAGAGTACGCGGAGCATCTGGTGATAAGTCTGGCTTCGGTACAGGTAAATGAATCGGTGGACTATAACAATGGCGATGAATTTACAAAATGGTGGACTGAAAAGTTTAATTTTGAATGGGACGTAATCGGGCTGTCCTGGGATGTCTGGGCAGAAAGACTCCGCGTATGGATTAATTCCGAAGATATGCCGGACGTTGCCACTTGGGATTATAATCATGGCGAAGCGATGAATTATATTGAACAGGGACTGCTGTACAGGCTTCCCGACGACTGGAAGGAAAGATGGCCCAATGTGGCGCAGGCATATGAAGATTCCCAATTAGGACCCGCGTTGGAAGAGATGGCCGGCGGCACCTATATCCTGCCGAAACCGATTTTTTCAACCGTAAAGCCTACGGAAAAAGTGGTGCCTCATGTAACGGTGTATCTGAGGAAGGACTGGGCGGAAGCAGTCGGCTTTGAACTGAAGGATTATTATACCGTGACGGAGCTTTTGGAGTACGCAAGGCTGATAAAGGAACAGGACCCGGGCAATGTGGGCGCGGCGTTGGTGCCGATTGCAGCGAGACCGGAGATGGCACTGAACATTTTTATCAAGTCGAATGCAACGTATGCAGAGGGCGGTTTTTATAAGGATGCAGACGGCAATTACCAATGGGGACCGGCAAATGAGGACACCCTTACAGGCCTGCAGCTATACCAGCAGGCTTTCAAGGAAGGCTTGATTAGCCCTGAGTTTTATGCCTATACGGGTACGGACGACAATGCGCAGTTTTATGTGACCGGTGTTGCCGGAGCGACTATGATGCAGGGCATGGCGGGAGCGATGACCCAGTGTGAAACCAGCATGAGAGACAATCTGGGACTGGAGTATGATGACGTTGTGCACACCTGCTTTATCATTGGGGAGGATGGAAAATATCATAGTCCGGAACAGATTAACTATTGGACAACCGTTATTTTTTCTCCCAGCATTTCACAGGAAAAATTCGAGAGATATATGGATATGATGGATTTTGCAGCAAGTGAGGAGAATAATGTGTTCCTGCGCATGGGCTTCGAGGGCGTTGACTGGGAGTATGATGAGAACGGCGAAATCGTATCCCTGCTTGGCGACAAGGTGGCGAGTGAAAAGTATCCTTCTGTATATCCCTGTTATGACGCCATGTATATTTTGGCAGATGAGTTCCAGTTAATTAATCCTTCTTATAAGAAAGAGTTCAGAGACAGAGTGGTGAAGCTATACGAAGAAAAATATGCGCTGGGTGATGAGGCAACCATTCCGTCTATCGACTGGGATGTGCAACTGTACAGCTCGGATGCAAAAAATAAACTGAGCTATAACTGGATTAACGAATACGCGGAGCTGGTTTTGGAAGAGGGCGATTTGGAGACAAACTGGAGGAACTGGGTAGAAGAACAGCAATACTTAATCAGTCCTGTGATTGATGAGCTGAATGCAGAGTTTGGCGGTAATTAAGAAACAGGGGCTGCATGACAGCCCCTGTTTTATAAATATGATTCGGGTGTCAAAAGCCCTGATTGAAGGTGCTTCATGTCAATTTGGGACAGGGCTTTTGACACCCGAATCTAAATATAGGAAAAGGTTGGGACGGAAAGGTGTGAAGACAAGATGGGAAGATGGAAAAGGATGTTGTATCAGCCTGTGCTGCCGCTGGGTCGGGATGGAAGAAACGTTACGGGAAGCGAGGCGCATATTGCACTGTCAAGAGAAGCGGCGCAGGAGGGCATGGTTCTTTTGAAAAATGAGGGAGAGCTGCTGCCGTTTTCTTCCGGCGTCCGGCTGGCACTGTTTGGAAAGGGAACGATAGATTATGTAAAGGGCGGCGGCGGAAGCGGTGAGGTTGCAACGGCCTATGTGAGAAATCTGTATGAAGGGTTAAAAATAAAGGAAGAGGAAGGAAAGGTACGGCTGTTTCACGAGCTGCCATGCTTTTATGAGCAGGAAATGAAACGGCAGTATGCAGAAGGCGCGATGCAGGGTATGAGCAGGGAGCCGGAAGTGCCTGCCGCTCTTCTGGAAGCGGCAAAAGCGTACACGGATACGGCTGTTGTTACGATTTCCCGATTCTCGGGGGAAGGCTGGGATAGAAAATGTCAGGTCAATGAAGAGGGCTACGAGCTTTATGAAGAGGAAGTCAGGCAGATGGAGCTTTCTGCGCGTATTTTTGAAGAAGGCGATTTTTATCTGACTGCCGGTGAAAAAAAGCTGATAGAGACGGTAAAAGAGAACTTCGGGAAAATAATCGTTGTCCTGAATATTGGCGGTATGATGGATACTGTCTGGTTCAAGGACTGTAAGGAAATAGGGGCGGTGCTGCTGGCATGGCAGGGTGGAATGGAAGGCGGACTTGCCATGGCGGATATTCTCTGCGGAGATGTGAATCCGTCCGGAAAGCTGACGGACACCTTTGCGGCGTCGCTGGAGGATTATCCCTTTGCCGATGATTTTCACAAATCTGTCGAGTATGTGGAGTACACGGAAGATATTTATGTGGGATACCGTTATTTTGAGACGCTGCCGGATGCCTGGCATAAGGTGAATTATCCTTTTGGTTTTGGGCTTTCTTTTACAAGCTTTGCCATTGAGCTGTTAGAAGCCGCAAAACGGGACGGGAAGATTGCAATGCAGATTCTTGTGACAAATGTAGGAAGGCGTGCGGGAAAAGAAGTGGTGCAGGTGTATTATCAGGCGCCGCAGGGCAGGCTTTTCAAACCGGCAAGACAGCTTGCGGCATTTGTCAAAACAAAAGAGCTTGAGGCGGGTGAAAGCGAGCTGCTGCAGATAAACTTTGCGGTGCGGGATATGGCATCCTATGACGATTTGGGAAAGGTATGCGCTTCCGCCTATGTGCTGGAGGAGGGAGACTATCGCTTTTATGTGGGAAACAGCGTCAGAAACGTACAAGAGTCAGCCTTTGTCTATTCGTTGGAAAAGCCGGTTGTGGTAGAGCGGTTAAGTGCTCGCGTTGTGCCGATGGCGCTTGAAAGGCGCCTGCTTGCAGACGGGAGCTTTGAAGTTCTGCCGCAGGGCGTGCCCATGGAGGAAGAAGGGCTGCCGCGGCAGGATAAAAAGAGTCTTGAAGCATATGCGCCGGCGGTTCGGGGCAGAGCGAGGATTGCTTTTGCAGAGCTGTGGAATCAGGAGGTCCCGAAGCTTTTAGATGTGGCAGAGGGGAAAAGGAGCATGGCTGAGCTGTTGGCGGCGCTGTCGGACGAGGATTTGATACATTTGCTGGGCGGGCAGCCCAACACGGGCGTTGCCTGTACGTTTGGCATTGGCAATCTGGAGGAATATGGAATCCCCAATGTGATGACTACCGACGGTCCGGCAGGTGTACGGATTGCCCCCGACCGAGAAATCTGTACCACGGCATTTCCCTGCGCAACCCTGATTGCCTGTACGTGGAACACAAAGCTGGCGGAACAGATAGGACGGGCGGCTGCAAAAGAGGTAAAGGAGAATAATCTTGCCATATGGCTGGCGCCGGCAGTCAATATCCACAGGAATCCCCTCTGCGGAAGAAATTTTGAATATTATGCGGAGGACCCTTTGGTGGCGGGAAAGATGGGAGCGGCGATGGTAAAGGGCATACAGTCGCTGCATATCGGCGCCTGCGTGAAGCATTTTGCGTGTAATAACAAGGAAACGAACAGAAAGGACAGCGATTCCCGCATTTCAGAGAGGGCGCTGCGAGAAATTTACATTAAGGCATTTGAAATCATTGTAAAGGAGGCGGCACCTTACATGATTATGAGTTCCTACAATCTGATAAACGGTGTGCAGGCTTCCGAAAACAAGGAGCTGATAACGGATATTCTGCGGGGGGAATGGGGGTATCAGGGCGTAGTCACTACGGACTGGTGGTCCCATGGAGAGCACTACCGGGAAATCAAAGCCGGCAATGATGTAAAAATGGCGGCGGGCTATCCGGAACGGGTGAAGGAAGCCTTGACGCAGGGCTATATCTCCAGAGAAGAGCTGGCTGTCTGTGCAAAAAGGGTGCTGGAGATGATATTGAAGCTGGACTAAAGAAAATAACCTGCCCTAAGAAAATCCTAAGAATTTCATAACAAAATTTCGCTAAAAAACCGAGGAATCCCTTCATAAACGACGCGCTTGCTTTTGCTAAAATAGTTGCATAAGCAGGCGCGCTTTATATTGCGAAAAAGCAGGAAATGGAGAATACAAAAGTTCTGCGGTTTTTGGGAAAGGAAGTATGTTTTATGGAGAATTTTAGGGAAAAGCTTACTGCGTGTGTGCCCAATGAGGGCAAAACGCTTGTAATTGAGACGCGGGATTACGGCAAGGTTATCCGGTATCCGGTAAAAACGCATGTTGTGATGAGCAATGAAGATATATTTGCGCTGATGGACAGATATGTGACAGGAAAGGTAAAAAGTGATGACTATGTATTTATCAGCGAAAAGGTAATTGCGATTTGCCAGGGGCGGGCATACGACATTGATGAACTGAGGCCCCGACGACTTGCAAAATTTTTAAGCCGGTTTGTCTACCAGTCGCCTTATGGCATAGGGCTGGGCTCCCCGTGGACGATGGAGCTTGCCATCAGGGATGTGGGGACTGTCAGAATATTGTTTGCGGCACTTTGCGCCGCGATTACAAAGCCCTTTGGCAAGCGGGGCATTTTTTATAAAATTGCCGGCATGAAGGCACGCGCCATCGACGGTCCCTGCGCCTGCACCATTCCGCCGTATAATCATTTTGCAAAAATGGCGCCGGCAGCGCCAAATCAGGTTGCAAAATCGCTGGCGGAGCATATCGGCTGCGGGGTGGTGATTATCGATGCCAATGACCTCAATGTGGAGGTGCTTGGAAAAAGCAGCAAGGATATAAACGACAGCTTTTGCAGGCAGGCATTTCGTGACAATCCCTTGGGACAGTCGGCACAGTCAACGCCGATTGCGGTGGTGAGGCGGATTGACCGTGCCGCTGCATCACCGCAATGTGGGCGGAGTGAGGGCGCTATTTTAAAAGCGTCTCATATTTGAAATGTGACATCGACTGCTTCAGCAGCAATACGGCAAGGAGCGCACATACAATGCCAATCACGAGCAAAAGCCATGCGTTAATCAACAGAACGCCGGTAAACTGTCCGACAAGCAGCATAAGAACAGGAAAGAGCAGGAAAACAGCGCCCTGCTGCGCGTCCTCCACACTTTGGGCTTTGGCGGAGGTTTTGACAATCAGCGTGATGGCAATCAGCGAAACGGCAGGCGATACCAACAGCAGAATAAGCAGCCATTTGGCGTCAGGCAGGAGAAAGAAGCCTGCAAGCAGACAGGTTTCTGTTTCCAGTACGATGAGCATCACCGCAAAGGAGATGGCAGAGACCAGCATACTGAGCAGGAAAGCCGCCAGTACCTTGGCGCGGAAAATCTGCTTTAAGGACAGGGGACAGTATAAAAGTGTTTCCAATGTCCTTTTTTCTTTTTCTCCTACAAAGGAACAGGCTGCCATAACCGATGCCGCCATAATGGGAATCAGCATAAAAAAGGTAGGAAGCATATAGTTTAACAGAAGGCGGAGCATGTTCTTGAAAGTGTCCTCATTTTGTTCCGCCAAAGGAAGCATGGCAAGCAGCTTTTGAAAGTCGGGACTTTCTGTCGGGGCAAAACGCATAATAAGGATAAACAGCGTAGGTACGAGAACGGTCAGCACGATGGGAACGACCAGCAGCGTGGCAAACATCCGGTGGTTAGAGGTGATTCCCCGAATATCTTTTTTGACAATGGCAAGTATCTGATTTTTCATTGCGGCAGTTCCTCCTTTTTTCCTGTCAGGGTAAAATAAATGTCTTCCAAAGATGGCAGCTTGGAGGAAACATGATAGATTTGCCCGCCTGCGCCGGCAATTTGCTGCACAAGCTGTGGAATTTCGTCTTCGGACCGGATGGGAAGTTCGTAGGTGTCGTCGTCTGTGCGGCGGGCAAGGTCCGGCGGCATATTTTTGACTTTCAGTTTTACCTGCATACCGGCATGTATTCTGCTGCGGAGCGCTTCGAGAGTGCCCTCTGCTATCAGCCTGCCTTCTGCCATAAGACCGTAGCGGGTGCAAATTTCCTGCGCATAGCGGAGCTGATGGGTGCAGAGAAAAACGGTGATGCCCTTTTCGGCAGACAGTCTGCGTATCATGGAATGGACATTCTGCGCGCTTTCGGGGTCCAGTCCCGAGGTGGGCTCGTCCAAAAACAGAATCTGCGGCTGGTGAATGAGGGCCCGCGCAAGAGAAAGGCGCTGACGCATACCGGTAGAATAGGCGGCAAGCTTCGTATCTTTTGCGTCGGACAGCTCAAGCTGTTCCAACAGTTCCATGCCGCGTTTTTTGCTTTCCGTTTCGCCAAGCCCAAACACAGAGCCGTAAAAGATAAGATTCTGGATTCCGGTGAGGCTGTCGTACATCTGCGCGTGTTCGGTAACGACGCCGGAGAGCGCATGTACTTTTTCCGGATTTTGGGAAGGTTCGATTCCAAATACGCTTGTGCTTCCTTCTGTGGGCGAGAGCATACCGTTTAGCAGCTTTACGGTGGTGGTTTTGCCGGCACCGTTGGGGCCTAAGAAGCCGAACACTTCGCCCTGCGAGAGGCTTAGGCTTACGGAATCGACGGCTTTCTTACCGCCCGCATAGATTTTGGATAAAGAGTTCATGGTAACTGCGTTCATAATAATCCTCATTTCTGCGCACGCTTTTGAAGCAATAAAGCCATACTGATTGCTTGTGCATAGCAAGTTTGTGCCAAGTGCGCACAGGCACAAATCCCGAGTATAACGGAAGGTTTACCGCAGGCTGTTCTTAAGTCTGCGAAGGATATCCTGAAACTGTGTATGGCTTGCAAAAGGGGCAAAAGCAGGATTGTTTGCAATGGAATCAATCATGCTTTTGCGGACGACGGACTCGTCCCTTGGCAAATCGCTTCCTAAGGCAAGGGTATTTTCTAGCCATTCATCAAGAAGGTCAAAATAGGAATCTCCGTGAAGCTTCATCGGATAGATGTCGGACGAAACCAGCTCTGTATAGCGCTCCAGAGCGGCGAGCGTTTGACTCTCGTCTCCCCGTTTGGCAAACTCCTGCGCAAGAACCAAGTATACTGACAGCAAAGTGCCGGGATGCAGGTCTTTTAATGAAAATGCTTCCGCAATGGCAAGGATACGCCTGCGCGATTCTTCAAAAGAAACGGTATCTTCCCCGCATAGAGCCATATAGGAGGACAGCAGATTCAATAATGTAATCAACGTCTGGTATATGCCTGCCTGCAGTGTGCGCCTTGCCTCTGTCAGATTTCCCTGCATCTGAAAGGCGGATGCCAAAAGCGGTTCTGGTGACATCATAAGTACCGGCCGGGCAGAGAGCAGAGAGAGAACCTCGTCGCTTCGTCCGAGCTGAAGCAGGCAGAGCGCCTGCATGTTCATTGCCAGTGTCTGCAGCGCGACGTCGTCTGTCTCTTCTCTGGTGCGGATAAAGAGCTCCATGGCTTCCTCCAGTGTATTGGAAGAAGCTTCGGGTGAGCCGGCAAGCATACAGTGATTCACATACAGGCTGCCAATCTGAAACAAAAGAGGGGCGCAGGAAAAGTATTTTTTTACAATGCCGCGGCAATGTCCCATAACTTCTGCAAAAGGTTTTTTAAAAAAATCATGGCATATCTGCCGGTAGAGCCTGCGGATATCTTCTTTTGTCATTTGCGGTTCATAGCCAATCAGCTCGTCGATGCTGATATGAAAAAAAGTGGCAAGCTGCGGCAGAAGCGTGATATCAGGATAGGTGGCGCCGGTCTCCCATTTGGAGACGGAAGCATTGGAAACGCCCATGTATTCCGCCAGTGCCTCCTGCGTGATGCCGCGCCTGCGGCGGTTTTTTATCAGATTTGGACCGATGTTTAATTCTTTCATAAATAATCTCCAATAAGACTTTGCTAGTAGTATTATAAATTTTTTGTTCCGTTATTACAATGGATTAAAAGGCAACAAAGGTTAAAAAAGTTGCGCGTAAAGAAACATCGGCAAGAAAAATGCGGCAGACAGGATGAAAATCACAGAACAAACATTTTGCCGGAAAAAACCTTTGACGAATTTCTTCTTATCTTATATGCTAAAAACAGGAGGGTATCGGAATGGACTTGCGAAAGACCTTGTATGTGACGGATTTGGACGGAACTTTGCTCAACACAAAGAGCAGGATAAATCCGAAAAGTCTTCGGATTATCAACGGACTGGTGGAACGGGGAATACTGTTCACCTATGCGACGGCACGCTCCCTCTCTTCGGCGCTGATGGTAACGAAGGGACTGAGTACGAAAAATCCTGTGATTACCTATAATGGTGCCTTTATTGTGCAGCCACAGACGGGCGGAATTTTGTCCTCCCTGTTTTTTACCGGAGAGGAAGCGGGGGTTATTAGAGAAAATCTGCAAAAATGTAACATTAGTCCTCTTGTCTATGGGTATGTGGAGGGGAGGGAATGTGTGTCGTGGAATACGGCGCGGGAGAACGATGGCATCAGGCACTATCTTTCTAACAGAAAATGGGACAGACGGCTGCGCCCGCTGCAGAATGGAAAGGGATTGTATGACGGTGAGGTGTTTTATTATACCTGCATTGGAGCAAAAGAAGAGCTTGAACTGCTGTACCATATTTTGGAAAAGGACGGCAGGTTCCGCTGTACCTTGCAGCAGGAGCTGTACAGGGAGGAATACTGGTGCGAAATTATGCCCAAAAAGGCAACCAAGGCGGAAGCAATCAGGAAATTGAAGGAAATGTGGGGCTGCGAGAGAATTGTTTCCTTTGGCGATGCCGTCAATGATATTCCCATGTTTGAGATTTCGGATGCCTGTTATGCGGTGGATAATGCCGTGCCTAAGCTAAAGGAGCTTGCGACAGGCATTGTGGACAGCAATGATAATGACGGCGTTGCGAAGTGTCTGTTAGAATTGACAAAAATATTTTTTTAGGGACGGACGCTAAAGTTCATCCCTTTTTTTACGATATATATAATATCAAACATATTAGGTTTGCAGAAAGGAGGAGTCAAATATGCGTATTGAAGCATATAATCAGGTACAACAGCTTTATAATACCAGAAAGCCGGGACAGGTTAAGAAATCCGCGGGAGCGAGCTTTTCCGACCAGGTTCAGATTAGCCGATTTGGAAAAGATATTCAAACCGCCAAGACCGCAGTTGCTGATTGCCCTGATGTCAGGGAAGACGTAACGGCTCCTATTAAGGCGAGTATCGCGGCGGGTACCTATGAAGTGAATATGGGCAGTTTTGCCGATAAGCTATTGGCAAAATATCAGGAAATGAGGTAATCCGGTGGCAAGTCTGGTAGAGAATCTGATAAGTGTATTAGAACAGGAAAGCGTGGAATATGAAGCGCTTTTGGGATTATCGATGAAAAAGACCCCCATCATTGTGGCGGGGGATTTGCCGGCATTACAAAAAATCACGGATGAAGAACAGACAGTGGTGAATAGAATCAATCGCTTGGAACATAAAAGAAGTGAAGTGATGAAAGATATAGCCAACGTCATGAACAAGGATGTTAATACTTTAAAGCTTGTGAATCTGATTCAGATGCTGGAAAGCAGGCCTGCCGAGAGCAGAAAGCTTGCCGAAGTGCATGACCGTCTGAAAAGTGTTGTGGGCAGTATGCAGCAAATCAACGGGCAGAACAGAGAGCTGATAGCAAATTCGCTGGAGATGGTTGCATTTGATATGAATCTGCTTCATGCGATGAAAGCGGCGCCTGAAACAGCAAATTACAACAAGGGAGCCTATAACGCAGGAGACGTGATGGGCAGCGCAAGAAGCGATTTCGACGCGAAGAGTTAAAATCCGAAGCATGGGAATTTCCATGTACGACGTGAGGTGATTATTATGCCATTGATGGGTAGTTTATATATTGGAGCATCCGGATTACAGACAAGTCAAAACGCGCTCAATACGACGGCGCACAATCTTACGAATGTAGACACGCCGGGGTATGTCAGGCAGCAGACACTGCTTGACACCCGCACCTACATTACAATGTCTAAAAACCCCTCTGCAGTTTCCAATCAGCAGTACGGTCTCGGGGTAAATTATACCGCAGTCAGACAGGTGAGAGATTATTTTTTGGATAAGACATACCGCAAGGAATCCGGACGCAGTATGTTTTATGAAGTATCTGCAGAAGTGCTTGATGAGGTGGAGTCTCTGCTCGGCGAACTGAATGGTGAAGATTTTCAGACTTCCCTGACGAATCTCTGGACATCGGTACAGGAGCTGGCAAAGGACCCTTCCAGTTCTGTGACGCAGGGGCTTTTGGTACAGCGTGCCGCAGAGTTTTTGGATCGTGCCACATCGGTGTACAAGGATTTGGCAAGTTATCAGGACAGCCTGAATTTAAAAGTTGCGGAGCAGGTTACAAAGATTAACAAATACGGCAAACAGATACTGGAGCTGAATGACAGCATCCGCAAGGTGGAAGCAGGCGGGATTGAGCGTGCAAACGACCTCAGGGATACGCGTAATTACCTGATTGACGAGCTTAGTAAGCTCTGCAAGATAAATTATTCAGAGGACGCAGGCGGCAATATAGCCATTCAGATAGAAGGGACCGACTTTATCAAGGGCGGTATGTGCTACGAAATTGGCCTGGACGTGGATGCAACAACAGGTTTTTATACGCCGTTCTGGCCGCAGAATGCGGAGTATACGCTTCTGTCAGACGGCACAAAGAAGTATGACATTACGAATGCAAAGGTATTTAACCTGAATCAGATTATATCCTCTACAAGAGATACGGATATCGGTGGTTTAAAGGCAGCGCTATTGGCAAGAGGCGACCACAGGGCAAATTATTCTGATATAGAAAATGATTACGACGGCATTTCACAGTCCATTGTCATGAATATTCAGGCAGAGTTTGACCAGTTGATTCACAATGTGACAACAAAAATAAACGAGGTGCTGGCAAGCGCAAGCAATCCGGATACCGGTTATATGTGTGACAAGGACGGTTCACCGCTGCAGCTCTTCAAAAAGATATCGTCGGATGGCTATGAAAAGCAGCCGGACGGAAGCTTCCGGTACATGGAAGAAGATTATAATCAGACGAGTACCATGTACACGCTGGGGAATGTACAGGTAAACGGACATTTGCTGCAGGAGCCGGCAATGCTGAACTTTAAGCTGTCAGATAAAGAAGTAGATTATGCGACGGCAAATGCGTTAAAAGCGGCATTTATGGAAGAAAGCTACACCATCAACCCGAATGTGCAGAAAAAGACAAATTTTATTGATTATTATTCGGACTTGGTAGAGCAGGTGGCAAACACAGGCTATGTATTTCAGAGTATCTTTGCAAATCAGGAAGCTACGGTGGAGGCAACCTGCAGTGCACGGGAGCAGGTGATTGGCGTCTCTTCAGACGAAGAACTCTCCAACATGATTAAGTTTCAGAACGCGTACAATGCAGCGAGCCGCTACATCAACGTTATCAGCGAAATGCTGGAGCATGTGATTAATACACTTGCCGTATAAATAAGGAGGAACGGGAATGCCCTCACAATTTTTTGGATTAAATATAGCATATACGGGGCTGCTTGCTTCCAATGCAGCTTTAAATACAACTTCAAACAATATTGCAAATGTGCAGACCGAGGGGTACAGCAGACAGCATGTAGTGCAGCAGGCGAGTGATGCGCTTCGGATTTTTCAGACATATGGCTGCGCCGGCGCCGGCGTGGATACGATTGCAATCGAGCGTATCAGGGACGAATTTTATGACAACAAATTCTGGGCTGCCAATACCAATCTGGGCGAGCATGAAATCAAAGAGTATTATATGGACCAGCTCCAGACTTATTTTGCAGATGACGGAGTTTCCACCGGATTCAAGACAATATTTGATTTGTTTACTATAAATGGTCTGCAGGAGGTGTTAAAGGCAAGTGACGTTACCGCAGCCAAGAAGCAGTATATCGGATATGGTGAAAACCTGACGCAGTATTTTAACGGTATGTGGGCAAATTTGCAAAAGGTACAGAAGGATATCAATCAGGAGCTGAAGCTTCGGGTAGATGAAATCAATTCCATTGCAGGCGAGATAGCTGCTCTCAATAAGCAGATTAACGTGATTGAACTTTCCGGCCCGAAGGCAAACGAACTGCGCGACCGCAGAACCTTGCTTTTAGACCAGCTTTCCAAAATTGTGGATATTGAGACACAGGAAATACCTATTGTAGATGCCAACAATCCGGAGAGAGAGACCGGCGGGCACCGTTTCCTTGTTAAAATCGGCGGCGGGCAGCTTTTGGTAAATACCAACGATTATCAGCAGCTTGAATGTATTGCAAGACCCTCTTATGAAAAAGTAAATCAGACGGATATTGACGGTCTCTATGATATTTATTGGACGAACGGTGAAAAGTTTAATATGTACGGGCGTAATCTGGGCGGTACGCTGCAAGGGTTGATCGAGATGCGCGACGGTAATAATGCGGAGCATTTTACAGGTACCATTACGGGCACGGGAAAAAAGGATGTGGCAGACAAGGACGGCAACATGGTGTCCCATGACACGGTTACGGTGCAGGTTGGCAGAGAATATTTGCAGGATTTAAACAAATGTAATCTCTCCGATACGGGCGGTGTTATCAATCTGGGCAACCAGTTATATCATTATGATTCATGGTCCTATACCTGCGTTTCCGATGCAGCCGGCAATGAGACTTATTCTTATACCTTCGTTTTATCGGACAGTACCTTGAATGACAGAAGGCTTACCAATGACAGAGTGGGCAAGCAGGCGTCCATCGGCACCAGCATTGATTATCAGGGTATTCCTTATTATATGAAGCAGATGAACGAGTGGGTGCGTACTTACGCACAGAAGTTTAATGATATCATCAGCAGCGGGTACAATGCCTATAAGCAGCAGGGTCCCATCATGTTTACGGGCAAGAAAGCGACGAGCAATGAGCAGTATACTTTTGACCCGACAAAGCGTTATGACAACCAGCAGCCGGACAGCACCGTGATTGTGGATGCGACGGATGACAGTTATTATAAGCTGACAGCCGGAAACTTTTCCGTGCTTGCTGCCTTGATTGAGGATGCAGATTTGCTTGCAACGGAAAAAGACGTTTCCGATGGCAAAGCGCAGTATGATATTCTTACGGAGATTAAGGTAATGTCTAACGACAAGACCAAGATGAGCTTCAGGGGAAGCAAGGCAAGCGAGTTTTTGCAGTGTATCCTTTCCGATGTGGCATTGAATGCAGGCAACGCCAAGACATTGTGTCAAAATTATAAGAACATCAGTATGAGCGTTGATAACCAGCGGATTTCTATTTCGGGTGTGGATGAAGACGAAGAAGCGGTAAATCTGGTGCGGTATCAGAACGGATATAATCTGGCTTCCAAAATGATACAGACCTTGACGGAAGTATATGACAGGCTGATTTTGGAAACGGGAGTATAAGCGGTTTTTCTGAGTCGCCCGTAAATGGAATGATAAATTTATTTACAAGACTGCCAGCGGGTTTATCCGCGGGATTGCCGGTAAGGCGGAATGAGAGGAATTATGAGAATCACAAATAAAATCATGCAGAATAACAATCTGACAAACATTAACATGAATAAGGTGCTGCAGGACAAATTGAGCACGCAGATGTCAACGGAGAAAAAAATCAGCAAACCCTCCGATGACCCGGTGATTGCGATTCGCGCTCTCCGTCTGCGCGGCAATGTGACAGAGGTAACGCAGTATTACAGCAAGAATATACCGGATGCAGAGAGCTGGCTGAATGTGACAGAGGGTGCTCTCAAAAATACTTCCTCGATTATCACCAATATGATTGCACAGTGTACCAAAGGCTCCAACGGGGATTTGACTTCCAAAGAGAGGGAAATCATTTTAGAGCAGCTTAAGGCGCTCCGCGACGAGGTATATTCTACGGCGGATGTGGATTATGCAGGAAGATACGTGTTTGCCGGCTACAGGACGGACACTTCCATCAGCTTTCCGATGGCGGAAAAAATAGAGTATTCTATTACCCAGCAGCTTGACAATACCGCTATTGACAGCCTGACGTTTATCAAGACAACAAAACCGAACGGCATGGGCGGTTATGTAGATATCAACAATCTGAACAGCACCAATTATCAGGATATAGATTTGCAGGAAAAGGAAATTGAGGAGATGGAGGTACATCGAATCCGGCTGGACTATACGGATTTGGCTTATGATGACGCAAACCCCATCATCCCGACAGTAACCAGAGTGACAGGAAAGGATGCGGCAGGCAACATCACCACACAGGATGTCATTGCAGCGGCAGATATTGCCGTGGTACATTCCTATGATATTCCGACGGCGTATGAGCTGGCAAGCCAGAATCCGACCAAGGCGTATTTGATACCCGAAACGGGAGAGCTGATTCTGGGTGATGATATTTACCGCGATATGATGAGCTATCAGGATGACTCTTCTACATCGACGGTAAACGAAGCGGAAATCCGCATCACTTACCAGAAGAACAACTGGCTGAAAGGCGATTTGCGTCCGGAGCATTATTATGCGTGCAGCTCTGTGGATGCCGCGACAGGCGTGCAGACGGATTACAATCAAAAGTACCTTGAGGGCACGGATGTACCCAAGCAGGTAATTGAATATGATGTGGGATTCAATCAGACCGTGCGTGTCAATACGAGGGTTGATGAGTGCTTTGATCCGGGAATTGGCAGGGAAGCGGACGATTTAATCGGCGTGCTGGAAGATGTGCAGAATCTGGAGGACGTAGTAGCGAAGATTGATGAAATGCTGAAGACGGAAACGAATGAAACAACGAGGGAAACATTGCTGTCCCGCCGCAAGGCGGCAGATAAGGCGCTGACCTTGACGAAAAATAAGATGCAGCATATGTTTGAGGGAGGTATTAGCGCATTTCAGAAGTATCTTGACGATAACAATCTGGCGCTTACGAATTGTGGTACCCGCAGTTCCAAACTGGAGCTGGTGGAGAACCGAATGAAGGAGCAGAAGACTACTTTTGAAACCTTGAAGTCCGAAAATGAGGATGTGGATATCACAGAGGTTATCATCAATCTGACCAGCGCGGAGTTGACATATCAGGCGGCGTTGATGGCAACCGGCAAGATTTCACAGACTACGCTGCTGAATTTTATATAAGGTATTTGAAAACCAGAATAATACGAGAGCGGCATGGGAAAGTTACACTGCCGGCGCTTCGGAATGGAGGAAAACATGAGGGTAAACACAAAAATTTTTGGGGAAGTAGACATTGCGGACGATAAAATAATTGAATTTATCGGAGGTATCATAGGATTTCCGGATTTAAAGCAGTTTGCACTGATTCATGATGAGGAAAGAGGAATCAATTCCGGAATACGCTGGATGCAGTCCATACAGGAGCCGGCTTTTGCGATGCCGGTAATGGATCCGCTTCTGGTAAAACCGGACTATAATCCTGAAGTGGAAGATGAGCTGTTAAAAGAGCTGGGTGGCTTAGAGGCGGATAACCTGCTTGTGTTGGTGACGGCGACCATTCCTTCTGATTTAACGAAAATGACCGTAAACCTGCGCGGACCGCTGATTATCAATTCGTTTACCAGAAAAGCCTGTCAGGTCATTGTAGAGGGCGAGGATTATGCGGTAAAATTCCCGATTTATGAGATTTTGCGCGAAAGAAAGGCAGGTGAGTAGGATGCTTGCTTTATCCAGAAAAAAGAACGAAGCAATTATCATCAGTAATAATATAGAAATAACCATTTTGGAGGTAAAGGGCGAACAAGTAAAGATTGGTATTTCTGCGCCCAAGGAGGTGTCCGTGTACAGAAAGGAAGTATATTTGCAGATTCAGGAGGCAAATAAGGCGGCTACCGACTCTTCCGGCATGGAAGCGCTGAAGAATCTTTTGGGTTAAAAGGAAGAATATTCGTGTCGTTTAGACGGTAAGAAGGAAGCCTGTCGGATGCCATACATCCGCAGACTTCTTTTTTGCCCGTCATTATAAAAAATGTGCTGTAAAATGTTTCTGTTCTACGAAAAAACGAAATAGCGTTAATAAAAATGCAAATATTTTATTGACATAAAAGAGACTTTTAGATATGATAGAAATACACTCCGGCAGTCCTGTGAAAGCTGATTGGCAGCGGGAAAGCGGAGAAGTCTGAAGGAAAGGAGACAGCATATGAACGGTATGACAATTATTTTGCAGCGGCTTGATAAGATGCAGGAAAGCATCGACGGTTTAAGAGGAGAACTGCGTGGAGAAATGCGTGAAATGGGCGAAG
>ERZ779622.429-NODE-429-length-25075-cov-35.383493_pt1 | contig 25075 bp, 25 predicted proteins | sample MGYA00514188_ERZ779622 | MGnify/ENA primary metagenome ERZ779622 (study PRJEB29562, sample SAMEA4376702) | mouse gut metagenome | isolation source: Cecum | study: EMG produced TPA metagenomics assembly of the A DSS colitis mouse model was used to assess the... | reverse complement strand
GGATGCCTCTGCAAACCCACTTTGTAATAAAAATCCTATTTTGGTATTACAATTTAGGAACTTTAGTTTGCAGGGCTACAGTGCGACAGCCTAAAGTGCTGCCACCCCTCTGAATTATAAATGCAACCGTAAACCATGCACCGCCCTATGTGGGAGAAAGGGGGGGGAACTTCCATGACTTGCACAGAAGCATACAAGGAGCATATCGAATACACATTTAACGCCTTTTGCAGAGTAGTCATACACTATGCCGCTATCAACGCATAGCATGACAGGGATAGGAGGCGGCAAAGAGAAATATCTTTTGAATACCTCACCGAAGAAAAGTTTTATCCATTCTATACGTCAGACACATATTACATAGACCCCTACAAGCAATATCCAGTTATGATGTGCAGTCAAAGGGTTATCCTCACAAACAGGAATCTTGCAGCCGCTTTGTCCTCTCTGCCAGATACTGTCCTTTTCCAGCGAAAAACTCCTGTTCCTCGTCTTTATGAACACTGTTTCCCGTCTCTTACTCTTCCTCTTTTCCAGCTCCCGCTCTGCCCGACGGAATACCTCCCGGAACTTATCTTCCTCAATGGGCTTTAACAGGTAGTGGAACACCGCCACGTCAAACGCCTCGAAAACATATTCCCGTATGCCTGTTATGAAGATCAGTATGGTATCTTCATCTTTCTGCCTGAGCCTTTTCGCCGTTTCAATCCCATCACCTGCAATTCATTTCCCATGCGAATGCTTTTCTCGCATTGAGCATTAGCTTCCCCACGGACAATTCTTTTTACTTTTTATATCGGCAGAATTTAGGCGCAGTCAGCCGCGAGGGAACGAAATCTTTTCCTTCTCAAAATCCAAAAACAGGTCTGAAGTTTTTCGCCATTCGTCCGATATAAGGCGGCACAAACACAAACCGCCGTGTAAGCATATTAACTCTTTCCCCCGCTTTCAAACAGGCAGACCGCCGCATATGGCGGATGATGGCCATAGTGCGGCGGTTTGTCTTTTGTAGGGTTACCTTTCTTACTATTTCTCTTTGCCATATACCCATATACTTTTAATCTGATTTTCAATCTCACTGAATGTCCATCTCCTGCCGCTCCTTGCTACACAGTTAGGATCGTTTACCATAAATCCCCCGTTATCATACCTATATATGACAATGTAATGACCGAATATTGTGAAATCCCCTTTTCCCATAGCACATATGATGATTCCGCCATTATCAATCACTGCCCTCATATTATTTGCACCTGAGCTTATGGATGAGACTTTAATGCCATACAGCTTTGGTAAATCCTCCATCAAGACCCATGATGTGCCGGTTCCTTCCACATAATATCCATTTTCCACACTGTATTCGGCGATTTTGTCTGGAGTGTACGATTCATCTTTAGCTTTTGTGTATTCTACTTTTCTGGCGGTAGAAATATTCACAAAGAAAGTTTATAATTTTGTAAAAGTACAGGGAATATCATTCCTGAAATGTCGTCTTTATAAGTGAAAGCTTTCAAGAACATAATTCTTGCGGAGGGGGACTGAAATGGAGGATTTACAAATCATTAGCTTATATTTTAAGCGTGATGAAGCTGCAATTTCAGAAACAGCAACGAAATATGGAGCCTTTTGCCACAGGATTGCATTGAACATACTGTCAATAAGTGCCGACGCTGACGAATGTGTTAGTGATACATATTTGCGGGTTTGGAACTCAATACCACCACAGAAGCCCGACAAACTTGGCGCATGGCTTGGTAAAGTAGTCCGAAATATCGCTTTTGACCTTTGGAAGAAAAATCACCGCCAAAAACGCTATGCGGGCATGGAGCTGCTTCTAAATGAGTTGGAGGACTGCATACCGTCCCCTGCTACTGTTGAACACCAAATTGAAGAACAAGAGTTAACCAACATCATAAACACATGGCTTGCGTCATTACCGCAAAATGACCGTATTCTTTTCATGCGTCGTTATTGGAATGGTGAAACTGTAAATACACTTGCACAAGAAAGCGGTATGTCCCCGGCAAATATGGCAAAGAAAATGTACCGACTTAGGCAAAATCTAAAATCCAAACTTGAAAAGGAGGGCTATTCCCTATGAAAGAAAAGGAAATCTCAAAGCTGTATAAGAGCATTACGAATGTCGATAATCAGTTTATTGAGGAAGCTCAAACAAAGACGAAGAAAAAGAATGGTTGGCTCAAATGGGCGGCTATGGCGGCTTGCTTATGCGTAGCTTTGGTAGCCGGAGTGCTTTTCAAAATTTCTGTTCCAGACGTTATCATTGCGCAGGGCTTTTTGACAATCAGAGCGTATGCCGCTTCATCAGATGAAGAAATAACCATGCAGGAAGGTATAGAGTTGCCAGCAGATTATAAGTGGAGCCTTGCTATGAGCAGCCGACCGGGACTTCCATTAAAACTATCCGTTACGGAATACGACGATTTAAGTTTTGAAGTATCAGTTGATGGCGGGACATTGCTTCTTTGGGAGGGCAACAAAATAACATATTTAGGCTCATCGTTCAACACTGGAAATGATACTACTGTATATTGGACTAACCTATCTCGAACAGGCGAGAGCGATTTTGAACGGTATATGGGAACTACGGCATATATCAATATCATAATTCACGAAGGAGAAAACATTGTTGGATATGCTGTTGTTGAAATATACACAAATGACCTTGAAAATGAACCTGCACAGACTTACTCTGCCAAGTTGCTCAAGTTAGTATCTTTCCCAAAAGCTAATGGGGAATATCAAAAGATAACCGCTGAATATGTAGCAACGGAAATGGAACAAATCAAAAGCGAAACACAATCTGGACAAAGGTAAAACAACTACAATTTATCGAGCAACACCTTAAAATCCAAGTGCAATTTTATAAGGGCAGCCGACGTTAATTCGACTGTCCTTTTTCTATACTGCAGATAGAAAGGAGCGGCAATGACAATATAAAGCTCCGCGCCGGAGCCATATTCCCTTATTTCAAAATCATAACCGTAGGCTTCCAGCAGCTCCCTCAGTTCCCCCTGTCCTCCCTGCTGTCATCACAGATCGCTATCTTCATACGCATTTCCTCACTTTTCCGTCATAAATTATATTTTTCGCCATTCGTCCGATATAGGGGAAACGCAAACCGCCGTGTAAGTATATTAACTGATTCCCCCGCTTTCCAATAGGCAGACCGCCGCATATGGCGGTCTGCCATAGTACGGCAGTTTGATTCTATCTGGTATTAATCCGTATAACACCAGCCTGACTATTTCACAAGTCCAACATTGCATCTGATATGACGCGTATGCTTTCCTGCTGTTTTGAATGATTCTCCATCTGCTTCATGATCTTCCCGTCTTTTATGAATAAGATCCTTCTGGCATAACTTGCAACCACCGGGTCATGTGTCACTACCACAACCGCCTTTTTCTTCTGGTCATTTATTTCTGCAAAATAATCCATAATCTTTTTTGCTGATACCGTATCTAAATTCCCGGTCGGCTCATCTGCCAGAATAATATCCGGCTCATTAGACAATGCCCTTGCAATCGCTACCCGCTGCTTTTCCCCGCCGGAAAGTTCATAGGGGTATTTTTTCAAAAGGCCCGATATTTCCAAAAGGTCAGCATTCCTGTCAACAACTGCCCGCATATCCCGGTACTTTGTTCTATTCAGCACCATCGGGATCATGATATTTTCCTCAACAGACAGATTATCCATTAGATTAAAATCCTGAAATACAAAGCCAATCCTATTTTTCCTAAGTTCCGCCAGTTGGTCTGTACTGAGTCTCCGTACATCCACATCTTCATAAAACACCTTCCCTTTGGTTGGTCTATCAATGGTTCCCATGATTTTCAGCAGTGTCGTTTTCCCACACCCGGAATGCCCCATGATGCTTATAAAATCGCCCTTTTCCACATTAAAATCAATTCCCCGCAAAACGGGATATTCCCTGTCCCCGGCTACATTATTCACGATGGAATGTCCCGACAACGCCCTCGCAGTCAATGACATACCTTGCGCCCTCTGTAAAATTCTTCTGCCCGTGCAGGAAAGAGCCGCCACGCCGTCCCTGACCTCTGCGCCGCTCTCCTTTGCTTTTTCCGCAAGCCCCCGTCAAAATGGCTGCGCCATACATTCAGCCCCTCCTGCTCGAAGCGGTATTCCTTCCCCGCGTCATTTGTGCTAAAGTTTTTTCCTTTCATTCGATAACGCTGTTGCTTTCACCCGCTACGGAGGATGCCCCGCAAAGCAGCACATAGTCGATACCGAAGGAACAATAACCATCCAGTTTACTTACGCATCAGAAGTGCCATTCTTACTTATCATGACAGATTTGTTCTTCTGTTACCCTTAGTTCTCTATGAAGCTGCCATGCCATAAAAATAGTGATCACAGCCGAAAACACATCCGCAATCGGCTGCGCATAAAGTATTCCATTGATACCACAGATTTTGGGAAGAAGTAAAATGACAGGCACAAAGCAGATTCCCTGCCGGCAGGCTCCAAGTACAAAGCCTTTTGTCCCTTTTCCAAGCGCAAGGAACAGCGAGGAATATACCGTGTAAAACCCAAACAGGAAGAAGGACAGCCCGTTTGCAAAAAGGGATTTCCGGCCTACAGCGATCATATCACTATTTCCATTTGCAAACTGCGATATGATCTGTGTGGAAAACAGAGCCATCAAAAGTCCGACAAGGATACAGAAAACGGATGACCACAAAATGGAAGTTTTGACTGCTTCCCGCAGGCGGTCAAATTTCCTGGCTCCATAGCTGAATCCCGCAATTGGCTGGAACCCCTTCAAAAAACCAAATACAACTAAAGTACCCATAGAAGTGATTCTTGTAACCGCTCCCATCCCGGCGATCACCGCATCACCATATCCGTTTGCCGCCCGGTTGACCAGCGCAATGGAAAGGCTGGTGAGAAGCTGGAATGTCAAAGTTGGAATACCAATCTTCAAGATTTCTGCATATATCCGCCTGGTTGGTTTAAATTCCTGTAAGCGGAAAGTAAATGCGCTTTTCTTTCGCAGTACATAAATGAGATAAACAAGCGTAGAGACTGCTTGGGAAATAGCGGTAGCAATTGCCGCACCTGCAACACCCATATCCAATACATAGATAAATACCGGGTCTAAACCAATGTTCAATACTGCCCCCAAAAGCAGGGCTGTCATAGTTGTCTTAGCCGCACCTTCACTTGCCACGATATTATTCATTGTCACATTGCACACATTAAAAATACAGGAAATGACATAAATCCTGCCATAAGTGAGGGCATATGGCATAATGGTGTCCGTGGCTCCGAGCAGCACTAAGACCGGTCTGAGAAAGACTGCAGCAAAGACAATCAGAACCCCGCCAATCAACACACTGCTATACAATGCTGTGCTCGCCGCCCTGTTTGCAGTATCCCTGTCGCCCTGCCCTAATAATCTTGAAAGATAAGATGCCGCACCGTTGCCAAACATCAGCCCTAATCCCACGACTACCTGTCCTAACGGGAACACGATGGAAATCGCCCCCATAGGGCTTTCGCCCAGGCCTCCCACAAAATAGGCATCCACCAGATTATAAAGGGCATTGACCAGCATACCTATCATAATCGGAATACCCAGAGCCATGAGTGCCTGGGGGATTGGCGCACTCCCTAATAATTCCATTTTTCTATTCTTTCCGTTCATTTTCGTTACTCCTCTCCAAAAATATAATTTACACTACTATATTTTATAGTATTCAGTTGCAAATGAAATCCTACTATAAATTATAGTGGTTGTCAAGAGAATTTTCCTCCTTCTTGACAAAAGCTATAAATTAAAATAGTATAAATTACAGCATAAAGGCTATTAACCGTTTCCCATCTATAAAAGAGAGGCAGGATGCTATGGCTGCGATTGATTTGATTGTATTAGGAATGTTAAAAAAAGAACCTATGGGTGCCTACGATATTCAAAAATTGGTAGAATACCGCAATATCTCCAAATGGGTAAAGATCAGCACCCCCTCCATCTACAAAAAGGCGATACAGTTAGAGGAAAGGGGCTTTATCAAAGGCAGTACCGTTAAAGAGGGAAAAATGCCCGAAAAAGTCATTTACTCTCTTACAGATGCGGGCGTAAAAGAATTTGAAAGGCTTATGTTAGAGATTGCGTCCAATCCCATCCATATCTTTTTGGACTTTAATGCTGTGATCGTAAATTTAGACAGTCTGCCTTTTGAAACACGAAAAGAATGTGTGGCAGACATTGAAAAGAATGTAATAAATTTAAAGGCTTATTTGGAAGAAAATCTCCATGAAAAAGAAAATAACCCGGATATTCCCGAAACAGGGATGGCTGTCTTACGCCAGCAGTTTGTTTTGGTGGAAGCAATAGAAAAATGGATTGCTGATTTGAAAAATAATTTTGAAATAGATTAATGTAAATGCCTACAATAAAAGTACAGGAAAAGAGCCATTGCACAGCTCTTTTCTCATATTGTCATTTATCCATTTAGTTTTTACCGTTTTATTCATATGCGAACACGGAAACTCTGTATATTATCACGGAAACTTCCATCAGGTTTTCCAACAGGCAGACCGCCGCATATGGCGGTCTGCTTTTGTGTATTTCTTTAAGTTTACTTTCATCAAAGCAAATTTCTCATTACCGAAATTTAAGTATCCGAAATGATTAGTTTTCCTCAGTAGCATAATCAGCGGAGGCTGTGGGCTTATTTGCCTGCAGCAGTAATTGTGCATCACTTTCTGAAATGGTTTTTATCTCTGTGATGTTATGGTTTCCGTCTCTGCTGACAGCAAGGCATATTCCCTTTTCATCCGTGTAATAAACAATAGCCCTTTCACTATCAATCAGTATCTTAATCTCGTTACCGCCATAAAACCAGCGGCCATACTCGCCGTCAAAGGATACACCATACTCTTCATAATCCTTTAACAGCTCTCCGTTGCTCTTCCCTGTTTCGGCTGCCATTGCTGCATTTGGTTCCGTACTTATAGACATATCCTTAAAATGCCCCTGCTTACGCGTATGACGGTCATATACTTCCTGAGAGCATTCTTCGATACCGACAAGGTTATTGTCTGCGTCACGCTTTGCTTCAATATCCACCGTCCCTGTAAAGAAATTCGTAAAGCTCGCCCCTGCTGCCGGATCATTGAAGAAACGCACGATGCTCCCATTGTAGGTATAGCAGCCCGTCTTTTCATCATAGGACAGCCCATATGCTTCATATACAGACCAGTCCACGCTGCCGGGAATTTCCGCCGCAGACGAATCCTCTACCATTCCAGTGTCATATGCAGGTATTGTAGACAGCAAAGTTCCATTCTGAACGCTTGCGGCTGCATTTACCGCACAGCCCGTAAACATACATATACTGATCAGGACAGATGCGGATAAAATCCTTTTTGTCATTTTTAATTTCATTTGAAGTTCTCCTTTCTCGTTTTGATAATTCTATCTTATCAAAAGTATTTGGGGGTTCCTTGTGGACTTTATGTGTTTTGTGTGAAGTTTCCCACAAAAGAAGGCGGCAGGCAAATCATATGCCGCCACCCTGTTTCTGATGATTATATAAAAATTCAATGTTAAAACATACGCCTTGTTCGGTATTCCTTATCTGATAATCCGCTCCATGCTGCTCCAGGATCATCTTTACAATATAAAGGCCCAATCCGCTGCCGCCCGTCTGCCGGCTGCGTGACCGCTCCACCCGGTAGAAAGCGTCAAAGAGTTTTGGTATGTCATCTTCCGGCAAATGAACCCCCGTGTTCTCTATGGAAAATTGTATCCTCCCGCTTCTGGAATGAGCCGTAACGAAAATATCACTGCCCTCCGGCGAATAATGGATTGCATTGGAAACAAGGTTATTTACCACTTTCCCCAGGAGTGCTTTGTCTCCCTGGAGCATCAGCCCTTTCTGTATCTCCTCATGCCATTCCATTCCCTTGCCTACAACCATATCCTCAAACAGGCCATACGCACTTTTTACCGTATCTGAAAAATCAAATATTTCCTCCTGCAAGGCAGTTTCTGATGATTTGATGCGGGAAACAGTCAGGATTTCCTGCACCATCCCTCCCATTGCTTTTACCACTTCAAGAGAACGGGCAAGATATTTATCACGTTCTTTGTATTTCCCCACATTCAGCAGCATCCCTTCAAGTTGTCCCTTAATGACCGTGATCGGTGTTTTCAGTTCATGGGATACCGCCGAAAAGAAATCAAGCTGTGCCTGTTCCAACATACGCTCCCGCTCAATGTCCGCTTCCAACCGGCTGTTTGCCGCCTGCAGTTCACCGAGCGCCGAAGACAATTTCCGGGCCATTTCATTCAGGCTGTGCGCCAGTATCCCTAATTCGTCAGAGCGGCTTTCCGTACAATCCCATGAAAAGTCAAGGTCGGACATTTTTTCTGACACCCTGCTGATCTCTATGACAGGCTTTGTGACATACTTAGAATACAGAACTGCACCTATGGCTGAAATGCAGATCACCATGACCATCAGAGGCGGGACGATATTGCCGATGGTATCCTGCAGTCTGTTTACCGGTTCTGCGTTTCCAGCAACAGACAGGGTATAGACCCTCTCCGAATCATCGAAGTGAAACAGGTATCTGTGCGTTGCCCCATACATAGAAGGCGGTCCCTCAAAAGCAATGCCTTCACTGACCGCATCCGGGAAATCATGGTTATACTGTGAGGGCAGCGCAATCTCCTTTCCATCCTCATCATACAACTGGAGCAGCACATCATTGTTCAGCAAAAATTCATCAAACAGAAACCCACTTTCCTCTCCCGCAGTACATTCCAATTCTGAAATAAATGCATTCACTTCCTTATCCAGTGCTGCATCCAGATCTGTGCTGTATGATTCTGGAACCAGCCATGCGATAAAGCAATAGGTAGCAGAGCAGCAGGCCACCATCAGCAGGCAGGTTACGGCAAATATTTTAGTAAACAGGCTTTTCTTTCCCCTCTTTTTCAATTTTATATCCAACTCCCCGGATCGTCTCAATGTAGTCAATGTTCAGTTTTTTACGGAGATTTTTGATATGCGTGTCAACCACCCTCTCATCCCCGTAAAAATCGTACTTCCACAGTTTGTTCAGGAAATGCTGCCGTGAAAGCGCCTTCCCCTGATTCTCCAGCAGTTCCTTCAACACCTCAAATTCCCTTTGTGTCAAATCATATTCCACATCCCCGGCATAAACCCGGTAACCATCCATATCCAAAGTAAGCCCTTTGTAATGGAGCAATGCCCCTTCACTATCCTCCCGGCTTCCGGCCCGCCGAAGGACAGCCGCTATTTTTCGCAGCAGCACCGGCATGGAAAATGGTTTTGTTACATAGTCATCCGCCTGCAAGTCCAGTCCTTTTATCTGGTCGCCTTCACTGCCCAGGGCCGTCAGCATAATAATGGGAACCTGTGACTGTTTCCGGATCAGTTCGCAGACAGTGAACCCATCTATTTTAGGCAGCAGGATATCCAGCAGGATCAGGTCATAAAGGTTCTTCGCAAACATATCCACGGCTGCCACGCCATCACCTGCAATATCGGCCTTATATCCTGCCTCCTGCAAAAATTCCTGCAGAAGTTCCTGAATATCCATATCATCTTCAACAATTAAAATCCTCTGCATGGTATCACCTCCACACTCCTTAACCATCATACCATACTTTTTTGTAGTTTGTGTGTAGTTTGCCTAAGTTATATAAAACCATCCCCTTCCTTACTTATTCCATCTCCCTGACGTGCCAGCCATTCCCCCGACAAGGCTGCACTGGCGCTGCATATATGATTTCAGATTTTCCGTGCTTTGCCTGTAGGTCTCCCTGACTGTTTCCTGATCATAAAACTACACCCTCTGCCACAGCAGCATACTGTCCTGAAATTCAGCCGACAATCTCCCGGTATCTTTCATCCATGAAAGGTAAGACCGCACCGTGCTTCCCACCAGCACATACTGCTCAAAATTCATGGAAAGCCCATAGCCTTTGAACACTTCCTGCAGAATCCTCTCAAAGCATATCGGCTCTCCGCAAATGGACAGAATCCTGTCCGCCACCTCATGCACCTTATCCCTGTTATAGCAGACAAGCTCTTTCACATCTGCCGAAGCATCCGCATGGGCTGGGACAAACATGGCCGCCTCCATCTGCTCCACCTTATCCAGCGTCTCCAGATAAGCGCCCACGTCATAAATGAAGGAAACCGCATATTTATCCAGCGTCTCCCTGCTGCTGATGCAGTCCGCAAGGAACACCACATTGTCCGGCATACGGAACCCCACCATATCAAAAAAATGCCCTGGCAGCGATATTACTTCAATCTCCTTCGGGAAACTTTCATTTGAGAAATCCGCTACATCGCTTTCCTGCGCCATCAGGAACTTATGCCGCAAATCCTTACACGGATAACCGCCGTAAAGGAAGGACGGCTCCAGTACCGGGTATTTTGTAAAAGCCGCCTCTATGCCGCCAGAATAAACCTTACATCCCGTCTGTCCCTGCAGGTATCTGTTCCCGCCAATATGGTCTGCATTGGAATGGGTATTCAAGATTGCCGCCAAATGCCAGCCGTTCTTATCCAGTATCTGCCGAACCTTCCGCCCTGCATCTTTGTCATTCCCACTGTCAACCAGATAGACATTCTCCCCGTCCGCCACATAGACGCCTGTCTTCGCCGGGCAGTTTATGTAATAGCATTTCTCACTGACCTGTAACAATTCATACATTTTACGTTTCCTCCTTGTTCTGCTGCTTCCTAAATTACTTCAGCTGAAAACCGTTTCCACTAAAGTAAAAGCATCCACTGAATTATACCATAAAAATTCTCTGTTTTTCGCCCGATGGCACGAAACGACTATTTTTCAGGAATAAAAAGCATAAAATTTCCAATGGTAAGCAATTGAAGGTAAGCAATTGAATGTACCGCCAGCCCGTGGAATTATCCCTGTACCTATGGTATAATCCAAATTACCACTACGAAATTTGGGGGAAATGACTATGGAATTTACAAATCTGCTCGATGCGAAAAACCGCCATGAACTGAGGGAATGGCTCATAAATAACCATGATAAGGAAAAGGAATGCTGGGTAATCGTGAAGCGTGGCCGCCCGGTTGACGATGGCACTTTCTGGTACATAGATTCCGTTGAGGAGGCCATGTGCTTTGGCTGGATAGACAGCACCACAAAAAAGATGGATAACGGCGTGACTGCCCAAAGGCTTGCTCCCCGGAGAAAGGGAAGTTTATGGTGATATCGAAAAAGCCTTAAAAGCAGATTCGGAGGTATGGAGCAATTTTCAGAAATTCCCTCCCCTGTACCAGCGGGTGCGGATTGATACCATACAGATCAAAAAGAAACAGCCGGAACTGTTTCAGAGCAGGCTGCAGAAGCTGATTGAAAATACCAAAAAGGGTGTTATGTATGGGGAATGGAATGATAACGGAAGATTGATAGAATGAGGGATTATTTAGACGTATCTATTTTCCATTAAATTTTTACTGTTTTACTCATATACAAACAGGCAAAACTCCATATTATCACGGAAACCCCGGACTTTTGCGTGAAAGTATACTTTTGCCTGCGAGTACCCAAAATCCTATGGCATCAATTTAAGATTGCTGCCTGTGCCGCTGTGAGATTATGATGACTTTTACCCTTCTTTACCCCCCTTTACCCCACCCAATTCGACATTCGACAAACGGGATGTAAACGGTGACCGGGAATACCAGGCGATTCTCCGGAAGTCGGATATATATTCCGGCGAACTTGACAGGATGGATTTATCAAAAGAAATCCGGCTGCTGATCAACCGGTACGTCAGTGAGCAGAACGCTCTCGGCTCCCGGTTTGGGATGCTCGCCTACCTGTTGGGATTTTCCGACTGCAAGGCCATGTTTTTGGGGAAATGCCTGCCGACAGAAGCAAAAGAAATGAACACAGAATTGTAACTGCAAATCGGTGACAGGGCGGAAAGGCTGCGCCACAGCCCTTCCGCCCTGTCTCTCTTTCGTTTTCAAATGAATATCCATGCCTCCAGCTCCGCATATTTGTTGGACTTTGACCACTGCGGGTGCATCCTGAACCATGCCCGCTCGTCATCCGGCGTGACCGTCAGCTTCGTAAAATAAACAGGGGAACCGGCATCATCCAGTTCCCCGCGGGCTTCGGGGCTTAAGTTTAAGAGCCACTCAAAGCGGTCTTCGTAAACCCTTACCCCGAAAACATATTTATCGATATCTTCCTCCGAAAACTCCCCATCCTCCGGCACGGGCGGCTGCTCCATGAGCCTGCGCAGGTTTTCCAGCTTGCCGCTCACGTCCGCCTCCGTGGCAGGCTTCACATCGCCGTACTGCATCATCTGCTGTTCCTCCTACCTCAGTTAGGACATTTCAGCGACACAATGATCCATCCAGAACCCGTCTCCCCAATATCACAGGCCCGTTTCTTGCACCGTCTCTCCGGGCATTTCATTTTCCGGATAATACCACCTCCTCTCCCCCAAAATACATCTATTGCTATCTCCCCCGCGCTGATATGTAACAAGGGAACCTGCCTGACCCTGCCGGTTCCCTTTTATCATTTGTGCATTATTGGTTTTCTTCCTACTTCCTGATTTCTTTATCTACCAAGACAACATCCAGATTATGCCATTTCTTTCACATACTCAGAAAGCGTCCTCTTTTCACAGTAACGTACAGCCAACACCGAATACCCCAAAGCAATCACCGCAAGTGCCGCAAAAAAAGCAAGTACAGGCAACAACGGAAATGTATACTGCATTTCCCCAAACACACCTATCTGGTTGAATATCCGGCAAAAAATATATCCGGCAGCAGTCCCGACCGTCAAAGTAACGGCCATAGTCACCAATACATAGTGAAACGCTTCCAACCATAGCATTTCTGCCAATTGTTTATTAGACAGCCCGATGGAGCGGAGCATTCCTAATTCCTGCTGTCTGGCTACAAAACCCGTCATAAGCGTGTTGCTCAAATTGATCAGGGCGAAAATACCGATAAATACCACGATTGCGTAGATTCTTCTCATATATTCCTTTAAGCCATGCTCATAAGCTGCAGAGGCTTCAACGATACTCCCAACCTCCAGATCCGGATTCTCGCCGCATATCTCATATATGATATCATCCGCCTGAGAAATATCCTCCAGACCGGAATTGAATGCCAGCAGAGAACTAAAATTGGTCGTGCCGGCTTTGATAGCGGGGAGCAAATCCTCCGGCACGAAAATAAAGCATCCCCCATAAAGCCTGTCCTCCCAGTGGGCAGTCGCCATTACCTGAAAGGGAACCTTTTCCCCCTCATCGTTCTCAATCTGCACACTGTCTCCCACTGTTGCTTCATAATGCTCATATGTTTTTAACATATCACCGTCATCATCAATGATGATCCCTTGATTTTCCACCAGCTCATCATAATCCAGAGTACCACTAAGCAGGGCGTCCTGATGGCTCTCAAGATACTCTCTGGAAAGTCCCACTATCTCCCAAGTGTTATCGTAGTCCACGTCACCATTACCGGGAAAGAACAGATTCGCCTGACAGCTCTGTACGGACTCTAAATCCCGAACCTGCACTTCTTCCGTCAGTTTTGCAATAAAATCCTGACTTAACGGGTTGTTCTGCTGCAGACGATCGTATATGGAAACCCACGAGGTAAGCATATCCTCCTCAGGCGACAGATACACTATAAATTCACGTTCTTTCAGATTCCGGTGTGCCATAGCCTCCGGATTGACAGACTGCATAACGGCAGCGGCACACATGAGTAAAATCCCTGTAAATCCAAGAGAAAATAAGGTCAGGACGGTCCGTTTCCTGTTGCGGGAAAAATTGATTTTGGCAAGAGAACGGGGTGTCAGCCGCCTTGTCAACTTTTTTGTGTCACCAGGTTTTACCGCATCCGCCGTTGTTATCCTGGCCGCTTCCACCGGGGAAACCGACATTGCAATCCGCACAGGTCTGTGTATGGACAGCCGGACGGTGATCACCATGACAAAAGCAGTAAGAACCGCAAATTTTACCGTGTTTGGCCAGTACCATCCGCCGGGTAGAAGCAGATATCCGATAATACAGCCGCAGACAATCCCTAAAGGAATAGAGAATAATGACATCTTCCGGCTTTCCTTCTGTACCAGGCGCTTCATCTGTTTCTGTGTAATACCGACCACGCGCAGACGGCCATACTCTTTCACTTTTCCGGTGACAGAGATGTAAAACAGGCTGTAGATAACCACTGAACATGCAATCATGATTAAAATGCCGATTCCAAGCGTGGTTGCCCTGTCAGTGGACACGTTTTCATAGGTAATAAAGTAAGAAGAGCTAAATCTGATATCCGCTTCATCGAAACCATATTTTCCCATGCAGACAAGGATATCCTGTTTTAATTCATCCGCCTCCATATCCTCGCTCCCGGCCATCCTTATCATCACCGCATAAGGAATCTTTACACCGAAAAAGTAGGATTTCAACAGTGCCTGCGAGACCAGGACTTCATATGTATTGTCTGCACCCTCGTCCCTGATCAGCCCACAGACTGTATATACCGACGGCACATTCCGCCCAAGGTCAAGGGATACTGTCTGTCCAAGCACCGCTTCTATCCCCTTCTTTTCCAGATAAGAAGACGGAATGGCAATCTCTGTTTCCGCCTCTGGCAGCCGCCCCTGTATCAATTCAAAGGAAGACATCCGAAACGCCGTCTCATCATAGTATGTGACATTCAACCTTTCCTTCCCCGTCTGCAAAGACTTGAAACGCATTGTGAGCGTTAAACCTGCCTGCTCTATATTTTCATCTTCCGCCAATGCAGCGATCTGCTTCGTCTCTGCAATGGATACTACCGCCTGAAAACGTCCCCGATAAAATTGATTGATCTGATAAGTTCCGCCATAGACAAGAAGAGCAAGCACCATAATTAGGCAGGTTGCAAACGCGATTGTTGTCATAATAAAAAGATTGCGGTGCCTGTCGGCACGGATGCTCCTGTCTGCCAGCCGGTTAATGATTTTATTTGTACTTGCCATAAATAATGATACCACTGCGCTCCCCCCTTATCCTATAATCCTGCCGTCTTGGAGTCTGATGATGCGGTCTGCAAGAAGAGCAATGTCCCGGTCATGGGTAATCATAACTATGGTCTGGCAAAATTTTTCACCGCTCAGTTTTAAGAGCCCCAGTACGTCAGCACTGCTCTTGCTGTCAAGATTGCCGGTCGGCTCATCGGCAAGAACGATCGCCGGTTTCGTAATCAATGCCCTCGCAATCGCCACACGCTGCTGCTGTCCGCCAGAAAGATTGTTCGGCATGCTTTTCAATTTTTCTTCCAGCCCTAGCACATGAACCACTTCATCCATAAAATTCTGATCCACTGTGGCTCCATCCAATCCCACCGGCAAAACAATATTCTCATACACATTTAAGATCGGAACCAGATTATAATTCTGGAAGACAAACCCAATATTGCGCCTGCGGAAAATACTAAGTTCCTCGTCTTTCATACGGGAAAGTTCCTTTTCACGGACAACCACCGAACCGGCAGTCGGCACATCCAACCCACCAATCATATGTAATAACGTAGATTTTCCCGAACCGGAATTGCCGACTATGGCAACAAATTCTCCCTTATTGATGGACAAATCCACATCATCCACTGCACGAATGATATTAGGTTCTTCCCCATAGTATTTTTTCAAATTTCTTGTTTGCAAAATATGCATAGTGAACTGCCTCCTACTGTTTTTATTTCCTCATCAGTTTGAACAACACTGTTATTTTCATTATAAAAAGGAAATATTGCAGAAATCTTAATAGAATTACAAAGGAATATATATCTCAAATTCACTTCCAGAATTAACAGTAGAATTCACTAAAATGTAGCCATATTGAAGGGAAATAATCTGTTTGCACAGATACAGGCCAATACCGTTTCCCTCCAATATATTTGTATTCCCACGCCAAAATCTTATAAAAATATTGGTCAGGTCAGCAGGCGGGATTCCAATACCAGTATCTTTGATTGAAATCTTGACATATTTTTCTGTCCTGCTAAGCAGTATATTGAGTTTTCCATTTTGCGGTGTATATTTAACAGCATTTTCCATTACATTAAATAATGCCTCACTTGTCCATTTCGGATCATGCAGGACAGTATAGTCCGTTGTATTGTCATAATACACCTCTATCTCCTTCTTCTCCGCAAGCACAAGTATCCCCTCCAGCGCTGATAGTATCGTCTGGCTAATGGAAACCTCCCTTGGCTGTATCTGAATCAATCCATTTTCAAGCTGCGATGTTTTTAATAATGCCCGAATTAAAAAGTCTATTTTGTCCAGCTGCTTCCTCTGTTTTTCCAGACAATCCTGATATTCCTCTGGCGAAATGCCCGACTGTTTTAATGCTTCCTGCAAAAGATGCAGATTAGTGAGTGGCGTCTTTAGCTGATGTGAAATATCAGAAACAAAGGACTGTACTTTACTTTTTTCCTGTTCTATCGAATTCTGCTGCATCTGTAAAACATCATATAAGCGGTTCAACTGATGATATATTTGTGAGACATAGGTATCATCAATATGATCAAAATTGGGGACAGCTTCCCCGTTCATCATCTTATCCATCATGACAAACAGGTTTGTAAAAAAAACAGAAAATGTCCTTTTTAATAAAACCCAAGCAATACAAATAAACAGAATAAAGGTAAACTGTGACAAGATAAGGACAGCCGTACTGCTTCTATTAACCGAAATAAAAATGAGCAACAAGTTTATAATCAGAATGCCGTAAAACAGAAATTTAACAGCTATAAAATACTTTTTGTCCTTCAATTTATCCCCTCCCCCTTATTGCTAATGCTATCACTGACTTATTCGTCTGCAATCCACATATAACCTGTGCCATATACCGTCTTAATATATCGGTGATTCGCAGAATCAATTTTCCCCCTTATCCGACTGACCATGCTGTTAAGAGATGATTCCTCCACATAATTTCCACGCCTGTCCCATACTGCATCCAGAATTTTCTCCCTTGTAATTATATGCCCGGAATTTTTTACAATCAGTTCCAGAAACTTAAATTCCAAAGGCGTAAATTCTATCGGTTCGCCCGCTACATAAGCAGTTAAAGCGGCAAAATCAATCCGCAGATATGAATCAGAATAAGTTAGCCCGGAGACGTCTTTTTCCATCCGGTTTGTAACAGCCGCTATCTTTTTCAGCAAAACAGGAAGGGAAAAAGGCTTGGTCACATAATCATCAGCTCCCATGTTGTAGCCTTTTAAAATATCGCTTTCCAGATCCTTGACCGTAACGAAAATGATTCTGGTATCTATTGAAATCTGCCGTATTTCTTCACAGACAGCAAAACCATTACCGTCAGGCAGTGTAACATCCAGCAAAATAAGATCAAACTTCAAATTTCTTATCTTCATCACAGCATCTTCCTTTGTATATGCAAACGTGGTATGATACCCGTTTTGATTCAAATGCCGAATCATCGTTTCACTCAAAATCCGGTCGTCTTCCACTAACAATATTTTTTTCATAATAATCTCCATCCTTCTGTTATCCAGTTGAATAAGTGGTGATGAACATCCTATTTCATTCTAAAGTACGTCATATACTAATTGATATCCGCGTTACATTGCTATTAAAAAAATGAGAAACACTTTGCTATATATTATACATAATATACCTCTGCTAAAAAAGGTGCTTCATGATATACAGATTTTTCCCGAAAGACAGATAAAAGACCGAAAGGACACTTGACACTTGCCAAATCTTCCCCGGTCTTTATCAGTCACTGAAAATAATTCTTCTTTCGTTCCATTAAACAGGTAAGCACCAATCATACCCGCAAGGATAATCTTCTTATGCCTTTTTATTTTTTCTCTATCCATCCTTTAATACTCCTCCACCAATTCCGATTTATTTCATTGTTCAGTGCAGATATTTTACCACAACCGCACACACATATGTGCGGTTTTACAAATGGCACAGGCTGAACTGTTACATTTAATTTACGTTATAATCTTCCCATCCTTCACCGCAATCACGCGGCTACAATATTTCGTCAGCTCCATATTATGAGTGATAAACAAAATCGTCTTCCCCATATGCTCGGAAAAGTAACGCAGAAGTCCCACCACCATCTGGGTATTCTTGCTGTCCAGATTTCCTGTCGGCTCATCCGCCAGAATGATATCCGGTTCGCTGAGAAGCGCCCTCAAGATCGCTGCCCTCTGCTGCTCCCCTCCTGACAACTGCATGGGGAATGCATTTTTCTTCTCCTCCAGCTTCAGCTTAACCAGAAATTTGTCGATCAGGTCTTCCTTGAATTCTTTTTTCTTTAGCTGGAACGGCAGAATGATATTCTCATATACCGTCAGTTCGTTGATCAGATTATAGTCCTGAAAGATGAACCCTACATGCTTTCTCCGGTATATGGTCCGCTGTTTATCGTCATAGTCGGATATCACATCCCCGGCGACCGTGATCGATCCGCTGCTGACACAATCCATTCCTCCTATCAGATTCAAAAGCGTGGTCTTCCCACTGCCGGAATCCCCTACGATTCCCACAAATTCCCCTTTATTGATACTGATACTGACATTTTTAAGCACCGGAACTTTGCCGGATTGACTTGCATACTCTTTGCTCACATCTTTGATATCTACTACGATCTCTCTCTCCATATTCAATCCTCCTTACACGCTGACCGCCATGATTCCGCTGCGCAAAATCTCAAATGCTTTACTCTCTGCAGGACCGTATCCTATATAAGAATTTCTCCTTCCGATCCATCTGCCGGTACGCGGCAAGCGGCACCAGAACCGCCACAGCGCTGCCCAGCACAGCAAAGAGCAGATAAATATGCGGATAAAAGTGATATGCGATATAAGACTCCTGCAGAACCATATTGATCATCGCATATACCCCGAAGACAGCCAGAAGACAGCCGGGAACGAACCCGCCTGCCATATACAGCATCCCTTCCTTCGCCAGATTCTTCTCAATCTCCCGCTGCTCGATCCCCATACTCTCCAGAATCGCCAACTCCCTGCTCCTGCTGTAAACGCTCTCCACCATACAGTTGATAAAATTCAAAACGCCCATAGCCAGCAGAATCGCACTCAGGACAAAGCCAGCCAGCTTTAACCCATTTATGTATCTTCCCGCCTGTTCAGCCAACGATTTTGCCGACCGGCAGGCGAGACCGCTGCTCTGATCTCCTGTGATCTTCTCTATCGCCTCATCCCATTCCCCGTGAAATGCTTCCTCCACGTCAAAGGCATACAGGTAATAATCGTCCCGATGTTCCTTGTCCTGCCACTCCGGCATGGGAAGATAAACATTGCTCGCATAATATCTTCCCGGAAATCTCATGGATTCCGGCAGTTCCTCCACGATCGCCATTACCGTATAGGTTCCCACTTCGCCGCTTGCAAACGGGATTGTCACCTCATCACCGGGCTGATAACATGCCACATTCTCTGTATTATCATCACTCAGAATCGGGTCAAGCAATATATACTTTCCTGTCTGGAACTGATCGAGGTCGATAGTTCCTCTGACAGGCTGAAGCTTTTGCAGCAGCATAGCATCCAGCCCATACGCACCTGTCCACATCTTACCGGGATCACTATAAGCACCCTCTCCCCAAATTTCCTCAAAGGCATCCCACTCCTCCTGCGTGGGAAGAAGACAGATATGGGATCTGCTTGCTCCGCCCACCGCCTCCACTCCGGGAAGTCCCCGACACCCTGCTATCTCCTCCCGTGCGATCCGTTCATAGGAGGCGGGATTTAGGCTCGGGTTCGTAAACACAGACTCTTTTGCAAGAATATAATCCGCATCCAAATCTCCCTCTACATACAACTCCACATCAAAGCCCGCCGTCACCGCATAAAAGACATTGGCAAGCAAAATGCTCACGGCAATGGAGACACATACCTTTAACACCTTGATCTTATCGCTCTGAAAATGCCTCACCACAAACTTTTTCAGGCAGTCCCCGTCATCTGCGGTCTTCACCCTCCTGAATCCGCCTATATATCTTTTCATTTCTACGGGAGAAGCATTCTTAGCAAGCTTCATGGGCTTTCTCTCACTGACCCTCACCGTCAGATAGGAAAACGCAAATGCCAGAACAAAGATCCAGCCATTACCGCTTCCTCTGGCCTGTATCGTCATGAAGGCGCTCAATATGCCCGGCAGAACAGCCGCGGAGAAGAGATATCCCACGAGCAGCGCCGGAATGACGGCTGCCAGAAACAGAATATTGTTCTGCCTGCGAATCAACTTCTTAATCTCTTTTCTCGTAATCCCGTTAGTGGATAGTTTCCCGAAGAATCTGGCGTCACTAGTCACGGAGAGATGAAAGATATTGGAGATGAACAGATATCCCAGCCACATGACCAGAAGAACCAGCGCCAAAAGAGCCGTCCATGTACTGAAATCCAGACTGCTAAGCAGGGAAATATCATTTATATAGATCTCACCTTCCTCCAGATCAATCTTTGCCTCCATGACCATCATGGATGCCAATCTCCTGACACTTCCGCGCGAGGAGAACATCACGCCTGCCTGCTGATCTGCCTCCTCCCTCGGATCCAGCCCGCACTGTTCCCAATACGCACAGGCTTTCCCGTAAAAATCGTCCGACACCAGGACCGCATGATAAGGCTGCAAGGCTCTCTTATATACTCCCACTACGGTAAATGTTTCCGTGTGCTCCTTCTCGTCAAGGTAAGTAAACGTCAGATCGATCGACAGATCCTCCCTGTACGTGAGTCCCCGTTCCCGCAAATATTGATCGGATACCACGATCTCATTGCCTTGCCCAGGCATCCGCCCCTCTACGGGATAATACCTCATCCACCGCGCCATCTGCTCCTCGGCATCGTAAAGTGTTACCAGTCCTGCACCGGAAGATTCCCGCATTCTGGCAACTATGATGCCCGTACTCGTCTCCGCCACCCGCGGGTTTGCACAAATCCTCTCATACTCCTCCTCCGTCACATTAAGTACCGCATCCGACAACATGGGCGATGACGCTTTCATCATCTCCGCCGCCGCATCCATGACAAAGAATAATGTAGAAAATACCATGACAAACAGCACCGTCGTAAAAAACACCGCCGCAGCCACGCACAAGCTTTTCCCCTTTTCCCGAACAGCTTTTCTGATCGGTATTTTCTTTAATATGCTTACCATGACCTCCTCCTTCTCTATATTTTATATCGATAAACCCTGTATTTTATGTTCTCCACTTCACACAGGGCATCCGAGTGAACTGCCTCCTACTGTTTTTATTTCCCCATCAGTTTGAGCAACACTACTATTTTCATTATAAAAAGGAAATGTTGCAGAAATCTTAATAGAATTACAAAGGAACATATATCTCAAATTCTCTTCCAGAATTAACAGTAGAATTCACTAAGCGGTGTATGGAAATCGTCAGTATTAATCACATTGATATACTTACAACGCCCCATTACAGTATATACCATAGGTACACGTTTCCCTTTATCCAGCCCGGACGGTTCTATATGACGCATCACCTCCCGATACAAGAACCGCCGTGTAAGCATATTACCTCTGATTCCCCCGCTTTCCAAGGAGACTGTCCGAAAAATAAGAAAAAAGGGCGTCGAAAATACCGCCAGAAACTCGTCTATATGTGACAATTTGGCGGCAGGAGCATTTTTTTCGTGTACTGCCCCGAAGAAACCCCATTTTTAAAAGAAAAAAGCCTGTATCAGGCCATAATCATCTCCATTATCCCGTTTACCCCAAGGAGGTTTACCACTCTTCGGAAATTGTAGGCAAGGAAAGAAAGCCCCATTTCAGCGGCTGCCTTCTGCTTTCCTTTTGTCAGCAGATAACCGGCTCCGTGCCATCTTTTCACTGTTCCATATGGATGTTCAACCACAGTGTTCCGCTTCCGTAAATGCTGCTGGTTGGGGTAGAACCGCAGGATCACCCATTCGTCCCATGAACTTTCTTCTTCGGATTACGTGATCACTTTGAACCGGCGGCTCGTCTTCCGGACGATCCTGTTTTCCCTGGCTTTTTCATAAAAGGCTTCTTCTTTCCGTGTTTCGCCCTCTTTGAATGAGACGATCCGTCTTTTATGAAGTGTACATTTGTTGGGGCATTTCAAACAGGCTGAAAGTCTGTGATACCTGCGGATGCAGAGATCTTTTTTGCCATTCGGGCGGCCCGGACCTGCGTAGAACAGCGTCTGACCCATCAGGCAGATAACTATGTCTTTTTCAATATCGCGCTCAAAATATGGATGTAACGGTGGTTCCCGCCTGACTTCCACAGGCGCTTTCTCCAATCCGCCCTGTGCTTTCATTTCTGCATAGGAAACCACTTCCCCGGTTACTTCTGTATCGGTTTTCTGGAACCGGAACATCCTGCTTTTCTCGCATTTATTTGGATGCGTTGTAGGAGTATCCCCATTTAAAAGGCACTGCTGGATTTCTTCATCGTTGCTGTATCCTCTGTCCGCGATACCTTCAAGGTTTTCCACTCCTAATGCGGCTTTTGAGGCATTGATACCGTCTCCAAACAGATGCCAGTCCGTGCATTCACGCGTTACATCATAATGAACAATCAGATGGTTTTTCGCTTCTACCGCAGTCTGCAAATTGAAGCTTGGCCGGATGCCGTCCCTCGTTTTCATAAGACGGCTTTCCGGATCGGTAGTGCAAATGTGGTTCTCCCCGCTACCTGCCATCTGTTCCAGTGCTTCAGTCAGCTGGGCTTTGCGGCGTTCCAGATAATCCAGCACACCGACGATGTCTTCTTTTGTCAATGCACCCGGCCTGGATTCGGCGGCATCTGCTTCATCCAGTTCTTTCATGTACCTGCTGATTTTTTCTTCCACATCCAGAAGAACCTTCTTGGCATTGCTGCTGACATAACTTTTATTGTCAGCATTTACCGCACGGAATTTTGACCCGTCAATTACGACTGATTCATGCGAAAGCAGCCCCGCTTTGTTGCACAGCCTCACAAATGCCCTGAACACTTCCCTGATTGATTTCGCATTGTCTTTCCGAAAGTCTGCAATGCAACGGAAATCCGGGACAACCTTCCTGAGAAGCCACATCAGTTCCACATTCCGGGATGCCTCCTTTTGCAGCCGCCTGGAGGAACGGATGTGGTTCAGGTAGCCATACATATACAGCTTCAGCATACCGCGGGGATCATAACCGGGACGGCCTTCTTTTGCAGGATCCGCTTTGAAGCCCATGAGGGATATATCCAGTGAATCGATAAATGCATCGATGGCACGCACCTCATTATCCCCTCCAACATAATCATCGAGGGTATCAGGCAGTAGAATTACCTGATTCCGATCCGCTCCTTGAATGTACCCATGCCTGCGTCCTCCATTGTGGTTTTGTTGACTTAATGATACCATATCCCAAACCTTGACTCCATGTTTTCCGGAGTTTTCGGACAGTCTGCAAGCGGTTTCTGCTGTTAGACGTGCCTGCGGAAATGGCAGACCGCCGCATATGGCGGTGAGCCATCTGCGGCGATCTTTGCTTAATCAATGGTATCTTTTCCAGCCTTGCCACAATTATTTCATCATGAAGACGCTTATTCCTTTCGTTTCATTAAACATAAAATCTCATTTTTCAAGCTAATCCACTATTTGATTTTTTCCATAAGTGTTTTAAATTCTTCCAATGATTTAGATGGTACGAACTCAATTATTTCATATCTGGCAATTTTTTCTCGGAAAAATGGGTCTTGCTCCATAATCTGTTCTGCCTCCTGCTTTGTGGCGCAATTACAAAGAATTATCCCGCCAGTTCGTGGATTCTTTCTTCCAGAACAAATAAATTTTTTTGCATTGTAGTTTTCTTCCAAATAACTAATATGCGCCGGTAGCATTTTTTCAACTTCCAAAATTGGCTTGATATAAGTCAGATTAAAAATAAACATATTGTACCTCCCGCAAAAATGTGTTAGAATAATAGTGACCACAGTCAATGACCTCGGTCATTATTTTAACTACTACCATCCATATTGTCAATAGCATTTTATAAGGAGTCAAGGAATGGAACAGAAAAAAACACGCAAAGATAGAGCTGTTGATACAAAAAATAAAATATTTGAAACAGCAGTCACACTTATAAAAAGCAAAGGGTACGATAATGTTACTATAAGTGAAATTTGCCAGACAGCAGGATTGGCAAAAGGATCATTTTATGTTCATTACAACTCCAAGGAAGATATTGTAAGGGAAAGCTATTATGCTGATATGGGAACCTATATCTGCACCCATTACAATGAATTTATAGCCTCCAACCCTAATAAATCCGTAATTGAACGTATCACCTACTTTTTAAATCTGGAATTTGAATTTGCAGAATACGCTGGATATGAACTTACCTGCTTAGCTTATTCGCTAAATCTAAGTGCATGTATGCCTGGACCTTCCGAACATTTCAGCAAACGATATTTTATCAAAATATTGCAGGATGAAATAGAATCAAGTTTAGCGTATTCATCCTCCGATTTTTCATGCAATGAAATTTTCAATTATTTTGAAAGTATCGTGAGAGGCACAATGGCTACATGGTGCTTCTCCAATAACTCTTTTGACATTGTTGAACAAGGGAGAAAATATATTAAACAGGCTGTTCATAGCATTTACCAGATGCAATGAACTATCCAGCCGTCATGCTGCACAAAAAAATCAGCAGGAGAACCTTGACTGGCTTTTCATAACTGTATGTCCGGCTCTAAGGAGAAAATCCCGTTTTCAAATACAAGCCGGGAAACTGATGCGTTCTTTACCTTTTTCAATTTTACTGTATACTACCACGCAAAACTCCATATTATCACGGAAACTCCATACAAACACGAAAACTCCGAACAGTTTCCGTGTTTGTATTATATCCCCCGTATTTCAACAGCATTTTCCATCAAACTAATATATCTTTCCGCAAAAAACAACAATATCCTACTCCTTTTTACCTTTCCGCTTTATACTATCACGGAAACCCCTGAC
>ERZ779622.426-NODE-426-length-25214-cov-13.721412_pt1 | contig 25214 bp, 32 predicted proteins | sample MGYA00514188_ERZ779622 | MGnify/ENA primary metagenome ERZ779622 (study PRJEB29562, sample SAMEA4376702) | mouse gut metagenome | isolation source: Cecum | study: EMG produced TPA metagenomics assembly of the A DSS colitis mouse model was used to assess the... | reverse complement strand
ATGCAGTTGTTAATTGGGCATGGTCAAGTACCCACCATCATGCCAGAAGCCTCAATAATTAATTCAATAAAAAATAATCAATGGATTTCAATCGAAAAACAAAAGCAACAAGGAACATATCAGAATATTCAATTCGTATATGAACAATATAAAAATAGTCATACATAATTTTATCAATCTATAAAAAATCATACAATTGATAGAAGAGCAGTAGGGCAGTAAAGACTGCTGTTTTTGGTGTGGTTGGAACTGTTGATGATGCTGGAAAAACTTGGAAGTGTGGGAATTGTGGAAGTAAATTTTAGGTTGTAGATAGCACTTCCTTTCTACAAGTTTATACGTATAATGTTTTATATACAAATAAGGAACTGATTTTTATTTTCAGTTCCTTATGTTTATACAAAGTCAGATATTTTTAATAGATAAATTATCATCAAATTTAAAAACTAAAAGTTCCTTGTCACGATAGGTAACTGTTTGGTGGTTCATCTTTACATATTCCTTCAATTCAGAGGGCATATCTCCATTTTCGATTATAGTATCCAAATGCTGTTGATACCGATCTACAGCTATAGATTTTACATCCCCAAACATTCTCATGGCCTCATCTTCGATCCCAGTGACATAATGTCCATTCATCAGAATAGAAGGTTTTTCATAACTATCATACCAATTGTTGTATGACTTTTGATTATCCGCAACTCCAACTATCAAGTATCTTGTACCCGTCCCACGAGCAAGTCTCTCCAGACCTTTTAAAAGTCTACTCTTAAACTTGCTTGTCACTTTATTTGTTGCAAAGTTAGAAATGCCGATTTTGAACTCAACCCGACTACTTTCTACAAGTGAGGTATTTAGCACTTCGTCTATTTCCTTTTCCATTTCTGTCTCTATTCTATCAATAGCCCTTACACACCCGTTCACTAAGGAATGATACACGCTTTCAGATTTCTTAATCATGTAATTAATATCACTGTAACTAAAGCTCACACCTGTAGTAAATAAGTCCTTATGGTCACGTATTATGATTGCCATCCTACCGTAATCTCCAATTACAAAGCCATCATCAAGCAATCTGAATAAAGCCATATACAAAATTTTAAATGAATTGCATCTTTGGTACGTCTTACCACTTAGCTGTAAGTAATTAGTGAAATTTGATCCAACAGAGTCAAATATCTTATCAATCTCAACAAAAACATTATAGTATAAATCCACCATATCATTAATTTTATTGCGACTTATAATATCATTAATTTTTTTACCAGTTATTGTATCCTCGTTGTAAAGTTTATCCAAGTAAAATCTTTGACGTTCATATTCTCCCATTATTAAGGTAGATACTATTTCAGCAATAACTTTTTCGTCTTCTGATTCTTTTAACTCTTGAGGCTCAATCAAGCTATGTCTTCGCCAAAAAAGAGTATCCATGTTAACACCATAACCATATTTCTTATCGCCAATACTAATACCAGGCATTGCAGAAATATTAATTCTATCAGTAAATGTCATGTCTCTTCTTATTGTGCTAGAAATTCTTCTTACTAGATCAGCGAATATACTGTTTGATGTAGACTGTCTTTTGTCTTGTGGTGACATTTTTCTTCCCGTAGAATTGAGTCTATTAAAGATTAAATCTATCTCATCAGGATCACCACTTGTATAAATTACTGGTATTTCTTTTCGCATAAACTCTTGACAATCTTCTTTGCTTAAATATTCAGAATGTGTCGTAATAACGCCAGCATTAACTAATGCTTGTAATTCACCATCAACACTTGGATCAAAATAATAGTATTTATCTTCTTTAAATATTCCGTAACGACCGAGCATAAAAGACAAAATAGCATCTAATCTTTGTAATCCATCTATCACTTCCAAGATTTCTTTTCCATTTTCATTGTATTTTGCAACAAAAAGTGTAGGAACAGGTATGTTGTTCATGATTGAATCTATAAGATCGCACTTTTCTCTAATTGTCCAAACCAGTTTCCTTTGATAGCGTCTATTCACAAATATTTTATTATCAACATAATCAATAATCAGATTCCTAAAATGCCAAGTTGTCGACTCTGTTTTCTTTATCATTTTTGTTTTTCTCCCACCCATAAGTATTTTAAACCTCCTTAATTCTACCATTATTTACCAATTACAACAATAGGAACTTATGTTTTGTAGTCGTTTCATACCAGAACAAACATGCGTTCACCGAATTGCAGTGTACAAAATATGACGTCCAATTTTCAGGACTCTGACATATTTATATTATGGTATATTATGTATTTCTCTAAATATGACTATTACCAATTGGAGATATGGATATACAAAAAGGAGAAGAATATAGGTTAATATGTAGATGGAGTTATATAACTCGAAAAAGAAGGATGAGCAAACATGAGTGCTGATACATATTCTCAAATAATTTTTACAACCATAATTCCTGCAGTTATTACAATTATTCTAAAATGTGAATATCAAAGGAAAAGCGAACATTCAATATAATAATGTTCGCTTTTACACCAAGATTATTCTTTTCCGAACAACAAATAGTCAGCACTTACGCCCAACTCAGCACACAGCCTAGCAAAATAGGGTAGTGATATATTAAATTCTCCATACAATGTCTTTCTGTCAAACCGACAGGCTTTTGCCACCTGTGACTTTGTTCTGTGCTGTTTATATATTTCTTCATCTATTCTGTCCCAAAGACCATTGATCCATAGATGTGATTCTCGTGCCATACTTAAGCCACCTCCACATCATAGTATCCATCTTTACGGAGCATTTTTCCCAGCCCAAGCTCCCTGATGGCATATGAAATTTGATCTTGGGTATTTTCAGTTTGAGAATTTTGGTATATCATAAGATTAGCACCTCTTCTGTATTGGTTATTAGATGTCGCAATCTTATGATACCAAAGATCAGGTGCTTTTTTAATGTCAATGCACAATTTATTACAGCGATTTTGATTGATAACTCAGGCATTTGGTATAGTTATCTCGCTGGGAAAGTTGAGTTAGTAATAAATGGCTTATTCGGCTTTAAAATGTTGCTAAACTCAGAATCTAATCGATTACTTTCGCTAATTGGATTATTTTTCTTTCAAATTTCTAATTGCGCTTAATAAATCACCATATCCAGTATCTTTAGATAAATCTATACAATAACGAGATTTTAAAAAATTCGGAAGTGGTAATTCTCCGTTCTCATCATGTTCAATCACTACTGGTATGTATTTTCTTTGCAATGGTTTATTTCTAATCTCCGATAATATCATCTCAGATTCATAACCTACACCACCACTACGTTTATTTGCTTTCTCTGCATAGTCTTTATTACAAACAATTATTACAGCATCTATCCTATCTGATGTAAGCACATTTTCCATGAAACAATTCATATCTTGTCCTGGATATAAATCTTTTCTATCGTATGTGACACTTATTGCATCTCCCTCTAACCTTTTAATTAATTCAAAAACATTTTGTTGATTAGAAGGAGGATTCCAACTATAGGAAACAAAAACTTTTGGTTTATCAATATCTTTCCCTTTAAAATATGGTTCCAGCTCCTCTAAACCAGTCTTTTTAATCGTCCAATGAGTCCTATTCCATTCCCATGTGTCCATATCAAGCAAATCCGTAAGGTGCATTAAATTATCAAACGCAATTGCCTGTCCTGTAAGGACATAATCAATTTTTATTCCTTTTTGATAAGAATCAATATTTTTTATAAACCCTATATAAGCATCTGATTTATGTTTTTGCTCATACGCAAATAGACATGGCATTTTTTTAATTTCTTCTATTGCTTTCATTGATAAATCTGAATATTGCTCTTTTAGCTCTGGAAGAATATATTCCGTAAGACAACGATCTGGCTCAAAAAATGCTGATGATTTTGTCCATGCAGTATTGTCATATGTTATCAATAAGTTCAACATAGTTTTATCTCCTTATTTGAAATTTATCTCGAATTAGTTATTTCATTACATATACTATTGCAATATAATATTACTTTGTCGCCTACAAACAGTTGCATATATTTCATGTAGATTTCTCTTTTTAACAAACTTTTTATTATATACATTAGTAAATTGTACTATTACTGTTAATTTAGAAAGTATATTGCGTAACTCTTCTATATTCACATAATTATCACTTTTTAAATCAAGTAATACTATTTTTCCACCTTGAATCAGCGTCCTTCCTGATGTTTCACGTATGTAATGCGATAATCGAATATTCTCTGGTAGAAAATTAATAATAGAATTTTCCGTTCTATCATCAATATCTTTAAATTGAACTTTTTTAATAATCATTATGCCTAAACCATTATTAATTAATTCTATCCTTATATGATTTGTGTAATCTATACAACTAATGTCACAAATCGGTCTAACACTATTTTTATTAAAACGATTTTGAGAAATTGCTACATAAATTGACACCAAAAAGGCTAATGTTGAAATAATTACTGTTCCTATGGATGTAATAGTTATGCAAAGGTCGCTATTATTATTTAAAAATTGAATCATAATATTTTCCTCATTTGTATTTAATGCATTCAATTCACTATTGAAATTTCACTTTTATCATATATTCTGTTTTATTCCATTTACATATACTTGATATTTTTTATATAACCATATTTGAACATTATAATCTGTTATTTTACTACTATAATATGGGTCAATTATCTTCTGCAATAAATATCCGTCATCTGTAAATATAATATTTCCAATCTCCACTTTTTTATTATTACTTATAACTTCTACACTATTTCTATAATCTCTAACTTTGAGCAAATCGGTATATACAACAAACTCTTTATGAGAATCAATACTTATAAGTCCCAATTGCTCAAGAGCAGAGATTCCCTTATATGTAATTCCATTAAAGGCATACCCATCAAAACTTTTACTCAAAAAAATTATTGGATATGTACTAATTTTATTTTCATTAGCCGGAATATCCATATTTATCATTCTAAATCTACAAATATTCTGAAATGCTTCTGCTTGCCATTTGCTAATAAGTGATAATGTATTTATCAATGTTTTTGAACATATTTCTGGATCTTCACATGCTTCTGCCAGTATCTTTCCCCAAGTATATCTCATTTGTTCATCAGTAATAGTAGCAGCTTTATTCATAAAAAAAAACAACCAATCATCATCTAAGTTTTTGGGATCTGCTGAATCTCCAAGATTCTCTATAGCAATCCCTAATATAGTTGCTTGATTGACAAATTCTTTTATTGATTTCGACGATGCGGAAATCAATGCTGCCTTTGCAATATCATTCATATCGCGATTTAATATTTCTTCTCTAAAAGACTTATCATATTCATTTTGCAATGCCCTTAAAGAATCTTTATTATCAGTAATCCTTTTAATCGCAGTTGAAATTGGATAAAATAAACCGGTTATATTGCAAACTTTCTCAATTAATTTAACATCATTTGTATCCATTATAATATCTCCTTAAAACTGAACATTCAATTATAATTCCAATATTATATCTGCAAACTTCATCCCATCATCATTAGGTACAATTCCAAACCCAAACTTTTGATAAAAGTGACATAATCTTTTTTCATGTCCCATATCAACATAGGATAACCATCCATTAATTCCTCTGAAATCATGCACTTTAGCAAATTCAATTAGCTTTGCCATCATTAAAGAACCATATCCTCTATTATTCCTTTTGCATGTAATGTCTCCGATCTTAATAAGTTTTGTTTCTTCATCTATACCACATGCAATTTTTCCAACTATTTGATCTTTATATAGAGCATAAACGTAAAGTGATGATTTATCGTTTCGTATTTCTATTTCAATATTTCTTTTAGAAAACATTAATTTTATCCTTACATATGAGAAATCGTGTTATCTTTTACAGTTATCTTAAATTATATCACATAAAATTATGATTGTAATTAACTCATTTCGTATAGTATACTTATAGCTACATATTGATAATTATTTAACAAACCATTTTCTATTTACCACCGAACTATGATAAATTCTTAACATTTTTATTTCCGCCTTTCATAACTCCCCACAAATCAACCTTTTTACACCATCCCTCTTATCATCTCCCCATTTCAAATACACCATCAAAAACCCCCACATCTACCCCATTTTTCAGCATAATCTCGAATTTTCTTCAAAAATCCCCAAAATCAAACTCTATTTCCAGCCCAATCTAACCCCCTCACATCACCCCAAATTAAAAATCCCCTGAAAATAAAGGATTTCCAGCATTGCACATCATATATGAACCACCTTCTACCGAACACTGCTTTATTAAATCATATTTTAACATTCTCCGCTCCAAATACTATGCCATAATAGTAGACTTTTTGCATAAATTCAACTTTCCACATCTTCCGCACCGAACTATACTCCGAGTTTATTTTTATTCCCTTCTACACAAAAAAGAAGCCATAGCCGAAACTATGACCTCTAATATCTCTTTTCATAACCTATGCAACCTTACATACCTTCTTCAGCTTAGTCACAATCTTTTTGCATTCTGCCGGATTGTCAATCAAGTATTGTTTCGCGTTCTCCCTTCCCTGTCCGATCTTATTACCATCGTATAAATACCATGACCCGCTCTTAGTAATAACGCCGTTTCCTTCAGCCTGATCCAGAATATCACCTTCAACAGATATACCATGACCAAACATGATATCAAACTCTATACTTTTGAATGGTGTTGCTCTCTTATTTTTCACAATTTTAATTCTTGTTCTCCGTCCAATCTCTTCACCGCCACTTTTAATTGATTCAATCGCTCTCATGTCCAGCCTGACAGACGCATAATATTTCAATGCTCTACCACCTGTCGTCTTCTCTGGATTTCCAAACATAACACCAACCTTTTCACGTATCTGGTTAATTACAATCAGCGTACATCCGCTATTGTCAAGATATGGTGTCAGCACAGACAATGCATCCGACATGATTCTTGGGAATAATCCAACGTGAGAATCGCCAATATCACCGTCTATCTGTGCCTTTGGTGCAAGTCCAGCTAATGAGTCAATAACAATAGCACCGAAAGTACCCGCCTGCGCAACTGTCTTACATGTTCCAAGTGCCTTCTCTAAATTATCCACATGCATGAGATAGAAGTTTTTTTCCTTTATACCCATGCTTTCAATAGTTTCCCGCGTTAATGTTCTTTCTGTATCTATGTACAATACAGGTTTCTCCTTCTGATACTGTTTGCATAACTGTAATGCAAGTGTTGTTTTACCTCCACTTTCGGGGCCGTAAATTTCAACAATGCTTCCCTTCTTAATCCCGCCGACACCAAGGGCAATATCAAGTCCCATAATACCAGTTGATACAATATCATCCTTTAATGGCGACAGTTCGCTTAACTGCTTAATGCTCAAAGTACCATATTGTCTGGTTAAATATGAAAATGTTTCTTCAACTGTCATTGCTGTGCTCATAGTAATTTTTCCTCCATTTTTCATTTATTTTAAATATACTTCTTCATAAACTCTTATAATCTTCTGTTGAGCCTCCGCATAGTTCCCGCAAGTCTCAATGATCTCAACTACATCTTCCCTATGCAAAAGGCCGAAATCATCAGCCAGTGTCATTAATTCTTTTTGGGCTGATATGCCAAGCATATTGTTGACCGAAATATTATGTTTCACCATCAGTTTTTTGGCTTCTTTGATAATCTCTTTCTGTGTAGGCATATCCTTATAACATTTATCTGGTATATATGTAGCCGCATTAGTCTTCTCTTTATCTTTCTCCAAGCCAAACAAAAAGAAATCTGCTGATACATTTAACTCTTCACAAAGTCTTGCAAAATAAGTTATAGATAAATTTCTTCGTGCAATTAATGTCTTTCTATCGAATCCACATTTTTTTGCAACTTTATATTTTGCTACTTTCTGTTCAGAGAACACACTGTTAATCCGTGTCCATACATCGCTTAGATACTCAGCGTCAACCATCGCTCTTGCCATTCTTTATCACTCCTTAACATTTATTTCCCTTCCCATTCTTAATCAATCCCATCTCCCCAAGCAATGTAGCACAATCCCTCATTCCCTGTTGGTAAGTCATTCTCCCATACAGCGCACCATTTTCAATATAAGAAGATATCAGGCTGTCAATAAGCTCTTTCAGCTCCTTTGGCAAAATAAATTTATCAAGTTCATCTGTCAGGCTGTCAATTTTATTCTGTATCTGCTTATACTCCTCCTTCGGTAATAGAATGATATTCACCGATTCATTGACCGCATACTCTGTGATCACGTCAAAAATACTTTTTTCCATAACTGTTGCCTCCTTATCTACAGATTTTATCAAGCATTTCCGCTAGTCTTTCCCGTCCGCTATAGATATAGTAGAATTCCTCCCCTATCTTAAACGGCTTTTTCTTCTCATGTGCGGCAAGAATCATCCGTTGATATAAGCTGATTCCAACCGCAACCCCATTACAGAATGCTCTTTCAATTAATTTCCTCAATACTCTGTTTCCTCCAATCATGTTTATTTTAATATTCCTACTATGTATTTCTCCGTATCCCCACAAAATTTCCGTGAATACTAAAGCTGTTCAACCTTCTTTCGGATTTCCTCCAAATTAGGATTCATATACCGCATTGTAGTCTTAATGCTGGAATGTCCCATCTGGTTAGCGATCTCTGGAATTGTAAAAATTCCACTTGATACCGCATTAATCGCATAAAAATGCCTTAATATATGTGGTGTTATCTCATATCCTTTTGGACAGCACAGTTTGAACACTCTGTTTATTGTAGTCTGGTTTAACCTTTCTCCCCTACTGTTATGAAATAGCCATTCCGATTTAACATGATCCGTTTTCTGGTACTCCCTTACCGCCGACACTATCTTACTGTTAACTATAACAATCCTTGCTTTCTCTCCCTTCCCACTGGCTACCCGTAACTGGTTGGATTCCAGACATACATCTGTTTTCCGCAAATCCAGGCATTCCGAAATCCTTAATCCTGCATAGGCAAGTATTGTGACTATAGCAAAGTTCCTTCTTGCAGCACATCCCTCAGCCTGTAACACTATCTGTCTGAATTCTTCTATTTCCTTTTTAGTAATAGATGTAGGACTCACCATTTCCGACTGTATCTTTATCAGATCCCTTTTTGATACAACAATATTGTCAGGCTCCATTAACTCATTAAAGCAGATCAGTGCTGATAATTTAGAATTAATTGATTTCGGACATAGATGATTCCCGGAATGCAAGGACTTCTTAATGTTCTTCAGATAGCTCTTGTATTCCAGAATATTCTCACGGTACAGTCTTTTATATTCCACATCCCCATAGCTCTCATAAAACCATCTGAAATATTCCTTCACGGAATTGCTGTATACTTCCACCGTCCTATCCGATTTTCCTTCCAGAAACATTTTCCTTTTAAATTCTGCTATTAAATTTTCCATACATATTTCCTCCAAGATATTTTTTTGAGTTTTTCTTGCTATATATTTCTGTATCTTTTTTGAGTTTTTGTCCATTTTAAATCCATTCTCTATATAAAAACTCAAACAAATTTCCGTTATTTTGAGAAAATAATTTCTTTGATTTTCGGCATGGATATTGTGCATTTTCCAATTGGAAGGTATCATATAGATGTATACTTTTTACGAAGGGAGTTGATCAAAATAGATATCGAACTAAAAGACCGTAACCGGGTAAAAGAATTTTTCCAGAAGCTCCATAGCAAGGCTGAAGATATATTATTCACCATAATTTCCAAGATTCCCGAAAAGCTCATTCCATCACCGATTATGAATTGGCTTGACCGTTATATGGATAAGCGGATCGGCGAACTAAAGCAACAAATCATTAAGCAACGCTGGCAACAGGATTCATTAGAAAAAGCGGTTTCTGATATCCGTTCCATAAATCAAGACACGAAAAAAGCACCTTCAGATGATTAGTTCATCCGTTGGTGCTTTCTCCTTTACGATTCTTTCTTACATAGACAATCATAAAAAGAAATAACATCCCTACCGTCCAAGTAGATGATATTCTTATAAATATATTTTACCATTTTCTTTTGCTTTTTCAAGTGGCTCTTTTAATTTCCACTGGTGCCTTCCATAATCAATCTAATTCTGCAACAGTAATACATTTGACCTCTTTAAACTGTTTTAATTGCTTATCATTTGTCAAAAATAAATCGCATCCTGACAAACACGCAACTGCCAACTGTAAAGCATCCATTGCTTTAAATCCTTTATATTCTGCTCTTATCTGAGCGGCTTTCTTTGCAATTTCCTGATTAATCTCCACTATTTCCATATCAGTTGTTTCTACTAAGCGATTAAACATATCTATATATGAATATGATTTATTTCTATATGGAAATACAAAATATTCTTCCATTGTAATTACAGATGACACAAACTTCTTATCGTGATTATATCCATCCCTGAAAAAACATTTTACCTTTTCATAATATTGGGGATTGTTGATATCTTTTTCAATAAAATATATAAAGGGTGCTGTATCAACAAAAGCCTTTTTAAAGTCTGTCATCTTCGCGCATCTCCCTCATATACTCATCAACATTTTTTCCTCTTTCACTCGGAATAGCAAAACTATCCCAATCAACAGGAACTTTCTTTACTTTCTTTTGCGGATAATCCAATAATGTAACAACAACTTCCGCTCCGTCATATTCCCTTATATCATCATCTTCAATAACAACTGTATTCCCTTGCACGATTCCCTTCACAGCAGCTAGCAAGACAATCCCTCCTTCTTTTATTTTCCTTCGGCACTCTATCAGGTAATTCATCTTTTGTGCATTTAATCGGCATTATTCCATGTATTAATTATAGTTTCTATAATTATATTAATATTATAGCATTTTTCTTTATTCCTAACAATCCGAACTGTAAAACTATGAAAACAAAAAATTTCCGTTGCTACTATAATTATAAGGACTGCCCTATTTCAAGCAGTCCATGATAATAACTTTATTAAACCAATCCCCATAAGCAAGCTATTTTATATATTTGATTCCTTACACTTACAAGCCGCTTGCGCCCCGTTTCTTCCTTTGCTTTCCGTTCCATCATATCCATGATTGCAAGCTGTACATCCATTTCTATGTATTCCACCATCTGAAGCGGTGTAAGCGCGCTATATGGCGTTTTGAGCCGTCTGTCTATGATCTGGTTGCCATCCGCTATATCAATAATTCTAAAATTAAAACACATAATCTCTATCCCCTTCCTGCTCTTAAATTCTATCGCACCGCACACCTTCCATATTTGGCGTTTCCATTCCTGCCACTGTTCCTACATTCTCCGCTTATCTGCTTAAAATACCCGTCTAGGCTAAAAGAATATGCCCTTTTCTGCAGAAAAACACATTTCCCATGCTTTAACGCCGTTGTCTCCGCGATAACGACACAGTTTGTCAGTGAAAGATTTTCCCTGATGATGCTTTCCAACGCTTTCCGCAAACCGTTGTAAGATGTGTCTATGTAATGCCTGGAACTATTGTTTCCACCGTTGACGAAAAACATGATTCTATAGCTGAATCTGTCCTCTACCATATTGTTAGCGGTACATCCTCTGTTAATGTCCGCTATGATGTCCGATACCGTATACATGATCTGTCCTCACTTCCTATGTATATGGGGAAGGGGTATCCCCTCCCCAATTTTCCACTATGCCGCCGTTTTCTTTCCTTTAAAATACTGCTCCATCACCGTAACCAGATAATCAATTTTTCCATGTACCACGCCTGAATCCCTTGTTGAATGGCTACTGTCCAAAATTTCCCATGTTTTCCCGTCAACCGCCGTTTCCTTCCCGCCGTTTATGAACCATTTCAGGAATGCACCAAACTCTTTATCTTTCCTGCCTGTCTCCACAAACGCCTTAAACGCCGTTACAAATGCGCTGGTATTTTTTCCGTTGAACAATGCCCTGATATCCTTTGTCGGCTCAATGGATGCCGTCAGCCTTGTAAGCAGGCTGTCCACGCTCTCAAAATCGCAAAGTGCCGCATTCTCGTTTAACCACTTGAATTCCAACTTGGTATCTTTCCGATACTTATTAGGATAGTTACAGAGAAGGACAATATCTCCGCTGATCCGTTCAAAAGTCCCGTTGATCCTTCCCTTCTGGCTGGAAGAGTACACATCCGAAAAGAAACGGTTCTCCGTAATATGCCGAAGTTCCCTTGCAAAAGAGTCCACATATGTGAATGCCTTCTGTGCTGTGTTCATCGCCACATGATTATTATATTTCCGCACCAGCTTAGAAAGTTCCGTCATGTCACAGTCCTGATGAATCGCACATTCAAGCTGATATCCGCAAAATCTTTCTTTCAATTCTTCCGGCAACTGCTCATAAGTCTTATTGCGGATATCAAAGTTCACGGATTCCCACAGGATTTCGCCGTTGCCGTCCCTCTCAGGCTTTCCGTTGCCATCCAAAATTTTCCGCTGGTAACTTACCATGTACTCATCCAGATTCTTTGTAATTTTTGTATTTGCATAGCGGAACATGGAAAGGCTTGAACTCCTTTGTAACCCGTCTATGATCCACTGTCTTGTGATACCGTTTACGGTTTCCTCTCCAAGAATGATCGGTGGGATATAGTTTTCCGTCAAAACCGTAGCGATCAACTCATTGACCATGTTCTGGTTCCACTGACCAGAAAGTCTCTGACAATCCTGGTCGCTTCTTATTGTTTCAGCTTTCATCAACTTCAAATACTGGTCTAAACTGTATGTCTGTTTCCTGATCTTTGCCATTGCGATTCCCTCCTCTGGATTAAAATAATATTTTTACGTTCTCGTAACTTCTTATGATCTGCATATTTTCCGCATATTCCCGCGCGGATATCATCAAAATTTCCTGTATCTCGTTTGCCCTGTAGCCGTCTATCAGAAGATTTAATATATTTACCTGTCTGTCAGATAACCTTGATATGTATTGTTGTACTCTGTCCGAAACTGCCTGACTCTCATTTCGCTTGAAAACTTCCTCGAAAGTATCAAAGTCGGACGGCACAAACTCTAATAAGCTGCATTCATCTTCACCGTCACCCACCATATCCAGTGAAACGGCAAGCTGATTTAAAATCCGTTTCTGCCTGTGCCTGTGCGTAAGCTCCGTCTTAAACTTTTTCTGTAGGCATGACCGCAGGAACCCGTCAAAACTTATCCCCGTATTAGGATCATAAGCGTTGTATGCCTGCCACAACGTCATATTTGCTATGGAAAAGAAATCATCGTGATCCGATTTTGCCAAGGGTTCATTGAACCGCATAAAGATTGACCGTGATATCTTCCTTAGTAACCGCATATCATTATCACAATACGGCTGTAAGACCGATAAATCCGCACTTGTCATTATATCCTGCTCCCTTCTGTAGATTGATTGCTTGAAATATTTGTTGCTTGTTTCAATGGCCTATTGAAAAAGGGACGTACAGAGAATCGAACTCTGTAAGAAGAACCATCCGCCCTGCTGCCTGTTACGGCTTACCTGCTTCCCCGTTTCGGCTTGTCCTCATACCATTTGACGGAACCGCCTTTAAAATTGGTCTTAGGCTGATTTATGCCAGTCCTGCCGATTCTGGTAATGTTACCGTTGTTGCGTGTGACTGCAAATTGAACTGTTTGTCTGTGCATTGGTGCCACCTCCTTATTATTTTGACTACCTCCCACTGCTGCCAGTGGGAACGCTCACGGCTTAAAGCCCTTTTTATAGTCGCCGTGACGACTGTTTATTTAGCTGATCTTTAAAGGTCTGATTATTGTTGTCTTGAATAATACCGATGTATCAATGTTTTCATCTTCAATAACTTTGCTGATCTTAGGATTGCTTAAAAGCTCCAAAACCTTTTCTTTTACGACATCTTCCCGTGTCTGTTCCTTATAGGAAATCGAATAGCCGTAACCGATATATTTAGTCTGGTTTGTTTCTTCCATGAACTCCTTGACTTCCTGTTCCAGCGGTTTGTAATTCGCCTTTGCATCCTTTTCAATGCTCTTGTACTCTCTGATGACTGCCACTTTCTTATCTAACTCTGCTTTCGATATACACATACTCTTGATCTCCTTTTCTGATTTGATTGGTAGCAACCCTTAAAAAAGAATCTTCCTGGCTATTGCCTTCACTGTCGCTAATGGTTCACAGGTATATTGCTTTAAGTTTGTGAGTGCTTTTCGGGCTACTCGGTTGCTTAGGTTGGGTTGTTTTGTTTGATGTTGAGATTATTATATCATCTTGTACAAGAATAACAATTCGCATCTTGTACAAGTTTTCCGTCTTATTTTTGTGTATCTTGTACAAGATGTTTTGGGTCAAAAAAAAAAGCCGCCTATTCGCGACTTTATACTATATAAAATACAACACTCATAAATTTAACTGTTTATTAATCAAATCGACAACAAAAGAATTTAAACTTTTATATCCGAGTTCCTTTGCTTTTTGATCAATTATCTTTTTTTGTCCCTTCGCTACATTAACTATAATACGATCATATTTTTCTTTCTGAAAATCATTTTTGTATTTTGTCGCATCAAATTTATCCTTTTGTTCCATCATAAAACAACCTCCCTATAGCTTATATTTCTACATATAAATACGCTATTTTTTCCTTTTTACATTGTATCATACATATTTTTTCCGCTCAACCAATATTTGTACAAGATGTACAAATTCCCTCTTTCAATCTTGTACAAGATATGTATTGATATTCTTGTACAAGATGTTATACTTATCTTATCAAATCAAACAACCCACAACCTAAAGCACCTTGATAATTGAATAGACTTTACACCTAAGTTGTGATATACTTACAGCAAACAACAACAGTACCAGCAATCACAGTAAAGGCGGTGAGCATATGACAGACAGCGAAAAACTTGATCTGATTCTATCTGAAATGCAGGGCATGAAAGTAGACATGCAAAACATGAAAGTAGACATGCAAAACATGAATAGCAGGATTGACAACGTAGAATCACAGATAAAGCAGACTGAGCGCGTATTAAAAAATGAAATACGCAAAGAATGTGAGTTAGTGCTCGATGAGATTGAAAGAGTACATACAATCTTAGATAGCCATAAAGCCGATAAATCGGCACATTCAGCATAACCAAACCAATATAAATAAAGCACACATACCACGGTGTAAAGTCTATTGAATTATCAAGGGCTTTGCACTTTTTTTATTGGGAGGTAAAAGAGTATGAGTAAGTCAGTATATGAGATGGTAACAGACAGGATTATCAACCAGTTAGAGCAAGGCGTGATCCCGTGGCAGAAGCCCTGGACAGGTGTACGATCGGGCGCATACAACCGCATAAGCAAGAAAAGCTATTCATTATTAAATCAGATGCTTTTACAACATGACGGAGAATACGCCACCTTCAAGCAATGGCAAGACTTAGGCGGTCATGTTCGCAAAGGTGAAAAGTCAGAAATCGTTTGCTTCTGGAAGATACAACCTGTAGAGGAAGAACATGAAGACGGTACAAAAGAAGTGAAACAGATACCCTTATTAAGATACTTCAATGTGTTTCATATCTCACAGGTTGACGGCGTAGAACCATTACAAGCTGATGAACTGGACGACATAGAGCCGATAGAAAAGGCTGATCAGATTTTAGGTGATTACTGGTTAAGGGAAAATATAACAGTTGAACATGTAGCCAGTGATGACGCTTATTACTCACCCAGACGCGATCTGATACGTTTACCACTGTTTGAACAGTTCACAGACGCAAACGAGTATTACAGCACCGCATTTCATGAGTCAGTACATTCTACAATGAAAGAAAGTCGGTGTAACCGTGCAGAAGACCGAAAGGGCAAGCTCGTAGCATTCGGCAGTGAGGAATACAGCAAAGAGGAATTAGTTGCAGAGATCGGAAGTGCAAGCCTTTTGAATATCATAGGAATTGAGACAAACAAGAGCTTTCGCAATAGTAGCGCATATATTCAGGGCTGGTTATCAAAGTTGCGAAATGATGTGAAATTCATTGTATCAGCATCAAATAAGGCAGAGAAAGCTGTCAAATATATACTTGGGGAAGCGTAGGAACAAGTAAAAAAATGGGTGTAACCAATGCAAACGGCTACACCCTGACAATAAAAATATAAGAAAAGGAAGGTATAAGGATATGACGAAAGAACATTTTGAAAACAACACAAACTGGAAAATGACTTTTGAAGAATTTCAGAAATGCGACTGCACACAATGCGACAAAAAAGATTGTATACACCGCAACGCTTTTAGGCGTGTGCCTGTTATTGATGGCGGTTTAGGTTTATGCCCTAACTTGAAAGAATCATAAAATATCATTCACGAAACGGAGATCAAACACTATGAAGAAATCAATTAAAGCTATCGGCATTATCGCAACTATGGGCATTATGCTTGTATCGGCTTATATGTTAGGCACAACACAAGCGGAAACAATCACAGAAATACAGACAGTGACAGAGACAAGGGAAGTTGTACCAGACGGATATATACCATTCAATGATGATATTGTGGATATGAATACAATCGTTGACTTTACGGCTACTGAATACGGCTTGCAACTGTATTTTGAAGATGGAACAGGCTACTTTCGGGAACGATAAACAGCTAATCAATGATATATAATAAAGACTATGCGTTTTAATGGCTCATAGTCTTTTTTGTGCGGTTTATTTGGTTATAATTGTATAGATACGTTATGATTTTAGGCTCAAATCGGGCTTGAAATGGCTTCATTGATATATTTAGGGCAACGCTTGAATAGTGGCTAGAATCGGCTTGTAGCGTGGTTATTTTTGGATTTATGCGGTCTATATGATGGTATAGGGGTGGCAAGCGCAAGCGTGTATGCCGGTAGGTTTACATACTTTTTCGGACACTTTAGTGTGAGAAAGCGCCTATCTATTGCATTTCGACACCAACTTAATTTTTCAGTTCCGAACCGAACTGCCTACTAAAATCGCCTTTATTTTTATTATGATAAGGTATGCTATCTCTATATACCCATAGGGGTAGGTTTCAATCCAAAAATATGGATCCCATATATACGGTATACCCCTATATAAAATATGCTCTTTAATAATGCCAACAATCTAATATATACATTAGAATTTAAAATACAAATACGTTCACTACCCCAACTTATCAGCAAAACATCTTTCGTCCAGAAATTAAATGTACACCATTGATTATTAGAAAAATATCATATTCATCACAGCGCACATATTTAAAAAAGAATTTATCCAATAACAGTACCACACAAGTCAAACCGTTTATCTGTTCTATTCTAATGTATATCTTAGATTTTCAAACACAATACTATTACCCTACTAACTTATCACCTGTAGCCATTACGTCTGAAATTTAAAGACACATCATTGATTACAAAGCAAGAATGGGGTGCTTGCATGAACTGACTGTATCAAGGGGAGGGGTATGTTTCCATCTGAAAATTTTAAGCACCTACTATATGGAGACACAGTGGATAAATTTGAATATGAATACCTTAGTCTATAGTTCCGATAATTTTTGCTTTGCACGTTCACTACCTAATTCTGCCGCTTTTGTAAGATGATTCAGTGCTAATTCTTTATCATACCCATCATAATCTATGTCAAGCAACAATATGCCCAGCCAATAATATGATCCTCTATGCCCTCTCTTACAGCAATACTCCCAGTATCTTCTCGCTTTATCATAATCGCGTGATTCTCCTTGTCCCCTATAATATAAGAGTGCCAAAGAACACATTCCTCTTAAGCTATCTCTTGATGCAGCTTCCTCATATAGCACAAGTGCATCATCATAGTTTCCATGCTTTTCTTGATATCTCCCCTCAATATAAAGAGCTTCTGAATCCTTTCGGGTTAGCGCGCTATTCAGAGAGTCTAATAATTCATCACAAGAATGCATATATTCCGCAAATTCTTCCTCGGATAGTTTCAAATAAGTTTTTATAACTCTGTTATAAAAACTATCCTGTTCATGTATAAGTACAACCATATGTCTCATATACATATCTGATGATTCTTTATCTCCCAACTTTTTAAATATGTTTCCTAGTTCTCCAAAACTCCAAGCAGCCGTAATCCAAACTTTTTCATTTTTATATAAGTCTTGTATAGTTTTCTCATTTATTAACCGCTCTAAAGATTCTTTGTCATCTAATCTATTTGCTGTATCCAAATATCTATAAAACATATTACAGTTATATTCATAGCTTAAATCCATAGTATTTATTTCAAAATACTCTTTACACAATAATAAGGCTTCATTATATTGATTACTACACAATAAAAAATTACAATACTCTTGCATAAGAAACATTTTTTGATTTTCAAAATCATCAATTTGTTTTGATTTTTCTAAAGCATCAGAATATGCCTGCTCAACTTCAGCAGGTGAATACAATTTATTAACTAAATTATATTTTGCCTTAAACTTAATACGGGCTTTCTTATATATTAATTTTGCATCCTTCGAATGACATAATTCTATCCATTCAATACATTTTTCATAGTTTTTTATATTCCAATAATGCCAAGCAACATTATATACAAATTCAAAAAAGAATTCTTTCTCCAAAATATATACTGCATATCCTTGTATTCTTTTTAGTATATCTTCTATATATAATGAAATCCATCTAAATACAACACCTTTCCTTATTGATAAAGCTTCATTAATCGAATCAATTGCATTTTCTAAATTCATTTCAGACATAAATAATCTAGAAATAACCCTACAATGGGTTTCATCTATAACATACATGAAACTATCATTCTGCTTCATCCAGTATGTATTGCATAAAGATTTAACGCAAAAATCAGGAATATCCAATAATTCAAAAACAAATTCGGTAAAACTCTCATATTGAATAGCAGATAACTTTGAAAGTGCAGATTTTTCGACATTATTCAATTGTCTTATTTTATACAACTGCCGAAGAATATTTTTGAAATAATGTTCATCATCATACTCACGGCTTTCCATACTTATCAACATATTTTCCCATTTACCTTCATAATGAGACTTTGCTTTAGCAAACATTATAGCGAGTGCTGGATTACCTTTTGCGTAATTCTGTAGTAAAAGCTTACAACTACGCTTACTTTTTGGTTTCATCAAATCCAAATCTTCCCCAGATTGTTTTTGAAAAATTGTATAAATAATATCATCCGAAAGCGGCGGTAATACAACGGTGTCATTTACAAAATTTATATTTCTTAGCAAACCAGATAAAATCAAGATAACATTAGAACAATGAGAAAGTTCTTCTAATTCATTTATTGGAGTATGTTGATTAATTTGGTCTATGAAAAGTACGCACGGCTTATTCATATTTGTAAAAGCTTTTAATATATCATCTTTTTCCTTCCTACGGAACCTCAAATCTTCAAAGGTCTTTTTGACAATATCAAAAATTGATTGTTTCCCATTACATTCAATCCACCCTAGATAAACTGGACTTTTTTGCAAATAGTATTGAAAAAGCGTATAACAAAAAAGAGTTTTTCCTATGCCTTCTTCACCTGTAATAGCAATACATTTTCTTGTGAAAAGGTTCTTACTCCCATCTGCAATCTTACTGAACACTACTTCCAAAAGCTCATGTCTTCCTATACAATTAACCTCCAAAGGTTTCTCAAGAGTATTTAAATATACAGCTTGTTCTTTCGGGTCAGGCATTGATTTTGGATAAAACTTTCTTTTAATAATAACAATTCTTTGAAAGAAAAAGACAATAAAAGTACTACATACAGTTACAATTATCCCCACCAGAATTTCATTTTTGTTTTTTAGAATAAAATCAATTACCCTATCCATTCTCTCATCTCCTAGTACTTCAAATATTTATCTCAAATATATCTACATCAATCGTTTATTAAATATTAGCACATATCTGTGTTTTGCTCCATAATTTTTGATAAACATTAGCACATAAGAAGAATCGTAAAAAAATAAGGCATACCAGACTTTCACATCCGATATGCCTTATATAAACTCCTATGCAACCTTTTTAATATTAAACCAATCCATAGTCTTCATTTCTAATAATTCAAGTCCATCTGGGTACTGTTCATCAAATATAACATATATTCCATCATTAACAATTAATTTATATTCTTTATCTGGACGATATGCAAGATGATTTCCATTAACAGGAATTGCATTTATAATAATCCTATCCGATTCTTTCATTGTTAAAGCATACTCACCATTTTCTAATCCGATTCCCATATTCAAATCCTCCAAATTTTCAATATTTATCCCAAATCAACTAAAATAAGTCTTATTCTGTTCCCTCTTAACCGATTCTATCCCCTTATCAAGCAATCTTCTGTTTCGATCCATAAAAGCATCCCATGATTTACTATCTTCTTCATTTTTCTATGCATTTCTGAAACCTTTGTTTACTGCACTTACCATCTCTTTTGTCCTATATGCTTCTTCTGACTTTCTTTTCACACTCTCATCATGGATATTCTGTAAAATCTGATTATGCTTCCGGTTCTGCTGTTCTTCTCTCGCCATTACTTTTTCAATATAGGAATTGAGAAGGCTATTGCTATGCTGCAATCTTTCCTTTTCGGCTTCATCCCTTTTTTCCATTTCTAATCTGTTTGCCCATAACCTGTCACGTTCCTTGCGGTCACGCTCTGCGCATACTGATTTGATCATGTTTAATGTAGATCCTGTTGTATTTGTTTTGTTCATAGTTAAAAATCCTCCTGTAATTTAATCATCAATTTCAATCTTCCAGTTCATCATTGCTTCATATACCTTATCCGATATAACATCCCTATACTGTTCCGCCAAATCCTGAATAAAATCCTCTTTGTATTCTTTATATCTGGCAAAAGCAGATTCAGCAAAATCAAACCAACCCAATTTAATCGGTTCTCCCATGAATGACATTTCAGTGCGGTATTTACCTTTACTCTTATCAAAATGAACGCCTAAAGGCAGATCGCCTCTGTTTTTCTTACCATTTAAGAACAATGTATTAATCGCGTGAGGCACAAAACAACAAGTTTCAGGACTGTAAACCTTATTCCCTTTAAACAGAATATCCTTATCTAAATCTAACGCCATACCGGCTATTTTATTCTGGTCATACCACACTTTAAAATTGCTGTAATTCAACCATTCCTCGCATACTGTACATCCCATATACTGAGGCTGTCTTCCGTGAAATTTCTTATTATAACAACGATTTATCATATCATGCCATTTCAAATAGGATTCTGCTGTACAATCTACATTCTCACTCCCACGGTATCCAATACCACACATAACAGGCTCCATTGCCCTTCTGCTCCAATCATCCGGTTTATATCTTATGTCATTCATTACTTTTAAAATGAATTCTTCTGAATCATCATCTGTCTTATTAAAATGGTTTTTGACAATCCTATATTGTTCCTGATTCAATGGGTATAGGTTTCTGTAATAATGATCCTGCATATCAAACCCACTATGCCATATGTAAACGTTATTCACTTTATCAGGATTCACAATAAACTCTTCTACTACTGCTTTTGCTGCATATAAAAGAACGCTTCTATATGTCCATTTGCCATCAAAGAATACGTTCTTCTTTAATGAATATCGTAAAGCACCATAATTATCATAGTTCCCTTGTAGCAGATTATATTTACCATCCGAAAATCTGATCACTCTCCCATAATTTGATAACCAAGCATTCTTATAATCCATCAGCTTCACAAAGATTTCATCTGTTCCTAGTGGAATAATATTTAAACTTGAAATATCCAGTAGTTTTTCAAACTTAATATCTTTGTAGTGTCTATGTATCAGCATTTCCAGATCATCTGAAAACTCAATCTTATTCTTTTCTTCTAAATATTTACGCTGGTATTTGTATTCACATTCTTTACAGTGTCCTAAATAATATGGATTATTGAACTGTCCTTTTACTAATCTAAATTTTTCTATGGGTAATATTCTACCGCATTTCTTACATATTTTTGTTAGTGTTACTTCTGTATTCATTACTGTTTACTTATAAAAATTCCTTTCAATTTCGATATGTCTTTAGATAGTCAACACAAAATCGTGTTCACTAATAATTGAGCATCCCGATTGTATGCTCCGATTCCTATTCATAATAAAAGAGACAATACGATTGATTCATACTGTCTCTGTAAATACTATATTCAGTTTTAATGCTATCACCAAGATTTTTTACGTTTCCAAATTGGGAAACACTGATTTTCCCCATTCATGGTGGAAGGATACGATATTTTGAATTTTTCGCCAACAATCTGACGATTGGTTTAAACAAACTGCTATAGGTAACGCCCATTTGGGCTTATCGTTGAAAACTCAAAACACACCAGTTACTCGCGAGGAACCACCGTCTCACAGAACTACAGTATATGTTGAAATACCACCCACCTATAATATCTACGCTGGCAGCAGCCGTTGTGTCATTGTGTCACAATCGTTACAGAACGTTGCAACAGATGTACATGATGTACTGTTGTCCACAGCGGACAACACTTTCCACTTTTACGGAATCTGTTTGAACTGAAATCGTAAGCTGAACTTGGCAAATGCCCATTATGGGAATAAGATCAAGAGGCCATTTTGACCTTCTGATACTTATTCTTCCAATCGGACTAATCGGCGAAAGCTACTCATTTATAGGTATGTCGTGAAATACTACCTACCTATAATCTACTCCGTCAATTCTGTCGAAGCCGTACTTTTCGGTACTTATTTTTGAGTATTGAGAATTACAGCACCTATTAAATACCAGTGGAATATTTATGCTCTGCGTCCATTTGGACGCTAACCGCTATTATATGCAGCGTCTAATCTGACGCACCTGCTATATTTTCAGAGGGGTACAAAAATTTTCGTATTCCTATGGCATATCCCATAAGCACATTCCTTACACATAGCATATCTATATAACCATTTTATCATTATCAAACATACTATCTATATTAATAAACTCTAAATCTTTTCCAGTAACGCAAAATATCCCACAAGGGATTTTGCCGTTTGCTAGGTTCAAATGAACCTCACCCTCTGCTGGCATATTCAGTATTTCCTCTATACCACTTATATTTAGTTGTAATATGTTTTCATTTATCTTTTAAAAATTTACTATTGACAGCCAATAGGGTAAAAGGGGTGGGTAGTAATATAGATATATATAAGTTACTACCCTACCCTTTTACCTCCCCTATCCACCCATTAAGCAACATCTTCAATAATGATATTGGGATAACCATCTGATTTAATATGATACTGCTCCTTCAATGCTTTATTTGCTTTGACCTTTTTCAGTCCGTATAAGTCCATAATCTCATTCAAACAACGTTTTATCTGTGTTTCAGTGACTTCATATCTATATTTATTGCCAAGAATATAGACAACTTCTTTCTCGGTACAATATCCTTTTCGCTGGATACACTGTAATATAATCTCGGAAATCTTCAAAGTACGCTCATCACTGGCTTTAGTGGTAGAACGGTCTACAATCTCACCATACTCATTCTTCTTTTTCTTATACTGCGGATATATGGAAGCTGCCACATCAAATCCTTCAGAACGGTAGAACATATCAAATGATACTCCGGCAATCCTGTAGCCTTTTTCTTTCCACCTGACACCATTATTCTCAATAGTGCTTAACTGCTGAATTACCCATGATGGAATAGCATAGAAATTAGCACGATTTTTATTACCATTCGTATATTTTAAAGCATTTTTCAATAATTCCTTTGGTATCTGGTCATTATCCAGAATCCTAATTAGATCATGATAAACAAGCATTTTTACATATTTACTGACCTTATCAATCTTCTTTTGACTATTGCTCTTTCCCAAATATTCAGATAGTTTCTTATTTGTCACATAGAAAACAATTTCACCGTCATTATTGGAAAATTTCTCACTATAAATATTATTCCTTGCAATAGAAAGCATCATAAGGAATGTATCTTTCGCATACTTGATATTTTTATCAGCCTGTGGACACAATTCTTTAAACTTATTTAGCGTGATATTGCTTATCATAAGGTCAATATTTTCTCTCTGTTCTATGCTCCATTGGGATTCTTTGATTGATAGGTTGTAGATATTCATGATAAATTGGATTGCTTTGTATTCAGACTTAAAATCGCCCAATAATTCAATTAACTGCTTGATATTCAGTGTGAGATTTTCAGAACAACACCTATATTTCTGTACGCCATTTTGCGTAGTGAATATATTTGCAGATGGATTATGGTCATCATGCAACACACAACAAAATGACCTCGGATCATCTATGTCAATCAGTTCTGCTATATCCAACTCGGAGTAGATATAATCCCAAAACTCATTTTTATTCTCAAATTCTATCGGATCATGCGCTAATACCTTGCGTAGATACTCAATATCATGTTCTTTGATTGCTTTTACGTTCAGATTTTCATATGTAGGACGCTCTTTTACAGTATCAGTATCTTTATTTTTGATACCGGCAGCAGTGCTGTCCTTTTTCTTCTTTGATTTTTCATCTGGAATAAATTGACGGTATTCTTCTTTCCAGTATTTTTCAATAATACTTTCAGCGTTAATCCTCGCATCAAAATCAGGATGCAACACAACCTGCCCTTTGCCACCATAAAATAACCTGTCACGATTTCGGCATACTGGATCAGCGTCTTCCATAATGCCCATAAGCGTAGCTTGCAACTTATCTCTGTAATTACCGTCTGTTATAACCTTATTATTGCAGAAAACCATACGGAATTTATGTTCTTCTTCGCTATGGCTGAATGTCGTATACATAAAACAAGGTTTTATCCCAAGCATCATTGCCTTATTATACTTTTCTTCTATTGTTGTATTGTGGTCAAAATCCAAACCATATAGCTGTTGTTCCTTCCAGTCATTCTTTGAACGTCCATATAATACCCCAGGTCTAAATGATGCTCCATGAACCAAAGCATCTGATAAATCTTTGATTGTAATGTTTGTTGGTTTTAAATCAAATTGTACTTTTCTAGCACCACCACTATCCGGCTTGTTTTTAAACCGCAGACTGCTAAACGTACATTTTACTTTTATGTCATTATCCATTGAACCTCCTAGTGTACTGTATCATTGATAAATAGTTAAATATTGCTGGTTTGCCAAGTCGTT
>ERZ779622.422-NODE-422-length-25270-cov-9.048344_pt1 | contig 25270 bp, 21 predicted proteins | sample MGYA00514188_ERZ779622 | MGnify/ENA primary metagenome ERZ779622 (study PRJEB29562, sample SAMEA4376702) | mouse gut metagenome | isolation source: Cecum | study: EMG produced TPA metagenomics assembly of the A DSS colitis mouse model was used to assess the... | reverse complement strand
CGGGCCTCCCGCAGCACCTTGTCGGCGCTCACCCCCTCCCGGGCCAGGGCCTCCTCCTTGACGATGAAGATAGCCTCCTCAAAGAGGCGGGGGTCGGGAGATTTCACCAGGATCACCTGCCGGGTGATACCCTTCACCATGATAACCACATCCTTTTCCAGTGTTTTCCTTTAGTCTGCCCCGATCCAGACCGGAATATCCCAAAAATGTCCATACCCGGCGGACAGCGCTAAAAACGCCGCTTTTCGACCCGTTTTCAGCCTTTAAAATCCCTTTTCAGCTCTTTTTGCGCCGTATAATTTTACTTATATATTACAATTCGTATTCTTGTCCGCCGCTGGCGGACAGTCAGGACAGCAGCAGCTCCAGCTCCTCCAGAGAGATACCCGGCTGGAGGGCCATGCTGAGTCCAAAGCCGATCACCTTGGCCAGGTCGTTCACCTGGCTGTCGATATCCTTGGGGGTGACGAGGAGGTCCTTCCCCTCCCCCAGGTCGGGCAGGCTGTCGGTGCCCAGCAGGTCGGCGGCCAGGGTGGCCCCGTCCACCACCGTGGGAACGCCTACGGCCACAACGGGTACGCCCAGGGTATCCCGGGTGAGGCCCATGCGGTGGTTGCCCACCCCGGAGCCGGGTGTGATGCCCGTGTCGGCGATCTGCACCGTCCTGCACAGCCGCTCCAGCGACCGGGAGGCCAGGGCGTCCACCGCCACCACGCAGTCGGGCCTTATCTTCTCGCACACCGCCCGCACCAGCTCGCCGCTCTCCACCCCGGTGGTGCCCATCACCTCGGCGGCCAGAGAGGCCACCGGCCGCAGACTGCCGAAGTGCTCCGGCATTTTCCGTACCAGATGGCGGGTAATCAGCACGTTTTCGTGGACCTTCGGGCCGATGGCGTCGGGGGTGATGGCCCGGTTGCCCAGCCCCGCCACCAGCACCAGACCCTTCTCGGGCACCTCCTCCAGCAGGCCGGACAGCTCCCCCGCCACCGCCCGGACCGAGCGCTGGAACACGCCCTCCTCCCGGCCGGCCAGCCCCTCCAGGGTGAGGGTGACGTAGGTGCCCCGGGGCTTGCCCAGGGCCTCCTCCCCCCGGCCGTCCAGAATTTTGACGGTGTTCACCGGAATGCCCTCCCGGAGGGCGTCCCGGGCCTCCACCCCCGGCAGAGCGGTCAGGCCCCCCGCCCCCTCCTGCCACAGCTCCCTGGCCTCCAGGGCCAGGTCTGTCCGCCTCATGCGCATTGCTGTCCTCCCCCTTACGCAATATGTTGTGGAATAATTTTCTTGTCCGCCCTAGCTTTTGCCGCTTTTGAAAAACTATCCGGAAAAAATAAAAAAATCGAAAAAAACAGTTGATTTTTTCCGTGAGCGATGGTACAATACAAATCTGCGTGGGCGCATTGCCGTCCAAAATCAAAATAAAATCGGAGGAGGTGTTTGGTTTGCCGAATATCAAGTCTGCCAAGAAGCGCGTTCTGGTGTCTCAGGCCAAGACCGCGCAGAACAAGGCCGCGAAGTCCGCGCTCAAGACCGACATCAAGAAGTTTGAGGCCGCGGTGGCGGAAGGCAACCGCAGCGAGGCCGATGCCGCTTACAAGGTGGCCGTCAAGGCGGTGGACAAGGCCGCTGCCAAGGGTCTGCTGCACCGCAACAATGCCGCCAACAAGAAGAGCAAGATGACCGTCAAGCTGAGCAAGCTGGCTTGACCGCAGTACACGTGGAAAGCCGTCTGAATACAGACGGCTTTTTTCGTATTTGTTTCGACGGGGACATGTGGTAGAATCAGAACCGTGGAGGTGGGCGCTGGATGAAAAAATTTTTCTCTCTTCCCCCGGTCTCCTTTGTGATGGAGACGGCGGACCTCTATATGTCCATTGGGGCCCCCCGAGCGGCGGCCGCCCTGTCCTACTTTTTGATCCTCACCCTCTTCCCTCTTCTGGTGTGCGTCAACTACTTCATCGGCCTGTTCCACCTGGACCTGGAAAACCTGCTCCGCTCTCTGGACCAGTTTCTGCCCGCCGAAGCACTGGCCGTGATGGAGGACTACCTGGGCTATGTGGCGGGCAGTCAGTCCGGCGCCCTGCTGCTGGCCAGCATCATCACCATTCTAATTTCCGCCTCGGCGGGGCTGCGCACTCTGCTGGCCACCCTGGACAGCCTCCACGGGACGAAAAACGTCCCCATCGTCCGCCGGGTGCTGCTCAGCGTGCTGCTGTCCGCCCTGTTTCTGCTCACCATCTACCTGTCGGTGGTGGTCATCTTCACCGGCGAGTGGTTTTTCTGGCTGCTGGAGGAGCGCCTGCCCCAAAGCATCGCCCAGCTGATCCCTCCGCTGTCCGGGCTGTGGCGGTGGATGCGCTACCTGCTGCTGTTCTGCTTTGTGCTGCTGCTGGTGCTGGTGGTCTACCGGGCGGGCACTCCCCGAAAGGCCATGCGGACCAGAATGGTGGTGCTGTCCTCTCTTCTGGCCGCCCTGGCCATCGCGGCGGCGTCGGCGGTGTTCTCCTGGTTCATCGGCATGTCCTCCCGCTACGCCCTGATCTACGGCTCGCTGGCCTCCCTCATTATCCTGTTGGTGTGGCTCTACCTGTGCGGCTGCATCCTGCTGCTGGGGGCGGTGCTGGGCCGGGTGATCGAGGACCGGCTGAGACTATAGAAACCATCCTGCGCGCGGCCCGACTTCGGGCCGCGTTTTCTCTTTCCAAACGCCTGGAATTGTGCTACAATTCACATGAGAAGTTTTTGCCGCTCCGCCGCCGGGGCGGTCGATGGGGTGACGGTATGAACAAAATGATCCGCCAGCTGAACCGCGATATTTTAGAGGCCCTGGCCGCCCGGCGGCCGGGGGGCGTTTTGACCAGCCGCAAGGTCCTCCAGCGGCTGATGAACGCCCCCGCCTGGGACGAGGGGCTTTCGGGGCTGTTTCCCATCCGGGGGCGGCTGAGCTGCGCCCGCATCCTGGAGCTGTGCGCCCCGATCCTGAACACGCTGTGTCCCGTTCCGCCCAAGGAGGGCTGGGGGAAGTTCACCTACCAGTACGTCTGCCGCCTCATGTTCCCGGAGGGCGGCTTCGCCCCAGAGGCGGAGCGGTGCGGCGAGGGGGCGGAGTTCTATCTGGCAGCCCTCCAGGTCCTGCTGGACCACGAGCGGGCCGTTCTGCCCTTCGACCCCATGCTGGACTTTCAGTTTCTCGCCGAGGAGGAGTACGAGGCTTGCGACAAGGCCAGGGAGTACCGCCGCTTCCTGGCCGCATGGCGGGGGGAGTTTCTCTACGAGCTGATGCGCCTGGGGATGGAGTTCACCCCCTTCAAGACCCTGAGCCACATCGCCGGGGTCCACCACATCGCCATGACCGCCGCCCGGGGGCTGGCACAGGCCGGGGTGGATGTGGACCTGGCCCTCATCTCCGGAGCCGCCGCCGCCCACGACGTGGGCAAATTCGGCTGCCGTCCCGGCGAGCGGGTGCCATACCTCCACTACTACTACACCGACCAGTGGCTGCTGGAGCGGAAGATGGAGGACATCAGCCACATCGCCTCCAACCACTCCACCTGGGATCTGGAGCTGGAGTCCCTGTCGGTGGAGTCTCTGCTGCTCATCTACGCCGACTTCCGCTCCAAGTCGGAGCGGGACAGGGAGGGCAACGAGATCGTGGTCCTCTACCCCCTGGACCAGTCCTTCCAGGTGATCCTGTCCAAGCTGGACAACGTGGACCGGAAAAAGCGGCGGCGGTACGAGTTCGTCTACGGCAAGCTCCACGACTTTGAGGACTACATGCGCCGCCTGGGGGTGGACGTGGACCTGACCGGCCGGCGGCAGGAGCCCGCCCCGGCAAAGGACCCCGCCCTCATGGGCCCGGAGGAGACCCTGGACAGCCTAATCCTCCTCTCGGTGGAGCACAATCTGCAGCTGATGCACATGCTGTCCAACGAGCAGAAGTTCGGCAATATCATCGAGGCCGCCCGCTCCACCAAGAGCTGGCAGCAGCTCCGGGCCTACCTCAACGTGTTCGAGGAGTACTTCACCTACCTGTCGGTTCGGCAGAAAACCCAGGCGCTGTCCTTCCTCTATGAGCTGCTGATGCACCGTGAGGGCGATATCCGCCGTCAGGCCGGCGCCCTCATTGGTCAGATCGTGGCCCGGTTCCACCTGGTCTACCGCAAGGAAGTGCCCGCCGACGCCCAGAACGACCCGGCGGAGGAGGTCCCCTTCACCCTGTGGAGCCAATACCTGGACATGATTATCTTCCCCGACCACAAGACCACCCCCCAGCAGCGCTCCCACATCAGCTACACCTTGAAGCTGGTGGTGGAATCCATGCTGAATCACGCCCGGCCTGGAGACATCCCCCGCTTTCTGGACTCCCTTCTGCGCTACTTCAACGACCCGGAGCACACCGACGATGATACCGCCTTCACTCTGCTGGACGCCGCCCGCTACCTGCCCCCCAAGCACTACGGGGAGGAGACAAGGGAGAAAATGGTGGATTTCGCCGCCCACTTCGCCGCCTCCGGGGATCCGCGGGTGGTCACCGCCGCCCTCCAGTTCCTCCGGGAGACCGTGCGCAACATCCCCCGCAGCCACCCCCAGATGGCCCGCATCGCCGACCTGGTGGAGTCCATTCCCTCCGGCCAGCTCACCACCGTATTTTTGAAGTGCCGCATCCTCCGCCGGGCGGGGCGGGACGTGTCCGCCCTGGAGAATACCCTGTACCGTACCGATATCACCAGCGAGGTCTTTCTGGACAACCTGAAAATCGCCACCCCCTGGATCGTCAAGGTGGCCGGCGTGGAGCTGCTCCGGGATCAGGTGGAGCACGGGGTGGAGTCCCACGTCCTCCACATCGCCACCCACTTCTCCAATCTGGTGAAGGTGTCCGAGCGGGTGGTGGTACGGCACACCGCCGGCTCCGCCCTGGTGCACACCCTGTCCCTGCTCCGCCGGGAGCAGCGCAACGAGGTGGTGGTGGAGCTGGGCAAGGGGCTGGAGATGGGCCAGTATGAAATTTCCAAGTACATCCCCCAGTACCTGGGGGAGGCCGCCCTCTACCTCCACCCCAGCGAGCTGGACGAGCAGGTGCTGTGGCTCAAAACCCTTCTCGGCTCCCCCAACGACTCCGCCGTGGCCGGGGCTCTGAACACCATCGCCGTGCTGCTCCAGCACTACCCCGCCTACCAGCAGCGCTTCCCTGAGAAACGGGAGGTCTGCGAGGCGCGGCGGCAGGAGCTGCTGGGCCTGCTCCTTCAAGGGCTGGCCCACTACCGGGAGACGGTGCGGCAGGAGTCTCTGCTGGTCACCGGCAAGCTGCTCTTCGACAGCCCTTCACTGACCATGGAGGAGAAAGCCCGGCTGTTCTCCCTCAGCTACCGCAAGCTGCTCTTTCTCACCCAGGAGTCCTCCTCCCGGCAGGACGGCCTCACCTTCTTCTATCGGGCGGCCGCCCTGGCCCACATCAACCGCTTTATCGCCCTGCGGCGGCTGGACCACGGCCCCTTCACCTTTGAGAAGCCCCGGAAGATCGCCTTCTTCCCCGGCACCTTCGACCCCTTCACCTTGTCCCACAAGGGCATTGCCCACGCCATCCGTGACCTGGGCTTCGAGGTCTACCTGGCGGTGGACGAGTTTTCCTGGTCCAAAAAGGCCCAGCCCCACCTGATCCGCCGTCAGATCGTCAACCTGTCCATTGCCGGCGATTTCCACATCCACCTGTTCCCTGACGATATCCCGGTGAACATCGCCAATCCCGCCGACCTGCGGCGGCTGACGGAGCTGTTCCCCGAGCAGCAGGTGTACATCGTGGCGGGCAGCGACGTGGTGGCCAACGCCTCCGCCTACAAGGCCGAGCCCGCGCCCTTCTCCGTCCGCCGGATGAACCACGTTATCTTCCGCCGGGCCGGAGAGGCCGAGCTGCACGCCCCCTTGCCCATCACGGGGAAGGTCATCCAGCTCCAGCTTCCCCCCCACCTGGAGGATATCAGCTCCACCCGTATCCGAGAGAACGTGGACCTGAACCGGGATATTTCCAACTTTATTGACCCCGTGATTCAGGACTTTATCTACCAGAACGGCCTGTACCTCCGGGACAGCCAGGACAAGCCCATGCTGGGGGCCGGCGACCTGGAGTTCCAGTGGGTGGGCCAGCCCGACCCCATCCTGCTCAACAGCCTCACCGCCGGCCTGCCCGACCGGGAGACGCTGCGCACCGCCATCTCCGACCGGGGCGACTGGGTGCTGCTGCTGCGCCGGGCGGGGAGCGGGGACATTTTGGGCTACATCGCCTACCGCACCCTCACCACCTCCCAGCTGTTTACCGCCCTGGGGGACACAGGGCTTGCCAACCGGGTCCGCCTGCGGGCGGCGGGCAAGACCATTCTCATCACCGCTCTGGCCGCCGACGGCAGCCACCGCTTCAAGGATTACCACCAGCTGCTGCTGTGCGAGCTGCTGGCCCGGTCCCTGGAGGAGGGCTGCGTCTATGGGGTGTTCCGCCCCCACGACGGCCGCATCGACGACCGGCTGGAGGACGTGCTCCTCCGCACCGGCTTTTTGGCCCGGGAGGCGGGCCGGCCCCTCTGGGAGACCGACATGCACGCCCCCACCACTCTGATTCAAAATCTGGAGACCACCATTCAGGAGCCCCTGGCCCAGAACCACCGGGTGCTCTCCGCCATCCGACGCAGCCACCAGAGCCTCCAGCGGGCCCTGGCCAGGCTCTACCCCGGCTCGCTGATGCTCACCCTGTCCGCCGACATCATTCACCAGCGGCTGCTGGAGAAGATCACCGCTTACAACAGCGTGCCCGCCGTCCCCACCACCCCCCGGGTACTGGGGGAGAACATGTGCGTCCCCTACGGCAAGCTGCTCCGGGGCAAGACGGTGCCCAACACGGTGACCAAGACCATCCACACCGACCGGGTCTACTCCCCCGACCTGTCGGAGAGCGTGATGGAGCCCTTCCCCTACTACGCCCCCATTCCCAGCCAGATCAGGACCATCAAGTCCTTCGACCGGCCGGTGATTCTGGTGGACGACCTGATGCACCCCGGCTTCCGCTTCAAGGCCCTGGACCCCATCCTGCGCCAGGAGGGAGTGCCCATCCGCATGGTGCTGGTGGGGGTGCTGTCCGGCTACGGCAAGGACCTGATGGACCACTGGGAGCGGCCGGTGGACTCGGTCTATTACCTGCCCACCCTGCGCCAGTGGTTCATCGAGGCCACCCTGTACCCCTTCATCGGCGGCAACACCGTCCGCAGGCCCGGCTCGCCGGTGCCTGGCCTGCTGCCCGGCATCAACCACATCCTGCCCTACGCCAAGCCCCTCTACCAGGAGGAGTGCGGGCGGGAGGCGGTGTTCCAGCTCTCCCGTACCTGCCTGGAGGGGGCGCTGGACGTGATCCGCACCCTGGAACAGGAGTACCGCATCCTCTACGGCCGCAACCTGACCCTGGCCCGGCTGCCCGAGGCGGTCATCCTCCCCCTGTGCCCCGACAAGGGCACCTGCCTGCACTACGACCCCACCCTGTCCGCCTCCGTCTACCTGGAGAACGACCTGGAACAGCTGCTGCGGCAGAACCAATGACCCGCCCCACCGTCAAAAACCGAGGCAACCGGGGCGGCACAGAGGCCGCCCCTACCAACAGATAAATCAAATACCGGAAGTGATATTATCATGTATTATTACAACGTAAAGGGCGCCGCCCTAGCCTCACTCGTCCCCTTGGAGGGCTTCGGACCCCAGACCGAGCCCGCCAACAGCTGGCGGATGTTCGCCGCCGTCCCCGGCGACCCGGTGCTGGGCCGAGGGTCCTTCAAGGTAAACCACCCCGGCCAGCTGCTGGCCGGACACGGCCTGGAGGCGCTGGACGCCTCCCGCCTGCCCGGCTTTGACGACGGCCCCACCAGCGCCCTGGTCAACGGGGAGGCGGTTTCCATGGAGCTGGACGAGACCGTCCGGCAGGCCATCGCCGACGGCCGGCTCACCGCCCTCAATACCGCCCGCCCCGGCTGGGAAGAGCTTCTGCACTGGTCCTACCACTCCGACAAAAAGCGGGTGAATATCCTGGCCATCGGCGACGTGGGCTCCACCCTTCTCACCGGGCTGAAGCTGCTGGGGGGAGACGCCATCTCCTCCATCGGCATCTGCGACCTCTCCGACCAGATCACCGCCCGGTGGGAGTTTGAGATGGGTCAGATCAATTTGCCCTGGAATTACGAGCTGTTTCCCGAGGTGGAGGTCATCTCTCCGGACCAGCTCTTCGACTGCGACATGTTCGTCTTTGTGGCCTCCAAGGGCATCCCCCCGGTGGGCTCCCAGGTGAAGGACGTGCGCATGGCCCAGTTCGAGGCCAATGCGGGCATCGTGAAGCACTACGCCAGAATGGCCCGGGAGAAGGAGTTCCGGGGACTTTGGTGCGCCGTGTCCGACCCGGTGGACCCCCTGGCCAAGACTGCCTATCTGGAGAGCAACAAGGACGGGAACGGAAACTGGGACGGCAGGGGACTGCGGCCCGAGCAGGTCCAGGGCTTCGGCCTGGGGGTGATGAACGCCCGGGCGGCCTACTTCGCCAAGCGGGACCCGAAATTGGCCTCCTTCCTCAGCGAGGGCCGGTCCTTCGGCCCCCACGGCACAGGGCTGTTTATCGCCAACTCCATCGACCACTACGACGAGGAGCTGTCTCAGGAGCTGACCCGCCTCACCGTCACCGCCAACCTGAAAATGCGGGAGATGGGCTTCAAGCCCTATGTGGCCCCCGCCCTGTCCTCCGGGGCGCTGTCGCTGCTGCTCACCCTGCGGGGGGAGTGGCACTGCGGGTCGGTCTTCCTGGACGGGGTATATATGGGCGTGAAAAACCGCTATACCCCCGCCGGGGTGGAGACCGAGCTGCTGCCCTGCATCCCCGATCCCCTCTTCGCCCACATTCAGGAGGCGGCGGAGCACCTCAAAAGCATTCTTTAAGAAGGTGGAATCATGTCCATTACCCTGATCCATCCCGCTCCCGACTCCGGCTGGGCCGGCCAGCGGCTGAACGGCATTTTGAAGCAGGCCCTGGCCGGGCGGGAGGTCCGCACGGTGAGGACGGCGGAGGAGCTGTCCGGCCTGGAGGGCCGGCGGCTGCTGCTGGCTCTGCCCCTGGGGGACACGGGGGTCAATCTGGAGTACACGCGGATGCTCTCCCGGCTGCGGAGGGAGCCAAAACTGCTGGAGGGCTGCACCGGCGGGCTCATCGTGGACGGGGCCGGCGAGCTATACACCAAGTCCGCCGCCGCCGAGGCCGTTCTGGCCATGAACCGGGCGGGCTGCGCCCTGGTGGGCCGGCCCCTGGTGGAGGGCACCGGCTCCCTGGCCAACTTCGCCGTCCAGGCCAAAAATCTGGGCGCCGGCCTGATGGGGGCCTACCGCCACGCCGCCGCCGAGCTGGCCGGGCAGGTGGAGAGCTTCGGCTTTCCCAAAAAGGAGCGGCCGGAGGTGCTGGTCCTCCACGCCTCCAGCCACCACACCTCCAACACCATGGACCTGTGGTCCAAGGTGCGGGAACGGGTGGAAGGGCGGTGTGACCTCCATGAGATCGGCCTGCGCAACGGCACTCTGTCTGACTGCTCCGGCTGTCCCTACACCATGTGCCTCCACTTCGGCGAGCAAGGGGGCTGCTTCTACGGCGGCGTGATGCAGGATGAGGTCTACCCCGCCGTCCGGGCCGCCGACGCCCTGGTGCTGCTGTGTCCCAACTACAACGACGCCCTGTCCGCCAACCTCACCGCCTGCATCAACCGGCTCACCGCCCTGTTCCGCCAGACCCGGTTCTACGACAAGGCCGTCTTTGCCGTGGTGGTCTCCGGCTACTCCGGAGGGGATACAGTGGCCCGGCAGGTGATCTCCGCTATGAATATGAACAAGTCCTTCTACCTCCCCGGCCGCTTCGCCCTTATCGAGACCGCCAACGACCCCGGCCAGGCCCTGACTCTCCCGGGGATTGAGGAGCGGCTGGAGGGCTTCGCGCAAAACATCCTGGACACGCTGTGTCTGTAACGATAGAAAGCCGCCGCAGGTTTTGACCTGCGGCGGCTTTTCCTACTCTAAATTCAGCTTGTTTTCCAATATCCAGCACACTGCCGCTAAAAAGACGGCGGCGGGGATGAGCATAATGGCGGCGGCGGTGAGCATGGAGCCGTAAGCGTTGACGGTGGCCATATTCATCAGGGACCGGACAACGCGGACAGAAAACACCCGTCCATACACGTTCGAGATCAAAATATACAGCCCGATAAAGGACGCGACGCTGATGAGCCGCCTGTGCCGGGAGAACAGGTGCCCCACGGCCATAGCCAGATACATGGACGCGATGAGGAGCACGACAAAGGAGAGGATCACCAGAAAGAACTCCGCCGCCAGAACCAGCATATCCGGGTGCTTCATAATCCCCCGGAAGATATCCCTCCAGAGCGGAAATTGAATCAGGTCAGGCAGATTCAGGGGGAGCATGAGCGCGGGAGAGAAGAACGCCACAACCCCGCAGCCCACCCAGGTGACCACGCCGCAGATCAGCTTGGACAGAACCAGCTGCCAGGGCCGGACAGGGAGCGTGTGCATGAGGTAGCCCTCGTCCCCCAGCAGCCCCTTGGAAAAGCGGTTGACCACAAAGATGACGGCGATGACGAACATGGCCACAATGACGCATATAAAGGCGAACATGAACAGACCGTCTTCGCTCAGGATGGCGTTGTCTGTATCCTGAAACAAGGTGAATCTGTTGACCAGAGCCAGGGCCAGCGCCGCCCCCCAGATCAGGGAAAACTGCTTCCACATGGCTCGGAAGTCGTATTTCAACAGCTTAAACAGCATCGTCTTCTCCTCCTTCCCACATGGGCTGGGCCCTGAAAATCTCCCGGAAGAGGGCGTCCACGCTCTTGCCCTCCTTCTCCCGGATATTGTCCACCGTAGTGTGGAGCATAATCCTGCCCTCCTTGAGGAAAATCGCCTCGTCCAGCACCTTCTCGATGTCGGAGATCAGGTGGGTGGACAGCAGAACGGTGCCCTCCGGGTTGTAGTTGGTCAGAATGGTGCGCAGGATGAAGTCCCGTGCCGCCGGGTCCACCCCGGCGATGGGCTCGTCCAGCAGATAGAGCTTTGCCGCTCGGGACATGGCCAGCACCAGCTGCACCTTCTCCTTGGTGCCTTTGGACATGGATTTCAGCCGGTCCTTCGGCTCCACCCCCAGGGAACGGCACATGGCCAGCGCCTTCTGGCCGTCAAAGTCGGCGTAGAAGTCCTGAAACAGGTCGAAGAGGTCCACCGCCTTCATCCAGTCGGCAAAGTACATCCGGTCGGGCAGATAGCTCACCACCGACTTGGTGTAAGGGCCGATCTCCTCGCCGTCGATGGCCAGCCAGCCCGTGGTGGGCCGGAGCAGGCCGCACAGCAGCTTGATGAGGGTGGTCTTGCCGCTGCCGTTGGGCCCCAGCAGGCCCACGATCCGTCCCGGCCCCACCTCCAGGTCCACTCCGCTCAGGGCGGGGCGCAGGCCGTAGGATTTGTACAGCCCCCGGCATTCAATTAAAAAATCGCTCATGGTATCTCCTCCTTCAACAGCTCCACCGCCCGCTCCCGGCTGTATCCCAGGGCGGACATGGCCTCGAAATAGTCCCGGACCACCCCACGGGCCTCCCGCAAGCGGGTGGCCTCCAGCACGGCGGCGTCCTGGGTGACCAGACGGCCCGCCGTCCGGTCGGCCCTGGCCAGCCCCTCCTGCTCCAGCTGGGCCAGCGCCCGCTGCATGGTGTTGGGGTTGACCCCCGCCTCCGCCGCCAGCTCCCGGACAGAGGGAAGCCGGCTCCCCGGAGGGTAAACCCCGGCGATGATCCGCCGGGCCAGCTGCTGGCTGAGCTGGGGCCAGATGGGCCGTCCGTCGTCCAGCTTCCAATCCATGGCAGCCACCTCCCACCTCGTTTGTATTATGCACTTAATACAATAATACATCCTTTTCCCTTTGTCAACCCCTCTGCGCAAAAAATTTTTACCCCGCCGGAGCTTTCGCTCCGGCGGGGCGCTTTTCCTATTTTCCCACACAGAATTTGGAGAATATCCGGTCGGTGACATCCTCCCGGACACTTTGGCCGGTGAGCTCCCCCAGGGCGGACAGGGCCTCCTCCACATCGGTAAGGAGGGCATCGGGGGTGACGCCGGCTTCCAGCGCCTCTCGGGCCCGGCGGACCGCCTCTTTGGCCCGGGACGCAGCCTCCTCCTGGCGGGCGTTGGTGAGGAGCCGACCGTAGGGGACGGCGTTGTCCTTGGGAAAAAGAGCGGAAATTTCCTCTCCCAGCTCAATAACGGCCCTCTGCGGGTCCTGCTTCACGCTGACACACACCTGGGGGGGCAGCTCAAACTTCACCACCGGAACAGGGGCGGAGGGCAAATCGCATTTGCTGATGACCAGGATGGTGGGGGCCAGGGCCATCGCTTCCACAAGCAAGGCGGCATCCTCCTCCGTGGTGGGCTGGCTCTGGTCCCACAGCACCAGAATCAGCCCCGCCTCCTCCATGGCCTTTCGGGAGCGCTCCACTCCCAGCTTTTCCACCGGGTCGCTGGTGTCCCGCAGGCCGGCGGTGTCGATGAGCCGCAGTGGGACGCCCCCCAGCTCGCACCGCTCCTCCACCGTATCCCGGGTGGTGCCGGGGATGTCGGTGACAATGGCCCGCTCCCAGCCCAGCATGGCGTTGAGCAAGGAGGATTTGCCCGCGTTGGGCCGGCCCACAATGGCGCAAGGCACCCCGTCCCGCAGCAGCTTTCCCCGGCCGCAGGCGGCCAGCAAGGCCTCCAGCTCTCTCTCCTGGACCTCCAGCGCGGCGGACAGCTCCTCCATACGGAAGGGGTCGATGTCCTCGTCCGGGTAGTCCAGCACGGCGTGGAAGTGGGCCATCACATCCACCAGGGCGGAGTAGATGTCCCCGATCTTCCGGGACAGGGCTCCGGCCAGCTGTCCCGCCGCGTGCCGGGCCCCCTCACGGCTTTGGGCCTCCAGCAGGTCGCCCACCGCCTCCGCCTGGGCCAGGTCCAGCCGACCGTTGAGGAAGGCCCGGCGGGTAAATTCCCCGGCCTTCGCCTGCAGCGCCCCGGCGGCGAAGAGGGCCTCCAGTCCCAGTGTCAGCACCATGGGGGAGCCGTGGCACTGGAACTCCGCCGTGTCCTCCCCGGTGTAGCTGTTGGGGCCCGTACTGTAGGTACACAGCACCCGGTCGATGGCCTGTCCCCCGCTGTCCAGCAGGTCTCCGTAAACCAGCTCCCGGGGGGCGTGGTCCCGCAACCCCTTGCGCCCCAATGGTTTGAAGCATTTTTCCGCAATGGGCACAGCCTCGGGGCCGGACAGGCGCAGGATGCCGATGGCCCCCGGCCCCAGGGGCGTGGAGATAGCCGCGATGGTGTGGGGATGGATGGACATGGGGTGCGCTCCTTTCGCGACGCGGCGGGAAATTCACATTCTCCTGCAAAAATACCGCCGGGAAAAGTTTGTGTAAAATTGACCCTTGACAAACATTATGGAAACCTGTGAATGAATACTCACGGTTTGCGGGGTTGACATAACCGGTGTGGAAAACCCTGTGGACAATGTGGAAAACCCCTCTGTTCCGGGGAAAACCGCTGTTGAAATAACGGTGTAAAAAGTGGATAAAAAACTGCATAGAGGGTGACAAAATAATTTCTGCGGCCGGGAGGCTTCTGGGCTATTCTGGGCGGACCTCCCCCATTTTTTGCAAGAGGGCCTGTAAAACATGGGCGGCCAAAGGCCGCCCTTGCTTATTTCTGATTTAATTTCATTATTGATATTGAAGAAATATTGCCATATTACATACTCCATGTTACATCTATATCATCGTTACTTCCTGTAACTGTGCCTTTAAGCCAACATGTTTTAGATATTATATCGAATCCAGTTACATCAAACGATAATCTACCATATGTAGTTGTATGGGTTAAGATTGGATTCTCATAAGTTGCCGCAATAGTTGTAATCTGGTAATCTCTTACCGAAATAACCTTGTTATTAGAAATATCCATGTAGAATTCAGCGTTAAGAATTACGCCTACAAACCACACCCACCATGTTGTTACGGATGCTCTATTCGATATAGATACCAATTCAATACCAACTTGAGCAGGATTTCCATCACAGTCAACAATTTCTACAGAAAAACTCTTGCCCACATCCAGTTCTCCTACATTGCAAAACGTTACACCCTTCTCATGCATGATAGCTTTCGTTTCAGGTGTCGCTGCAAATACACTAAGCTGCGTTGAAACACATAGTATAACCGCAAGAATAATACTACTAAATTTTTTTATTTTGTCAATTCCTTTCTTTATTCAGTATAAATTGAGAATGAACTTATGTTCGATTATTTCCTGTTCGTTCCCTTTTTAATTATAGCGATCAAAAGAAAAATAATTGCTGTAAACAAAAATAAGTAAATAACAATCATTGCCACCATAGTGGCATTTGCCCATCTTCCCAAAAGAAAAATGCCAATGATAATGCTCACAAAAATAATGCTCAGTTTCTTTGTATTCCAATCTTCTTTCTTCTTGTTTTCCTTTGATTTCATACTCTCCTCATTAATCGTTGAGATACAATCCGTCATTTGAATAGTCTCCTCTGAACTAATCAAATCATCCATTGATATTTGATATAATTCGCTCAAGCATTTCAAATTTTCAATTGAGGGCACCGCCTTTCCTGTTTCCCATTTTGATATCGCTTGGCGAGACACTTGTAACATCTCGGCCAATTCCATCTGGGATAACCGTTTTTTCTTGCGCAGAGATACGAGTTTCTTACTTAACTTCATCTTGATGTCCCCTTCTATCGTCTTATAGCATAGCAAAAAATCAAGTAAAGTAAACCATCTTCGGTTTACTTTTGCGAAACCAATAGTTGCATATAACAATTTCTATAGCTTTTATAGCAAAAAGCCCCCTTGCTACAGGGGGCTTAAGGTACATCATTACAGCCGTTTGCAGACAGCCCGCGCCGCCTGGACGCCGGAGGCCCCGGCCTGAGCCAGGCCCCGGGTGACCCCGGCGCCGTCGCCGGCGGCGAAGAAGTTGGGCAAGGCGGTCTCCAGCTCCTCAGACAGCTGGAGGCGGGCGGAGTAGAACTTCACCTCGGCGCCGTAGAGCAGCGTGTCGTAGTTGGCGGTGCCGGGGGCGATCTTGTCAAGCTGATAGATCATCTCAATGAGGTCGTCCAGCTGCCGCTTGGGCAAGGTGAGGGACAGGTCCCCCGGGACGGCCGCGGTAAGGGTGGGCCGGACGGTGGACTTACTCATCCGGTGCTCGTTGGTGCGCCGGCCTCCCACCAGATCGCCGAAGCGCTGGACCAGCACCCCGCCGGCCAGCATGTTGGACAGAGAGGCCACATGCTTGCCGTAGCGGTAAGGCTCGTTGAAGGGCTTGGTGAAGCGGTTGGAGACCAGCAGCGCGAAGTTGGTGTTCTCGGAGCGGAGGGCGGGGTCGGCGTAGGAGTGGCCGTTTACCGTGTTGATGCCCTCCACGTTCTCCGCCACCACGTGGCCGTAGGGGTTCATGCAGAAGGTGCGCACGCTGTCGCCGTACTGCTTGGTGCGGTAGACCAGCTTGGACTCGTAGACTACGTCGGTGATGTGCTCGAAGATGACGGCGGGCAGCTCCACCCGCACGCCCACATCCACCTGGTTGTTCAGCAGCTCCAGCCCCAGGTCCTTGCACTGGTTGGAGAACCACTCCGCTCCCGACCGGCCCGGCGCGGCGATCAGATACCGGCACTGCACCTCGCCCCCCTTGGCCAGAACCAGGCGGTAGCCGCCGTCGGCTTTGGCGATGGAGGCCACCTCGGTATGGAACGCAAACTCCAGCTTGTCCGCCAATCCCTTGTAGATGTTGGTGAGGATACGCAGGTTGTTCTCGGTGCCCAGGTGCTTGCATCGGGCCTGGAGCAGGTGGAGGTCATAGGCCAGAGCCCGGCGGGCCAGCTTCCGGGCGGCCTCGCTCTCGGTGGAGTAGACCTCGGTGGTGGCCCCGTGCGCCACGTTGATGGAGTCCACGTAGTCGATGAGACCCATGACTTGGGCAGGCTCTATAAAGTCGGTAAGCCAGCCGCCGAACTGGGTGGTGAAGTTGAACTTCCCGTCGGAGAAGGCCCCGGCTCCGCCGAAGCCGCACATGGTATGGCACACGGGACAGTGGATACACTCTTTCACCTTGCCCGCCACAATGGGGCAGCTGCGGTGGTAGATGTCCGCCCCCTGGTCCAGGGCCAGCACCTTCAGCCCGGGATGGAGATGGGCCAGCTCGTAAGCGGCGAAGATGCCCGCCTCGCCGCAGCCCAGAATAATCACGTCGTATCTGGCGTTCATGAGGTCTCCTCCTTTTGTTCGTGTATCCTGAGTATAACACAGCTCCGGGCAAAACTCAACGGCCCGTCAATCCGGCGGGCCGTATTTTGAAATATTCAGCTCTTTTCCTGGAAGCTGGCGCCGCAGGCGCGGCAGGTGACCGTGATCTGCCCCTTGCCCCGGGGGACCCGCAGCCGCTGGCCGCAGCTGGGGCACTTGAAATAGACGTGCTCCTTGTCCCTGTGGATGTTCCGGCGCATATGGACCCAACTGATCAGCGGGCCGGCGGCCTTCATAAATTTCGCGTTTTCCATCCGCCGCCGCTCTATGTTCCGGGAGAACAGCCGGAACAGCGTGACCAGCAGCAGAGCGAAGCTGATCCAGTACAGAAGTTCCGCCCGGATAAAGACAAATGCCAGATAGAGCAGCAAATACAGACCCATCAGGAACAGATTCAGCGGATCGTTCCCGTACCGGCCGTACATAAATCGCTGGATCGCATTTCGAATCATCAGAGCGCCCCCTTGGCTGACAAAAGGCGGCAGGCGTGAGCGCCTGCCAAAAATACAATTTACATGATACCCTTTCTGTGGAGGCCCGTCAAGAAGAAAATCGTAAACAATATGTAAATTCCACCGCCTTTTCCCGCTTTTCCGTCCATCTGGCTCGCTCTGTAAGGGCAAAGCGCCTTATAGGGTGACGCGCTCCGGGAAGGCCTCCCGGCGCAGGACGCCCCACATTTTGTCAATATAGGACAGGGTATAGAAATTCTCGTAGTAGTGGTAGAAAAACGCCCCCCTCAGGGTCATCTGCCAAACTCCGTCCTCCTCCGTCACAAGACCCAGCAGCCTGGCGGCCCCCAGCTCCAAACCGTACATCCGCCTCAGCGGGACGCCGAAGAACCGCTGAAAGTCCCTCTCGTCCACCCGGGTGCTGTAGGCGGTCCAAAACAGATAATACACCATCCGCTGTCGGAGAGAAAACCGCAGGGTCAGGGAGGTGGGAAGGGTCCCGCTCTCCACCCGCCCGCAATACTCCTCGACGGAAAAGGTGTTGATTTTAAACTGCTCCCGCAGCAAGGTGGCGGCGGAGCAGCCGAACCCCAGGAAGTTGTCCCGGGTCATGGAGGAGTACCGGGCCTCCGCCCGGCTGGAGAAGGTCCAGATAGAGGTGCGGGCATACCCCCGCTCCAGGCAGTAGCTGGTGATTTGATCCAGCAGCTTCCGTTTCTCCCTCTTCGCCATAGCCGGGAGGGAGCTGGAGGTAAAGGTGAAGTCGATAAAGGGGTAGACGGCCACATGGTTTGCCCCATGGGAGAAGGCAAGGTCTATGTCCGTCCGCAGGTCCCGGAAGGTCTGCCCCGGGAGCGCGAAGATCAGGTCCATGGACACCGTCTCAAAGGGGACCCGCTCCAGAGCGGCCGACAGGGCGGGCAGGTCCACCGCCCCCCGCCCCAGAAGGGTCTGATACTTCTCCTGAAAGGACTGCGCCCCTATGCTGATCTTCGTGACGCCGGCCTCCTTCAGGGTCCGCAGAAGGGGGACGGCCACGTCGTCCGGGTGGAGCTCCACACCGATCCCCTGGGTGACGGTGAAATGCTCCTCCACCGCCCCGATGATCTCTCCCAGCCGCCCGGCGGCCAGCGCCGGGGTCCCGCCGCCGAAGTACAGGCTGGTGACCTCCCTTTTGGCTTTCACCTGGGCGCCGACCATGTGAATTTCCCGGATCAGGGCGTCGATGTACCGGCCGCACAGCCCGGCGTCATAGACTGTCTTGCAGTAGGGGCAGAAATTGCACAGGCTCCGGCAGAAGGGGATGTGGATGTACAGCCCCAGGCCCTGGCAGTCCTCATAGGGGAGGGTCCGGTCAAACTCGCCGGTCAATACAAAGGGCTTTCCCGACCGGGTGAGCCACATCCGTGTCAAATTGGTGATGATTCCCATAGGTCCGCTCCTCAGATATAGTTTAAATAGGTCCGCAGCATCTCCCGGATGATTCTGACATTCCCGCGAAACAGCAGAGTGTACTCGGCTACAAAGAAATATCCGCACCGCTGGCACAGGCCTGGCACATGGACGCACCGCCCGCATACGCTGAGCCGGCCGTCCTCCATCACCACGCACTGGCGGCACGGGGTGGGAAAGCGGTTGTCAATGAGGTAGGGGAAGGCGCTCTTCAGGTTGAACACGGGCGCCCCCTCCTCCATCATTTGGGTAATGACGGCGCAGCACCGGGCCTTCTCCTCCCGGCTCAGGGCCAGCTCCTCCGTGTCCGGATAGGGGGTATGGAAGTTGAAGGAGACTGCCCGGACGTTTGGCTCCTCCTTCGCCGTCAGACACACATCCCGGACGGCGTTCTTGTTAATCCGGTTGATGGCCATATAGAGGCAGATATTGCCGGAGGAGGCATTGCGGATGTTCTCCAGGATCAGGTCGTAGGTGTCCCCCCGAATGGCGTTGTGCCGCTCCCGGTCCCCGTCCAGGCTGAGGAGAATCAGGTCGGCCTCAGGCAGGTCCAGGGGAAAGGTGCCGTTGGTCACCACGTTCACAATGAGAAAGCCCAGCGCCCTGGCTTCGACAACCAGCTCCCGCAGTCCCTTCTCTCCGTCCCGCCAGAGGAAGGTCTCGCCGCCGCAGAAAAACAGGATGCGCACCCCCATCTCATACAGGCGGGACATCTCCTCCCTGATCTGCCGGTAGGGGTGGATCACGGCGGTGATGTTGTTCACCGAACAGTGCTTGCAGTGCAGATTGCAATTGTCCGTCAGGATAATCGTGCCCAGAATGGGGTCCTCCCTCCGGAACAGGATGGTTTTTACGCCGAAGCAGGCCAAATGGACAAAAGATGAAAGCTTCACGGCTGCTCCCCCCTTTTTTCTTCAGTATAACCGCCCCGCCCCGGCCTGTCTATCGGTTTGGACAATCGGTCGCTTTTGGGGGATAATCGGTCGCTTTTGGGGGATAATCGGTCATAAACGAAAGGAGCGCCCCGAAGGGCGCTCCTGAATTGGCGCTGTCATTTGGATCAGGCCAGGGCGGCGGTGATGATGGCCATGGAATAGACCTCCTGGGCGTTGCAGCCCCGGCTCAGGTCGTTGATGGGGGCGTTCAGGCCCAGCAGGATGGGGCCGTAGGCCTCGAAGGAGCCCAGGCGCTGGGCAATCTTGTAGCCGATGTTGCCCGCGCTGATGTCGGGGAAGATAAAGGTGTTGGCGTAGCCAGCCACGTCGGATTCGGGGCACTTGGTCTGAGCCACACGGGGGGAGACAGCGGCGTCGAACTGAAGCTCGCCCTCGATGGGCACGTCGGGCATGGCGGCCTTGGCCTTCTCGGCGGCGTTGCGCATCTTGTCCACCACGGGGCCCTTGCCGGAGCCGAAGGTGGAGTAGCTCAGGAAGGCCACCTTGGGGTCCACGCCGAAGATCTGGGCGCACTTGACGGTCTCGGAGGCAATCTCTACCAGCTCGTCCTCAGAGGGGTCGATGTTGATGGCGCAGTCGGCCATAGCCAGCACCATGTTGCCGCCGGTGGCGTAGGGCCGCACCAGAATAAAGCAGGAGGAGACAATCTTGTTGCCCGGCTTGGTCTTGACCAGCTGGAGGGCGGGACGGACGGTGTCGGCGGTGGAGTAGGTGGCGCCGCCCAGCAGGGCGTCGGCAATGCCCATGGCCACCAGCATGGTACCGAAGTAGTTGCCCTTCTTCAGCATGGCCCGGCACTCGTCGGCGGTCATCTTGCCCTTGCGCAGCTCCACCATCTTCTCCACCATGGCGTCCATCTTCTCGTAGTTCTCCGGGTCGTAGATCTCCGCGCCCCGGATGTTGAAGCCGGCCTCCTCGGCGGCGGCGCGGATTTCCTCCTCCCGGCCGACGAGGATGGGGGTCAGGAAGGTTCCGGACAGCAGACGGGCGGACGCCTCCAGGATACGGGGGTCGGTACCCTCAGTGAATACGATCTTCTTGGGGCTCTTCTTCAGGATGTCAATGAGTTTTCCAAACATATTTTATCATGCCTCCAAATCAAAATCGGTGGTTCCCACCGGGCGCTTGGATATTATGGTATCATTTTCCGAGCGGAAATGCAAGGGCCGCACTATAGTTTTCCGCCGCCGACCCATGAAAAATTCCAAAGGATTTTTGCAATTTTCTCTTTACCTGCCGTAATGGTTCAGGTATACTATACGAAGTGTATTTCAAGTGCCCCGGGACGCCTGGGCGCCCCGGTAACATGTGTTGAGGTGTAGAGAGATATGAAACTGGATAACTCGGAATTTCCCCGCACCCTGTCCCTGCTGCGGCAGGAGAAAAAGGTGAGCCAGCGCACCGCCGCCGAAGCCCTTGGAATCTCCCAGGCTCTGCTCAGCCACTATGAGAACGGCGTCCGGGAGCCCGGTCTGGCCTTTGTGGTCAGGGCCTGCGACTACTACGGCGTGTCCGCCGACTTCCTCCTGGGCCGGACTCTCACCCGGGACGGGGCAGTCATCGCCGCCGAGGAGCTGTACGACATCAGCGACGAGAAGAACAACTCCCTCAAGGGGGGCGTGCTGGCCCTGCTGAGCAAAAAGCTGCTGGTCAACTCCGTCGGCGTCCTCTTCGGCCTGCTGGGCAGGACGGGCAGCCGGGAGGCCATACAGGCCGCCGCCGGCTACCTGTCTACCGCCGTGTATACCGTGTTCCGCCGGCTCTACGACGCCAACCCGGACAACAACCCGGATTTCTTCTCCGTCTCTCCCCGGCACTTCCAGGCCGGCCTTTACGAGGCCGACATGAAGTGCTGCGAGGCGGAGCTGGCCGACGCCCTGGCCGCCCACGTCAAGGACAAGGGACCTATGCCCGAAATGACCAACGACGCCCTGGCCAGGGACTACCCCGTGCTCTACCAGTCCGTTCTCCAGGTGGTCCACAACACCGGGGAGCGGGTCAACGCCATCAGCGGAGGACGGAAGGTGAAGCAGGAGCGGAAATAAGGTTTTAGTATAATCAAACCCGCTTCGCCGGGCTTTGATTTGGTTTCCATATTCAATGGAGGTTCTCAGTTATGACAAGCCAAGATAAAATCAGAAATTTTTCCATCATCGCGCATATAGACCATGGCAAGTCCACCCTGTCCGACCGGCTCATTGAAATCTGCGGGGCGGTGGAGCAGCGGCAGATGGAGAGCCAGCTGCTGGACAACATGGACCTGGAGCGCGAGCGGGGCATCACCATCAAGGCCCGGGCGGTGCGCCTCAACTACAAGGCGGAGGACGGGGAGACCTACGCCCTGAACCTGATCGACACCCCGGGACACGTGGACTTCAACTATGAGGTGTCCCGCTCCCTGGCGGCCTGCGAGGGAGCTGTGCTCATTGTGGACGCCTCCCAGGGCATCGAGGCCCAGACCCTGGCCAACACCTACCTGGCCATGGAGCACGACCTGGAGATTCTCCCCGTGGTGAACAAGATCGACCTGCCCGCCGCCGACCCGGCGCGGGTGAAGGAGGAGATTGAGAACATCCTGGCCTTACCCGCCATGGACGCCCCGGAGATTTCCGCCAAACAAGGCGTCAACATCCCCGCCGTGCTGGAGGACATCGTCCGCAGCATCCCAGCCCCGGAGGGGGACCCCAACGCCCCTCTGAAGGCCCTTATTTTTGACAGCCAGTACGACCCCTATGTGGGCGTCATCGTCTACTTCCGCGTGATGGAGGGCACCCTGAAAAAGGGGATGACTGTGAAGATGATGGCCTCGGGAAGCCAGTATCAGGTGCTGGACTGCGGCTATCTGGAGCCCCTGGGCATGGAGAGCGCGGCGGCGCTGTCCGCCGGGGAGGTGGGCTGGTTCACCGCCTCCATCAAGAACGTGAAGGACACCAGCGTGGGCGACACCATTACCGGCGCGGAAAACCCCGCCAGTGACGCTCTGCCCGGCTACCGCCCCGTCCAGGCCATGGTCTACTGCGGCATCTACACCGAGGACGGGAGCAAGTACCCCGACCTGCGGGACGCCCTGGAGAAGCTCCAGCTCAACGACGCCTCCTTGTCCTTCGAGCCCGAGTCCTCGGTGGCCCTGGGCTTCGGCTTCCGCTGCGGCTTTTTGGGGATGCTCCACATGGAGATCATCCAGGAGCGGCTGGAGCGGGAGTTCGATCTGGATCTGGTGACCACATTGCCCTCAGTCATCTACGAGGTGACAAAAACCGACGGCAGCGTTGTCCGGGTGGACAACCCCCACAACTACCCCGACCCCGGCTCCATCGCCGAGGCCAGGGAGCCCTACGCCAAGGTGTCCATCATCTCCCCGCCCGACTACGTGGGCAACATCATGCCCATGTGCCAGGACCGCCGGGGCGTCTTCAGGGATATGCAGTATCTGGACACCAACCTGGTGGAGCTGCACTACTCCATGCCCATCGGCGAGATTATCTACGACTTCTTCGACGCCCTCAAGGCCCGCACCAAGGGCTACGCCTCCCTGGACTACGAGCTGGAGCGCTATGAAAAGAGCGACCTGGTCAAGGTGGACCTGCTGCTCAACGGCGACCAGGTGGACGCGCTGAGCTTCATCGTCCACCGGGAAAAGGCCTACGGCCGGGCCAGGCGCATCTGCGAGAAGCTGAAGGAGAACATCCCCCGCCAGCTCTTCGAGGTGCCCGTCCAGGCTGCCATCGGCGGCAAGATCATCGCCCGTGAGACCGTCAAGGCCATGCGCAAGGACGTGCTGGCCAAGTGCTACGGCGGCGACATCACCCGGAAAAAGAAACTCCTGGAGAAGCAGAAGGAGGGCAAGAAGAAAATGCGCACTCTGGGCACCGTTCAGCTGCCCACCGAGGCGTTTATGGCGGTACTTAAGCTGGACGAGGAGTAACAACGCCGCCGAGGGCGGCGCTCCCGCCCAGGCCCGGCGCGGCGGGTCTGCCGGGAAAAGGAGGAGCGGCGAAATAAGCGAGCCCCGCCGAATACGGCGGGGCGAGGCATATGGAGCTTGTGACGGCCTTATCCCTTGGAGGGCAGCACCGAGGAGATCGCCCCGGCAAAGGCGCTGATGGGCATGGTCTGGAGGAGGATACGGCCCGGGCCGGTGACCACGGTGTTGAACAGGCCCTCGCCGCCGAAGAGGACGTTTTTGACCCCCTTGACGCTCTGGATGTCGATGGAACAGGTGGCGTCCATCATGGCCAGGTTGCCGGTGTCCACGATCATCTGTTCCCCGGCGCCCAGGGTGTACTCCACCCCGTAGCCGTCGATCTCCAGGAAGGCCATGCCCCGGCCGGACAGCTTCTGCATGATGAAGCCCTCGCCGCCGAAGAAGCCGGCCCCTATCTTCTTCTGGAAAAACACCGACAGCTCCACTCCCTGCTCAGAGGCCAGGAAGGCGGACTTCTGGACTACGATGGGCTTGTCCGGGGTGATCTCTATGGGCAGGATGGCCCCGGGGAAGCTGGAGGCAAAGGCGATCATCCCCGGCCCGCCCTGGGCGGTGTAAAAGTTCTGGAACATGGATTCCCCGGAGAACATCCGGCCGAAGGCCTTGCCGAAGCCGCCGGCGGAGGTCTCCATCTTCATGTTGGGGCTCATCCACACCATGGAGCCTTTCTCCGTAATCATGGTCTCGTTGGCGTTCAGGTCACAGATGACCACAGGGGTGGGCTCGCCTTGGATTTTGTACTGCATATGTATCCGCTCCTTTTACCTGTCACATCGCCCGGAGACAGCGGTCCGTCTGTTCCCGCAAGCTTTGGGCGGCCTGTATCAGACGGTCGGCGAGAAAATAAAAGCCGTCCGCATAGGGATCATCCACCCGGTCCAGCCCCCTGGACATGGCGGCAATCGCATTGATCCCGCCGGAAACCTGATTGACTGCCGCGTCCAAATCAATCAATTCTTCCCGGTATATTCATTGGTTCCTCCTTGATTTTTTCCCGGCGATGTGGCATAATCAGATTTGCCACTCCTCCGGGTTTGGTAAATAGGAACAGTCCGTGACTTTGTTAGGGTTGGCGGGCTGTTTCTACTTGTTTTGGCCGAGTTCTTCGCCGATTTTTTCCAGGAGCCACTGTTTCTTTGTTTTTTGCTCTTTTTTGAGATGCCTGTCAAACTTTTCCGCCAGGTCCGCATCAATATCCACATAAAATACCCTTGTGGCTTTTCGACGCTGCTTCATATACTCGGCCCTGCTTTTGGGGGAGATAATCATCACCTCCTTGTAACTTGTTACCATTATACAGCGTAACATGTTATTAGTCAAGAGGGTTTTGAAAAAAAGAAAACAGCCTGCAATATTTATATCGGTTTTATTGCATTTTATTGACTGATATGATATGCTATAAGTAGGAAAGAATGATCTTTCAGCGCTGCTTGTAACGGTATGCGGTTGGCCTCCTTGACAGGGGGCGGCTTCTTGTCCCCTGATCTTCGGAAAGGGGGCTTGCCCTATGGTGACTTACTCTGATATGTTTACATACAGTCTGGTTATCATTGGCATTATTGGTCTCTTTATTGCGGCCAATCACAAAAAGAAGTAACCGCATCGCTTCCCCAAGCCACGGTTACTTCTTGTAACTAACAGGGGGCCAACCGCTTACCAGCAGCGCCCTTTCTATGATTGATTATAGCTGAATACTTTAAAGTTGTCAACACTTCCCGCCGTTTTGTTTTCGTGGGGTGTTGATTTGTTATTTTGCCGCCCAGTTTCCGGTGGCCTCGGCGGTGAGGTAGGCGTTGACAAAGCCGTCCAGGTCGCCGTCCATCACCCCATTGATGTTGCTGGTCTCAAAGGCGGTGCGGTTGTCCTTCACCAGCTGGTAGGGCATGAATACATAGGACCTGATCTGGCTGCCCCACTCGATCTTCAGCTGGACGCCCTTCAGGTCGGAGATTTTCTCCGCCTTCTCCTGCATCTGCAGCTCCACCAGCTTGGCCCGGAGCATCTTCA
>ERZ779622.421-NODE-421-length-25304-cov-10.359064_pt1 | contig 25304 bp, 23 predicted proteins | sample MGYA00514188_ERZ779622 | MGnify/ENA primary metagenome ERZ779622 (study PRJEB29562, sample SAMEA4376702) | mouse gut metagenome | isolation source: Cecum | study: EMG produced TPA metagenomics assembly of the A DSS colitis mouse model was used to assess the... | reverse complement strand
ATGGAATTATAAAATCAAACCCAATTGTAAGGATTAATTTATTAACAGTTCCTTATGGATACATTGAATTAATATGTATTTTAGAGCCATTGTATCCCAACCGCACAGGTGGAAAAATTTTCCGATCGGAAACTCATCAACTCAAATACCATTTATTTGTCCTTTAAAATTTTGAATGTTCCAAAAATAACATCATATGCATTTTCATAATCAATATCGACCAATAATGACACCTTGCACACCACTCTTTTCACGCCCCAGTATTTCTGTGTCATTTCCTCTGGCATTTCCGCCACGAGTATTTCATCTTCTATTTCTTCATAATCCACATCATACAACGGATCTGCAAAATAATAATAACTTGCCGCCGAGACGCCCGGGGAAAAGTGTTTGATATCTTCGTACTCAAACTTTGCCATTTCCACTCTCGGCTCATTTGTCTCATAATATCCATCGGGGTCGTACAATAAAATTTCAAGGACATAGATTGGTCCATCCCTCCACCCGTTTTCAAGCAGCTCATCCTGTGTATCCTGAAAAAGAAGGAACATCCACCTTATATTCCAGCCCCAGTAATCCGAGTCTGATTTGTACCTCAAAAATTTAGGCGACATCAAATCAAACTCTTTCTTTTCTGCTGCCATAACTCTGCAAAATTCAATCAGTTTTTCAACATTTTCATGCGTCTTATTGACAACCTCAAAAGCATTATGTATATTTTCACCCAAATTCATAATATTTGCCCTCCACAACCACTTTATCCAGTCCAAAAGAAAATTTCCTCACTGCCTTTGGCGGTTTAAAATCCCAATAATCGCTGATGGAAATGTCGGCTGTATCTATCTCAAATTCGGAAAATCTCAGAAATCCCTTTTTCTCCAACAATTCAATAAGATCTGTTATGATAAGCTGTTCAAAATCATTTAATTCTGTCAGCTTCTTTAACTGAATCAATACCTCCTGCCACGATAGATAGCCTAATTGAACCCCGTCTCTAATCTTTACATTCTGTATCGTCTCAGCACATACCAGATCATCCGCCAGCAAAAGAAGCAGCTTCTTTTTATCTGGTCCCAATAAATGAAGGACTCTTGCTTCCCGGCTTAACTGATTGATAGAATTTTCTGCTGACAGGTTCTCGTCTTCCTCTGTATCCTCCGAGGATAGACCGCTTCGATATTTTACCTCTATGCCAATCACAATCGTAGAAAAGTCCATGTGCACATCCAGCTCTGTGATACGATCACTTTCTCTGACCCTGTCCCATAGAAATAGATTGTCATTCCAATAATCTGCATCTATTTCATCGATCATGCTTTGCAGCGCTGTCGGTCGTATGGCATTTCTTAAAACTTTTTTCAATCCCTTCGCAAAGGGGATATAGCGCAGATTTCCAAAAAAATTTCCAGTCAGCTCATCTTCTCTGAGCGATGTAAGATTTGTATTCTGCATGTTAACTTTTCCTTTGATTTCAGCAATCATTTCGCCCATCCTTCATTTGCAAAAATATTTTTCCGCTATCGGTATCTAATATAAATTTCACCAATCCTGATTCTTCTGCTCTCCATATACATCAATTCTCTCTATCCCGAAACAACTTTACACCGCTTTTTAAAACACGCAATGCCGTATCGGTAAATTGTTTTCATACCATCGTTTACAAATACCTGTTCATAATTCCTGTCCTTTATCTGCTTTAGCGCCTCTTTGCAGGAGTCCTCAAACCGCGCGTTCTCGGCATATTTTAACTCGATGACAATCCCGATTTCCTTCGACTCAATTTGCACACTGATGTCACTGTAGCCCTCGCCTGCTTCGGCGTTGGACTTGACAATCCAGCCGTCCATATGTCCGAGCAGTCCGAGTAAAATCCCCTGATAAAAATTCTCCTTTCGGTCGTTTCTGACAGCGGTATCACGAATACTGATTGTCTTTTGCAGGTATGACATAAAGCCTTCCTCAATCGCCGCCGTATCATTCTCCTCGAACGCCTTGCAGAAACGTTCAAGCTTTTGAACATCTTTCCCTGTTTCTTCCTCAAACCACCTGCGTATCTGCCGCACAAAAATCCAGCGCACTTCCCTGTTTGGAATAACAAGCTCTGTCGTGTCGTCTTCCGATACTCCACGCTGCGTCAGATAGCCTGTTGTGAAAAGAATGCTCCATAAATTATCAATATTGGAATTGACATCCCGGTAAGTCAGCTCTTGGCGGATTTCCTTTCGAATGCCGCCGCCGTCTATCAGCACTTCAATCTCATTTCTCGTGTTGGTGTCCGCAACGCTCACAAACATTTTGACAATATCGTTGCCGCTCGTGTTCACCCAGTAATTCTGTGGCTTTGTAATGCTTCCGTCACGCAGTCCGTCGCAATAGTTCACCACGTCCCAGGGACAATAAATTTCCAGACCGCTGCCAAACCGATAGCCGTCATACCATTCCTTTACAGTGTCATACTGCTCCGTAAAACCATAATACGCCAACATCTTTTTCACTTCCCCGTCCGTAAAGCCAAAATATTGACTGTAACGCACGTCTTGGACTGTATAGACATTGAAGTTATTAAATCCGGTGAAAATGCTTTCTTTTGACACCCTAAGACACCCCGTCAATACGGCAAACTGCAAACTGTTGTTGGTCTTTAATGCCTGCCCGAATAAGCCCCGTATCAGTTCCACCATCTCATCATAGTATCCTGACCGATATGCCTTGTCGAGAGGAACATCGTATTCGTCAATCAATATAATTGTTTTTTGACTGTAATGTTTGTGCAAGAGCTGCGACAACAGCAAAAGGCTGTCTTCCAAAAGCATCTCTTCCATCGTAAAAACGCCTGCATCATCTATATTTACCAATGCTTTATATTGTTTTCTCTCAATTTCGGACAAGCGGCTACTCTCCATTAAATAAGAAAATCGCAGCGCCTCTTTTCCGATGATATTGAAAAACTTTCTTTTTACCGTTGCAAAGTTTGAACCGCTTATCCCTTTAAGGCTGATGAAAATTACAGGAAACTTTCCCATAAATCGGTCGCAAAGCTCTTTTTCCTGCGCAATTTCCAGTCCGTCAAAAAGTGTGTTGTCACATCCAACTTCAAAAAAATATTTAAGCATACTCATGTTCAAAGTTTTCCCGAACCGTCTTGGGCGCGTAAATAAGCTGACCTTTCCCATGTTCTCTAAAAGATTTTTAATGATCCCTGTCTTATCTACATAATATAACTGTTCTTTTCGAATTTCCTCAAAATCTTCAATTCCCATTGGAAGCCCTGTTTTCCTCACCGCAATTCCCCTTTCCGCCAAACGCTTTTACTGTCCTGCCTTTTGGGCTCATTATAGCATTCATTCGGAAGAATATCAATTCTATTCGATATCCTTCCGAATGTTTTGGGCTGCAGTGGTTACTGGAATCTCTTCGGCGCAATCTTAAAGGTTATGCGTTTGACGCCGCTGTAGCTGCCTGTTCCCCGGATGAGGAGAACTGCGGTGCCGCGCTTGGTATTGTTGTAACAGCCGATGATTTCATAGTCTGCACTGGTCAGATAGGTCTTTGTCTGACCGTTTCGCATGTATAGTCTGACCTCTGGGACGACTGCGCTGCCGGTGTACTGCTGAGTTGGTATTTTGTCGTTTTTTACTTTTGCGATGTCTTTTACTTCTCTGGCTTCGCGGACAAAGTATGACGCGTCGGCTGTACCGGTATAGCTGCTCCTTGGCGTGGCTGTTATGACTGCGCATAGTTTTGTTCCGGCTGGTATTTTGTCGTTTCTGCCGATTGGTTCTTTGCTGTCTGCGTAGGTGTACTGCACTGTGTAATCCTTTCCTGATTTTAGCTGTTTGCCATCAAGGTCGTAGACTTTGGGCGCGGAATAGTACTATTTGCCTTTCTTATTTCTGCCGTATGCCTTGTCGGTGACGGTGATGGACAGCCTGCGGATGTCCTGCGCGGATATGGTAAACTGCTCTGTGATGCTTCCGCTGTAGTTTCCGGTTCCAGTGATTTTGACTGTGGGCACTGTTATCCCTGCTGCTGTCATATTATTGCTGTATCGGAGCGTGTAGTCGGTTCCTTCGCGCAGTGTCGTTGTCGTGCCGCCGCAGGTATATGTAATGACTGGCTGCGGTTTTGCGCCGCCTTTTACATGGTTTATGCCTACAGGTATTGTTACTTTGATGTTTCCGGCACTTTTTTCTGTCGCAAGGTTTACTGTGCCAATCTGGTACGACAGCGTGATGCTGCCGGTGTATCCTTTTTGGGGTATGCCTGTGGCGGTTACGGCTGCCTTTCCTTTGTTGATATTTCTGCTGTAGCTTATGGTGTAAGCGTCAGCGGGCAGGGCTTTTCCGGTTCCGTTTCTGCCAGAATAGACTGTAATCTGCGGCGTGACGGGCTTGCCTGTGTATGGGTATGATTTTTCTACTCCTTTTATAGAGCCTTTTCCCAGATCGTTGCCTGTGATGGCAACTGCAATGCGTTTTTCTCCGGCATAAATACTGCCCGGCGCCGCCTCGATAATGATGGCGCCTGTTCCGACAGCCTCTGTGTTTTCGGTGCGCACGGTGTAATCAATGCCTCTTTCCAAGGTTGTTTTTCCTATCCTGACGGTAAGGTTCTGTAGATCGGAGGCAAGTCTGCTGTCCTGATATGGATAACTCTTTGCAGCTCCTGTCACTTTGGCGCTGTTTAAAAGCTTCGTTCCCCGGGGCTTTACATGAAATGCCCTTGTGAGAACGCCTTTAAAGTTTCGCATTCCGGTGAGGGTGATGTCATACGTTCCTGCTGTCCTGATATCTGTATTGTATGAGAGCGTGTAATCTGTCTTTTCCTTTAATCTCTTTCCGTGCCATGTGACTGTCACTGCGGGCTTTAATTTTCCGCCTGTTTCTGTGGCGGTCGTGACAGTGGCTGTCATGCCAGAATCCGCGCTGATGTCTATCGGCTCGATTGTAAAAGTTTTTACGGCTTTTTGGGTGTAATTTCCTTTTCCGGTGACAATGACCTGCGCGGTGCCTGCGTTGGTGTTATTTTTATAAGAGATCCTATAGTCCGCATTTTCGCGCAGCGGTGTGGAATCATAGTATACGATAATATTTTCCTGTGTTACTGCGTTTCCAGTGTAGGGGACAGACTGCACAAGTCCGCTGAGCCAGAGCCCTTCGTGTGTCTCTACGGTGGGTGTTTTTCTGGGAATTTCCTCGGTGTAGGTGTGTCCGCATCTCATACAAGTGTAGGTTTTTTCGCCTTCTTCCAGTTCTGTCGGTTCCTTTGTCACTTCGCCTGTATTGTAATCATGCCCTAGGGCGGATACGGTGATGCCTGTCTCCATTATGATGTGGCATTTGGTGCATTCGGTATGTCCCAGCCCGTTCTCCGTACAGCCTGGCGCTTTTTCGCCGGAACCTGTATAGAGGATTTCGCCTGCGGTGTGGATGCAGGAAGAGCTTGTAATCGTGACGGATACCGTGCCCTCCAAAGCGGCATACGCCGGATCGTCTGGTGTAAACAGCCATACTGCGTCTATGGTTCCTGCCTCTGGTATCATTGTGGGATTCTTCCACGCGAGCGTGCCGGTCACTGCCTTCTGGTCGCTGCCGACAAATTCCGTTTCCTGAAATTCCAGCACGGACAATGGCTCTCCGTAGGTCAGGGTCTGTTTTTTCAGGGTTACTTGTGCGCCATCTTTCAGGCTGACAGAAATCTGGTCTGTGAGCTTTATATGTATGGCAGCTGTTATATCCTTATAATTGCGCGTTTTTATGGTAACTGTTATGGTTCCCTCGTCATCGATGTTTCCTTTGTCGAGCGTATAGGACAGGTTTCCGTCCGCTATGATAGACTCCCTGATGTATGCTGTCGTTCCTGTCTGCGCCTGCATTTCATAGACTGCTGTCCCGCAGTCTGCCGGAAGCAGCGCCGCAAGGCTGATGCTGTCTGCGTTCTCTCTTGTATACGGATACGTCCTGTATATGTCATCGATTGAATATTCGCCATTCTGCGCCATGATGGAACCGGATGTGATTTCAATGGTTATGCACTCTGCGTCTTTCAGCATGGTGATGGTGGCAGTTTTCCCATTGGCGGCTTCAAACGCTTCCTCCAGTGTGGCATAATACGAAATGACCCCATCGACAGTTACGCTGGCCTCGTCCGCGTCCTGTTGTTCAGCATGACCGCCCTCTGACAGCATAGGCGCATTGGCATGATCAAGTGCCTCCTGCAATGCATAACAACAGGACAGGTCAATCTGTTCCTGTTCGTCCTCGGCCAGTTCCTGATAGAGGGCAAGGATTTCATCAAGCTGCGCCCGCACTTCGTCTGCATTGTCCTCTGTGATATCCGCCGCGTCCGGCAGGGCGGCGATTAAGTCCTCGACAGGACAGATATAGCAGTCATAGGTGCATTCGTTTTCGGTTTCTGGATTTTTGGAATCTTCATCAGTTGTCTCATTTTCATTTTCGGTTTCTGAATTTTTGGAATTTTCATCAGTTGTCTCATTTTCGTCTTGATTATCTGTATTTACTTTCAGTGTTTCGTCTGCTTCGCTCTCATACGTTTCACACACAAAGGTGCAGGGGCTTCCTTCTACTGCCGTCTCAGAATGCTCTGCTTCCGTGGAATGTCCTTCTTCCATAGAATATTCTGCTTTCATGGAATGCCTTTCTTCCATATGGCTGTAGTCCTGTGTGTGTTCTGGGTAATGCATGTAGGTACCTGATGTGGATTCTTCGGCCATCGCCATTGTGGCACAGTCACAACGGCGGATGCAGACAGATGTAGAAGTGACGCTGTTGGGGAAGAAGCTGCTCCTGCCTGTCAGCCGTCTGATATCTGCGGAACAGCAGGCACATTATGTGCTGCTGCGTTTTGAGGACGGAGCGACCACACAGTTAAAGGGCAGGCTGGACGAGTTAGAACCCCAGCTTGCCGATTTTCCATTCTTTCGCAGCCATAAGAGTTATCTGGCAAACCTCTCCTATGTGACAGGCATTGATCGGGAACTGCTGGTGTTTCACATGAAAGACGGGCAGAACGTCTATATCCGACGGGACCGTCTGAAAAAGGCAAGGGACGCTTGGGCGGACTGGCTGTTTGCCCAGATGAGAAAAGGGGGATCTTCTCCGACATAGATAAAATGAGATGTTTTTCAAATTTTTTAAAGAGGGACACTTTGTGATCTTGTCCCTCTCATACGTTACTTACAGGCAATATATACATCCATCGTATCCCCATCCGTTTCAAAGCAGGGGATAACATCTTTCTCCTCGTGTTCCAGACCGTTTACACGCATATATTCCATAAGCGTTTTGTAGGCATTGGGAATGGTTACAAAAGGATTTTCAAAGGGTTTTTCTATGTGTATTGCCGCATATTTGTGGTCAGCCTGCTGCTGTATCTGAATGTCAGGCGGCTCGACTCCGTCAGGCAGTATCCATGCCGCCTCGTACCCATGCATATTAAAAACATTGATCTGCTCCTGTGACACTTTTGGAAAGTCCCAGCCGATAACTCGTGGGTGCTCCACACCGCATTTTCGTGCAATCGTATAGATTCTGTCGATCGCGTCCCCCTCCGGCTCAGAACTGATAACGGCGTGTTTTATATAGCGGAAAGCGGGGACTGTCTCGACACGCAGGTTTGTATAGTCTTCGCCGCAGACTACCATATCATCGCGAAATAAATTGTCAAGTGTGCAGTTGAAAAGCCTGCAAAGCTCGATCGCCTTGTCCATTTCGGGCTGCGCAGTGTCCAGCTCCCATTTGGATACGGTTTGACGGCTGATGTTCATTTTTTCAGCCAGATCCTCCTGTGTCATGTTTCCTCTAAGATGTCTTAGAAACTGTAGATTTTTTCCGAAGCTCATAAAATATTCTCCTTTCATTTTCTGCGCCGCGCCGCATTATCAGTATAGTATTTTTCGTGATAAGCTGCAACCAATCTATATGTGCTATTTTCTGGAACCGCGCAACTTCAGAGTGCGGAGAATACTTTTTAAAGTTTTCAAACCCTTAACCCATCATACGCAAACTGTATTCCGCTCCATTCTTTCTCCAACTCCATATAATCATCATACGATTTTCCCCAATCTTCCTCCAAATGCGTAATAATCACTTTCTTGATGTTATATTGTTTCCGTATCGCGTCAATTTCTTCTAACGTAAACAGTTCTTTTCGCAGCGGATTCTCTTTATTCAATACAAATCCATCTTTTAGGATGTCCCCGACAATCGTATTGCCTATGATTAGCACATCTGCATCCTGAAATCTCTCTGATTCTGGAAAGGGTTTCACATCACAGGGCGCATATATTATTTTTTTGCTGTCAGAAGAAATAATAAATATTGCCACATGCTCCTGTTCATTTACAGGAATCAGCTCGATCATAAGATTGTCTTTTATATTTTCTTTTTCAAAAGCACGAATCTCTTTTGTCCGCACAAGACCTTTGGCTTCATAATATTCAAGAGCTGAACCATATTTAGTTCCTTGTTTTTTGAGATCTTCAAGAATGGCAGACAGGGAAGCAACTGCTATCGGATGATCTGGTTTCTTCCCCAGTGAAGCGGCAAGCCAGTCCATTTTCAACTGCTCTATCACACGCATTCCCATGGTGTGGTCAGGATCGCAATGACTGTATAAAATCTGTTCCACTTTCTGTATATTGGCATTATTCAAGGCAGTATTGATATCCTCCGGCGTATCAATCAATATATTTGCATCTTCAATAAACAGGCTGCATCCCGTTCTTGCATAAGGAAATCCTTTCTGCCGCGCCTGTGTACATACACGGCAATTGCAACATGCTCTTGGTGTACTGACACAGCCACCAGAACCAAGTATGATTACGTTCATCTTCCGCTGTCCTCCTTCTTTTCATAAAATACTAAGGTAAGTTTTTCATTAATAACTTTTGTCCTGCCTGTCTGCCGGTACCCCATTTTTTCATACAAATAGCAATTTCGGGGTTCTTGCATTATCGTGTCCAATTCCCAGTTTTGGTTTCCATGCAGTTCTTCACATAATTGAATTGCCCTCTGCGCAATGCCTTGCTGTTGGTATTCTGGCAGTATAAAAATCGGAGAAATTCTCTTGTTTATTCCTGCTTCTTTCTTATCAACAATACGAACAGCTCCGACTTTCTGCTGTCCAACGCAGATAAAATAATAATATGTAAACCTCTGTTTCAAACGTGCTTCTACTTTTTCAACACTTTCATTCCCGGGATTTGTATCATAATCCTGATACTTCTGTAATAACTCCTTGAAAGCATCCACTTGCATCGCGTGTATTTCTTTCGCATTATCAATCGTTGCCCTTAACAAGGTTACCTCCATATGTAACGGACTCTCAATCGTTTTCATCATTTCGGTAAAACCATTCCTTTCATAAAACCTGATCCCTGATAAAATTATACTATCCCTTAAATTCACTTCTAAGAACCGCATACTGGGCAGCGTCAATAAATGCACCATTTTTGTAATACTTCTGTCTGGCGATTCCCTCCAACTGCATTCCACATTTTGTCAGCACATGTATGGATGCTGTATTCCCATCAAATACATCTGCCTGCACACGGTTTAATTCAACCTTATAAAATGCATAGTACAGCACAGCATGAAGCACTTCTGTCATGATGCCTTGACCCCAATACTTTGCTGAAAGCATATAGCATGTATCGGACATAGCGCTTGCTTCTTGAACATTTCCCAGATTAATTGTTCCGATCAATTCACTGCGCTCTCTCCATTCGATTACCCAGTGAAAATAAGTCCCAGATTCATAATTACTGGACCATTTATGTACTTTTTCTTTATATTGTTCTATATCCATTACTGGATAAAAGGGGAAATACCTGCATACTTCCTCGTGTTTTGCCCAGTTTTCATACATCATTGGAGCATCGTCTGGAACAATTCTTCTCAAAAGACAGCGTTCTGTATCTATTGTCTGTGTACCAATTTGATTCATTGAACTTTCTTCCTCCTGTATAAATTATCATTTTTATCATAACTCATATTGCCAACCGGCGCCAATTCGAATATAATCAAAGTAATCCTACGGAAATTTACATGAAATATTTTTGAAGAAAAGAGGCATAGCGCATCAATGAAAAATAAAAAGCAATACTACTGCTGTCTGGTCACAGCATTACTCCTCATCACCTGTTCCTTAATCTGCGGACTAACCCACCTTGATTTCAATACAGTGCGCACGGCAAATGCTTCTGAGCAGCCGGCACTGCTGCCTGACGAAGCGCAGACTCCCGTCTACAATCCGCAGGAGGAGCTTGCAGACACCTTTCAGGAATACGATATCACGCTCATGGCTGTCGGGGACAACCTGCTGCATATGGGCATCGTAAATACGGGAAAGCAGTCCGGCGGCAGAAATTATGACTTTTTGTTTGACGGCATCCGCAGTTTTCTGGGACAAGCAGATCTTAAAATCATCAATCAGGAAACCATTATGGGCGGAAACCAGTTGGGTTTTCATGGCTACCCATTATTTAACTCGCCCTCTGAGGTGAGTGACGCCATCGCCAAAGCAGGTTTTAATGTCGTGCTACAGGCGACAAATCACACATCTGACCAAGGATTAAATGGTATCGAACATTGTCTGGAGCTCTGGAAAACACATCCAGAAGTTCTTGTTGCGGGGCTTCATGCTCCCGGCATTTCATTGCAAAGCCGCATTCCTTTACTGGAAGTCAATGGCTGTACTTTTGCATTTCTAAACTATACTTATGGTCCAAACAGCGCCAGCGTATCCGCCGCAGTTGAAGACCGTCTGAACATTCTCTGTGCCATCGATGCATCTAGCCGGAAGATTGATTTCACCACCCTGAACCCACAAGTCCTCTCTGATATTGCGCAAGCCCGTCTGATGGCTGATATCGTCGTAGTATGTCCGCACTGGGGTACGGAATATGCCACCGTTCCATCCAGCACGCAGGAGCAGTTCGCCATGCAGATGACGGAAGCCGGCGCGGATGTGATTATCGGTACACACCCGCACGTCGTGCAGCCCGTCACATGGATTGAAGCGGAAAATGGAAACCGCGCGCTCTGCTATTATTCGCTTGGAAACTATGTGTCCACCCAGAAAAATCCAAAAAGTATGCTTGAAGGACTTGCATGGATTACATTCCATGTGAGCCAAAACGGAATCTCTATCTCGGAAGAAAACACAGGGATTGTCCCGCTGGTCTGCCATTACACCAGCGGTCCCGTCCGTCTCAAATCTGTGTATCTGCTGGAAGATTATACTGAAAAACTTGCCCAGTCCCACGGCATCATTCCTTACGGCGGTGTATCTTTTCACCTGAAAAGCCTCCAGCAGTGGAGCGATGAGATTCTGGGAAACTGGGTTCTCCCCGCCAGCCAGATCTTAATTACTCAACAATACTGCGGACGCCCAGAATGACGCCATCGTAATCATAATTGCTGATAATGACCCCTTTTCTGGAATTTGCGGCATGAATGATCTGTCCGTTGCCAATATACAGTCCGACATGGGTACAGCTCGAGCCGTTCGAACTGTAGCAGATGACATCTCCCGGCTGAATCTGTGCCATATCTATGCTCTGCCCCGCAGAGGTATACTGTCCCTGCGGCGTTCTGCTGAGCTGATAGCCAAATGCCTGATAGACATAACAGGTAAAACCAGAACAGTCCGTTCCTGATGCAAGACTTTGCCCGCCATGTACATAGCGATTGCCAAGATACTGCATCGCATAGTCTACCACCGCATTCCTGAGCGCCGAGACTGAGGCGTAGTTCGTCTGCGGCGGCGCGGCAGAGATCACCATACGCTCCGGCGCTGCCTCCTCAGACGCCTGCGTTCTCGCCTGCAATTCCTGCAATGCAGCCTGTTCTGCTGCCTCCTCCTCAACCGATTTCGCGTAGATAAACTCTTCTATCACCGCCACATACTCAGATGCCACATATCCCTCCTGCGCATCTGCATAGCGCACCTTGCACCATTCGTCTCCCCATTCGATCAGCTTCGCACGCTCTCCATGGTCTATGTATCCAATTCTGCCCGATGAGAGATCCGGCTCCTCGCGCACATTCAAGCGGTCTGCCTGAACCTCAATATAGCGGGTAACATAGTGGTCTGCCACCGCGGCTGCCGCGTCGCCATAGATAAAATATTCTGCTTTGATATACCCCTCCACATTGCCAGACACCACTTGAAACCATTCGTCTGCGTCACCTGCTGTCGAGAGAATCTGCGCGACTGAGCCATCATACATTTTACCGACAATTTCGCTGTCTGTATTTGGCGCGCTTCTGACATTGACATAATTGTCCACATTGGCAATCGCTAAATTCGCGTACTCACTCTCCTCCACGTCAGCTGCCTGCACAGCCTCAGCAGGCAGTTCCACCATCACTTCGCTGTCTAATACAGCCGCGGCGCCTGCCGTTGTCAGAAAAGTCTCCTGCATAAAATCACGGTCCAATATGCTTGCGGCACCTGCTGCTGTATCAAGAACAGCCTGCATCTGCACTGTTGAAGGCGCCTGCTGTGTATACACCCGTATCGGCTTTTGTGCAGGTGCTTGCGCAGGTTTCTGTACAAGCACCGCGACCCCTGCTATAATCACAATTGTGCTGACCAGCGTTGTAGTTCTCTTCCGCTCCCATTCCCGGAAGTCATCCTTTGCAATCGTACTCATTTTTACACCTTTCTAATTTCTAAAATTTTATTTCCTATTATATTGACAAGCAGTCCTATGCCAATACCTGTCACCAGACCGCCCAACACATCTGTCGGATAATGGATTCCAACATACAGTCTCGAGAAGGCAATCAGCGCCGCCAGTATGATCAATAACACCGCATATTTTTTGGGTAAATGCTTATACATGGATACCGCAGAAGCAAAACTGGCACCCGTATGTCCTGATGGAAAGGACGCGTCCACCGCAGGGGCAACAATGCATTGCAGCCCTGCCACCACCTCATAGGGACGGACTCTGCCAACCAGATTCTTTAAGATGATATTATTGACGATCAGAGAGCCAAGCAGCGCACTCGCTGAAAATATCCCCGCCCGCCTCGTCTGTTTAAAACACAGCAGCACGATTGTCAGCACAATCCAGAAGATTCCGGCATCGCCCAGATGCGTAATTCCTCCAAAGAATACATCCCCCACCGCATTTCGTATATGTTCCTGAATAAAAAGCAAGATCTGCCCATCAACTGATATCATACAAACCTCCATAGCAAAGTCCAACTGCTGTGCATCTATCGACTAAATTTGACATAACAATTCGCTTAATGATAGCATATTATTGAAACAGAAGCAATAAAGGCAATAAAAAATCTCCCGATATACTCAGGAGATTTTTTAACCATTATTATTCGCTGTCTGGTTTTTCAACCTGCTCGATTGCTGCCTTTTTCATAGGAATACGGCAGTTCTTGTTGTTGCCGAACTCCACGATCACATCTTCGTCTGTGACATCAATCACAATGCCATAAAAACCGCTGGTCGTCAGGATACTGTCGCCTACCTCCACTGAATTAACCAGAGCCGCCTTCTTTTTCTGCTCCTTTCTCTGCGGACGAATCATCAGAAAATACATGATTCCAAACCAGAATACCACCATGACAACCAGTGATATCATACTTGCAGCCCCCTGTCCAGCCGTTGCTACATCTGCTTCTGCCAACAATAAATTCATCTTTAATTATTCCTCCTATATTGCCGTTTGACACTGTTTGCAAATAGTCAAACACATAGTATATATGATACACAATATTTTCCAATACTTCAAGTAAAATATTTATAAAGCGGCGTCAAAGCCATTTTAATAAGTACGATAAAACATAATATTTTCAATTTCAAGCCGATTCTGCAATAATTCAAAATTTTTACAATCCTTACAAACTTTTACTACCTTTCTTTTTCCTGAATATAATGTAATATAATGCTGTTCTTCAATAACTGTAGTAATATCACAAATATTGCATATACTTACCTGACCACTAAATCCCCTGATATACAAAGTGCTGTATGTAACAGTTATCTTCCACAACAACGTCCTTATTAATTCATAAATAAAGAGTAAAAACAATCCCAAAAGGATTATACAACTCATTAGATCTACTTCATCTCTAAAAATTGCTGCTACTGCCAACATACTGCCAAAAAACACTACACCAAAAGCATTTCTCAATATTGTGTTAGTTTGTTCTGTAACAACAAATTCTTCTTTTATCTGAGATCTCTCTATTTTTCCTGTGTTTTCAAGTAAATAATATAATATTAAAAAACCGCTGAAGCTTTCATCTATACTGAAAACTTTTTTAGTATTCCTGTATCCATCCAAGACCATTTTCCCACACAGGTAATTTATTGTTCTGTTTTCATAATAACGAATATGCGTTAATTCATAAAAATATATTTTATTTTTGGGACGCCTCGGACTAACTATTGTTAATGAATCTAATTCCAGTATGATAACTTCAAGCATACAACATATACAAGCATATGTTCCTGCCAAAGCTAATACGATAAATATTAAAAGAAAATAAATATCTGATCCCAAATCGCATCCATAGATTCCTATTAATGTAAAAATATAACCCGTTACAGTCCCCAGCAATCCAATATACAAATATTCTGACGAAAGGTATAATACCAAACCAGATGTATATTTTTTTAATGGGTCTTTCTTCTTTCTATATATCGCAGTAATGATAATTGGCAGAAAGACAATAATCGCTATCGTACTGCTGACAATTACTTTTGTCAATAATTCATACTCTTTCATTTAATCCATATTTCCTGCCATACCTTCCAGCTTGCGCTTCTTGTACGCGGCAAACGCGCCCGCATCGAGCGCATCGCGGATCTCCGTCATCATGGTATTGTAGAAATACAGATTGTGCAGTACGCAGAGCCGCAGGCCAAGCATTTCTTTTGCCTTGAGCAGATGGCGGATATAGGCCCTTGAGTATCTCTGGCATGCAGGGCAGCCGCATCCTTCCTCTATTGGTCTGGAATCCAGTTCATACTTGGCATTAAACAGATTGATTTTGCCCTGATTGGTATATAGATGTCCATGACGCCCGTTTCTGCTTGGATACACGCAGTCAAAAAAGTCGATGCCGCGCTCCACGCCTTCCAGAATATTTGCGGGGGTTCCTACGCCCATCAGGTAAGTCGGCTTGTCCTTTGGCAGATAGGGAACCGTCTCCTCCAGAATATAATACATCTCTTCGTGCGACTCTCCGACCGCCAGCCCGCCAACTGCATAGCCGTCCAAATCCATCTCGGAGATCCGCTTTGCATGATCTATCCGAATATCTGCATAGACCGCGCCCTGATTAATACCAAATAACATTTGATTCCTGTTGATGGTATCCTCCTGTGCATTGAGCCGCTGCATTTCTATTTTACACCGCTCGAGCCAGCGCGTTGTGCGCGCGACGGAATTTTCGACATACGTTCTGTCCGCCTTGCTGGGCGGGCATTCATCAAACGCCATCGCAATTGTGGAGGCAAGATTTGACTGGATACGCATACTCTCCTCTGGCCCCATGAAAATCTTTCTGCCGTCAATATGGGAGTTAAAATAGACCCCCTCCTCTTTAATCCTGCGGAGTCCGGCGAGTGAAAAGACCTGAAAACCGCCAGAATCCGTCAAAATAGGTTTGTTCCATGACATAAATTTATGCAGGCCGCCTAATTTCCTGATCGCCTCATCCCCTGTTCTGACATGGAGATGGTACGTGTTTGACAGCTGTACCTGCGTGCCAATCGCTTCCAAGTCCGCTGTCGATACCGCGCCTTTGATCGCCGCCACCGTGCCGACATTCATAAACACCGGCGTCTGAATCGTGCCATGGACCGTTGTCACCTCTGCGCGCTTGGCACGTCCCTCTTGTTTCAGTACTTTATACATCTATTCCAACTCCTCAAGAAACTCTTCCAAAGTGATGCCGCGCTCCATGATCTGAGAAGCGGCCTCTTTTCCCACATAGCGAAAATGCCACGGCTCATACTGAATCCCTGTAATATACTCTTTTCCCTGTGGATACCTAAGAATAAACCCGTATTCGTCACAATGCTCTTTGAGCCATTTGCCCGCTGTCGTCTCACCAAAGCCAATCTCAAGCCCTGCGTAGATAGTACATACAATATCCAGAGCCAGTCCGATCTGATGTTCACTCGCGCCGGGAACGGTCACTGTCATGGATGCAAATTTGTACGCCTCCATATAGGAATGGCCTTTTTCCATGTAATAATCAATTTTTCTGTTAAATAATACCGTCTGTCGGTTGTAATCCCTGTACGGCGAACAGACGACTAATTTGATGCCGTCCGCCTTCGCCGCCTGCATCATGTCCATCAGATCATCAATAATCCGCACGTCACATTTCATGGACCCCTTAATCTTTCCGAGCGTAAAGGTGTAATCCTCAGGCACCGGATGCTGCTTGTTGACCAAGACTAACTGCCAGTCATCTTTTGACAGACGGGCAGCCCCAGCAGAGTCTGCGCTGCGGGTTCCCTTGCTGATCTCGTTTGCCTCTAGGATATCATCCAGCGAATACTGGTCAATTTCCTCGGCTGACACATCGAGTTCCTCGTTGTCATATCCCACCAGTACATCATTGTCATCAAGCACATCCTCTGACATGTGAAACATCGTCGGAACATACTCATAACTCTCCTGTATTTCTGCCCACTCTGACTCATACGCCATCTCTATGCTCTCCGAAGCTGGCAGGAAGGAAAAACTACTGCTGACTACAAAAAATATCAAAATAACCAAAACGCTTGCAAAGCGTTTCGTATTGTATACCAGATAAGCTCCTATATTATAAAATAATGTAACCAGTATCATAAAAACGGTGATTGGTTTCTTCAGCCATTTATGATTTTTGACCTGCTGCTGCATCCTCGCTGTCAGATTCTCTTTCCATGTCCTTTTCATTGTGTCCCATCTCCAATTTGTCGTGAAGTCCTATATATGACGAATGTATTATACACGATACATATCTATACAATCTAATCATAACATACTATTTTTTATTTTGCACCAATATCTTGCATAAATCAAGTAAAATTTTTTAATATAACCGGTATTTATCTATTTCTTGATTTTTATAGGATTTGCCATTATAATATTTCAATAATAATTTTACACAATATCAGGAAAAGGAGAACAGCATCATGTCAGGATCTACATTCGGAAATATATTTAAAATCACCACTTGGGGAGAATCCCACGGTTCGGGTATCGGCGTCGTCGTCGATGGCTGCCCCGCCGGTCTTTCGCTGGATGAATCGGACATTCAGACCTTTCTCGACAGGAGGAAGCCCGGCGCTTCCCGCTATGCAACGCAGCGAAAGGAGGCGGATAGCGTCGAAATCCTCTCTGGTATTTTTGAGGGAAAAACGACGGGCACCCCCATCTCCATGCTTGTGCGCAACACGTCGCAAAGATCAGCAGATTACAGTGATATCGCATCTTATTACAGACCCGGACATGCAGACTACACCTTTGACCAGAAATACGGTTTTCGGGACTACCGCGGCGGCGGGCGTTCCTCTGGGCGCGAGACGATCGGGCGCGTCGCGGCAGGCGCCATCGCCTCAAAGCTGCTGGAAACGCTTGGCATCACAGTCACTGCCTACACACAGGCGATCGGCACGATCGAGATTCCAGACCCGCAGTGTCCTCTAAGCCAGCTTGATCTCAAGGAGGCCAGAAGCAACCCGACAGGGATGCCGGACAAAGAAGCTTCGATGAAAGCGGAAACTTATCTCAAAGACTGCATGGAACATCTGGACTCCGCCGGCGGCATCATTGCCTGCCGCGTCGAAAATCTGCCTGCCGGCATCGGGGAACCTGTGTTCGAGAAATTAGACGCCAATCTCGCAAAGGCAATCCTGTCGATCGGCGCTGTCAAAGCCTTCGAGATCGGTGACGGCATCAGGGCAGCTTCCGCAAACGGTTCCACAAACAATGACAGCTTCCGCATGAACGGCACGTCTGTAACCAAGGCAACCAACCACGCAGGAGGCGTTTTAGGCGGCATCAGCGATGGCTCAGAGCTTGTGCTGAGAGCCTATTTCAAACCGACACCGTCCATTTTCCAGCCACAGGAAACGGTAAACAGAGACGGGGAGAACCTTACGATTCAGATTAAGGGCAGGCACGATCCAGTCATTGTGCCAAGAGCTGTCGTTGTGGTGGAAGCCATGACAGCAATCACTGTATTCGATATGCTGTTACAGAATATGACAGCCAGAATCGACAAAATCCAACAATTTTATAACGAGTAGTGAAGCGCTAAAAACGAGCAGGAATCGTCCTGCTCGTTTTTTCTATTATATAATGAATAAAACTTTATGGAAGTTCATGGAAAATAATGCAGTTTGCCTGATTAATCTCAAGCTCTTTGCCATTCATGACCATATAATTGTGCTCGTAATCTACACGGAAAAAGGTCATGGTGTTCGACTCATGATTCAGACTCACCAAATGTCTGTTATCAGGAAACAGCGCCGCATCCTTGGGATACTCTCCGCTCGTTGGCAGATAAAACAGACGTGTCAACTCTCCTGTCTGCTGGTTGATTCTAAACAATGAAACACAGTTATCTCCTGCTGTCGATGCCAAGATGTACTTGCCGTCAGCAGAGATATTGAGGGCACTTGCCGCCACGCCCTTAAATTCAAACTTGTCCGAGGTAGGAATCGTCTGAATCGGGTCAAAATATGGCACATTGTCCTCCTCATGATACTCAAATACGTCAATACAGTTTTTCATCTCGCTGATGATATAGAGAAAACGCCCGTCCTCTGTAAATTTCAGGTGTCTTGGCGCGGAGTCAATATCGCACCGGATGATGTCCACCTGCCGCAGAACGCCCCTGTCATGGTCAAGGCGGTAGATATTTACATAGTCAATCCCAAGGTCCGCCGCACACAGATATTTGTTGTCCCTTGTCATCTTCACACAGCTGATATGCGGTCTGTAGCTTCTCTCTGCGATACTGCCAAGTCCCTTGTGAAACACCTCGTCCGTAATGGCATCCACTGCTCCTGTGCTGGAATCCAGATGCAGCACCGTAATCTTGCCATCATGATATCCTGCACAGAATAAGAACTTGTCCTCATAGTCTGTGGAGAGATAGCATCCTCTCATACTGTTTGTGGATGCTGTATTCACAAAGTCCAGATTTCCGTCCGGCAAAATCTTGTAGCTGGAAACGCCTGTATCCGTAATCGCATAGAGATATTTACGGTTGTGCGAGATGGTGACATACGAGGAATTGGTGATATGCACCTCGCCCTTCTCTTTCAGCCGTCCATGCTCCATATCAACATCATAGATTTTAATGCCGTGTTTATCGCCCATCGTATAAGTCGATACATAGGCTACACATTTCTTTTCTGCCATTCTGTTGTCCTCCTGATTACACATTTATCATATATAAATATCTTATCACAAGAGTGCGCGTTTGTTAATTATTTTTTACACATTTTTTCACCTATTGGATAAACGGCGGCATCTTTCCCTTTATAAAACGATAAGAAACACCTGACTTGTTAAAGTCTTTCTGCTCATACTCAATATGGACACTATACTGTGGCTCAAAAAAATCCGTATAGTCCATAGCCATCCATATGACTCTGTCGCTGATGATACTGTCAAGAATCTGCTGAATCTGTTCCTTGTCCGTGTACTCCACTTCCTCACTTTCCACATCCGTGTAGACTGTAGTCCTCCTTACAAAAGGATTAAACGTGTTATAAGGGGAACGATAAATCAAGGAATTTGATGAATACCCGTTGTTTTGTACGCTGACCAGCGCCACATCCTCCGCTTTCAGCTTCTCCTGCATATCAACCCCGTATTCCCTGATCAGGGCAATTGTCTCTGTAAACTGCGGATAGACGTACATGGTTCCTGTATAGCTGGAAAAGATGGTATCATCCTCCCTGTCCCTGAAAAGAAAATCAACCGCTCCCACAGGCGCTGTATGCATAACGGTATCCAATGTCAGCTTCATATACTCCTTCTGGTAAACGCCAATCAGCTCTGCCTGCATCTGGGGTGTCAGCTCAATCTCTTCTCTTCTGAAATTGCTCTCACAGCTGACAGCATCGAATGTGAGATTCCAGCTGTCATTAAAGAGCGGCGTGGAGCCAATCTTATAATCTATATCATTAAAAACATCAGAGAGTAACCGAAGTGTATCCGCATCCGCAATATCAATGATATATTTTCTATAGATGGTTTTTCCATTGGACAGTTTGTATCCAAAATCAATTCCCCGGTAGTTAGACTGCCTTTCCATCGTTTCTATATACTCAGGAGATTCCTCAATCCCTTCGTAATAGTCAAAATAGCGTATCGAAAGCTGCTCCTTGGCCGCTTTCCTTGCAAGCTCCATCACGCTTGGGTTTCCCTGTAATTCCATGTTTGCCATACGGTACTCGTTCGGGCTTAAACAATGCATGCCAAATTCATTCACCTGAACTTCCTGTCCGAACGGCATGAGCCCTGATATGGATACCGCACAGCTTTCAAGCTGGGCATCTGACGGCACATAAGTATCATATCCTGTCACATCATAGCGGAATACGATGAAAATCAGCGCAGTGCAGACCGCATTGAACAGAAACTGCCTCTTGTGCATCAGCGCGCCGCGCAGATTCATCCGGTAAATGATTTCCATCAGGATACAGATCAACACAAAGCCAAAGATGACGCCGAACAAAAACCATTCATCCTCACTCGAACTGTACGAGATCGAACAGAAGAAAAATCCCGACAAAAATGCTGCTGGCAGGACGACCATTGTCTTGATCACAGGCTCCGCAATGCGAAACGCAATCGGTTTCCCTGCCGCCTCAGATGCCCTTTTCATAAAAATAACATAAGCTGCCAGACTGTACAACACGGCTGCTATGAGAAGCACGCCCACATAAGAGGTATCATACCTGAAAAACTTCTGGGCCTCTTGCATCGTGGTATTGTTCGGGCTGGAAAAAAACTTGATAATCATAGAAAACGGCGAAAAATTCCAAATACTGCCGTCAAATATAAAATACCCTCTGCTGTTATAAACCGTATAAGCATCATAAAACCGCTCAGCCATTAGAAATTTAAGCAGTGCCAGCCCTGCACTGTACGAAAACAGAACTCCCGTTCCTAAAATACTGACAATTATGTTGCCTGTCAGTCCCGCCGCAATGACTGCCACGCTGTATGCCAAGACAAAGAGAATCATCTCTATCCCAATAAAGGACAGCATTGCCAGCCATGTCTCTGCTGAAACTGCCTTTCTACCTGCCGCAATTCCCATACAGGCTGCCACATGAAACCCAAACGGGATACAAAACTGCAGCACGCCTGACAGATATCTTGCCCAGAAAATCTTGGTTCTGCTGACCGGCAGGCTGTGATACAGGTCAATCTGTACTTTGGAATGCAGATAGGCATAGCCGCTGAGTCCGCACAAAAATGCTGCCATACATACTACAACCGTCATGAACACGGCTTCTCTGCCAAAGAAATATTCTCTGATATACACGGTAAGGTCATAGGAATGTGCTTTGGGATTGCGCACAAACTCCTCCATGCTCATGAGCATACGCACTTCCAGACTCAGAAAACATGCGACAAAGATCAAAATCGGACACCATATTCTCTTTTTCATATCCTGTTTGATGAGCTTAAAAAATAAGTTTCTTGATATCATATCCGACAACCTCCGTTTCACTAATAAAGATTTCCTCAAGGGTGAGCGGCACAATCTCTGCAAAGACAGGCGAAAATGTATTGATTTTCTCCATAATCTCTTTCTCCGAGCCGCGCACAGTGATATTGTTCAGGCTTCCCCTTTTCTCCGCCTTGACAAGATCTAACAACCCAAGCGCCGCCTTTTCTTCCTCCGCACTCTGAAAGACACACTGGACATTGTGGATATTGAGCTTCATTTCCTCCAAATCCTTCTGCATCAGCACGCCGCCTTGGTGCAGGATTCCCACATAGTCGCAGATATCCTCCAGCTCCCGCAGATTGTGGGAGGCGATCACCGGCGTAAAATCCCGCTCTGAAAGCTCCCCTGCAAAGATACTCTTCACTGCCTGCCGCATGACAGGGTCAAGCCCGTCAAAGGTCTCATCGCAGAACAGATACTTCGTGTTTGCGCAGACGCCAAGAAGCACAGAGAGCTGCTTCTTCATACCTTTGGAAAAAGTATTGATCTTACGGTCTGGTTTTAACTGGAAGTTTCCAAGCATTTCATCAAACCGTACTCTGTCAAACGACGCATAATAATCCTGATAAAATCCTGCCATATCGCGCGGCGTGGCATTGGGCAGAAAATACTGGTCGTCTGATATATAAAAAATATCCGCTTTCACAGACGGGTTTTCATAGACGGGCTGCTCATCCATGAGGATTTTCCCGCTGTCGGGCCTGATCACCCCCGCTGCCATGCGCAGAAACGTGCTCTTGCCCGCGCCGTTTGTGCCAATCAGCCCAAAAACCTCCCCGCTTCTAATCGTTACACTGATATCATTTACCGCCGTAACCTCCCCAAAATGTTTTGTCACATTTGCTGCTGTTATCATGTCCGTTCCCCCTTCATCGACCCTTTATTTACCGTCACATTACTATTTTGTATACAGGCTGTAAGGATTTCTGGCAGTTCTTGCGGCGATATGCCGGAAAGCAGTGCCTTATCGACAATGCCCTGCATCTCACACTGTATCTCCTGCCACTTATGTGCTGCCGCAGCCGCTGTATCACTCACAAAGCTGCCTTTACCCTTCATGGTATAGATGTAGCCCGCACGCTCTAATTCCTGATAGGCGCGTTGAATCGTATTTGGATTCAATGACAGCTCCATCGCCAGACTTCTGACAGATGGCATGGAGGCATTTGGCTGCATCGCGCCGCACAATATCATCTGCTGAAACTTTTCGATGATCTGCTCATAGATCGGGCGCCTGTCCTTGTGATCAATCAAAATCATGGTCCCTTCTCCTTTCTAACTGTATTAATACAATTAACACAGTTAGAGTATACAATACCTGTAAATAAATGTCAATAAAAAAATGAGCAGGAATACTCCTGCCCGTATTTTTATTTTATCAAATTATAGCCATTCTCTTTAAGCCATTGTCTCCTGCTGCGGTAATCGGGAAGCACCTTCTCAACCTCGCACCAAAAAGCGGCAGAATGATTCATTTCCTTCCGGTGGCACAATTCATGCACCACTACATAATCCAAAACCTCCGGGGGCGCAAGCATCAACAGGCAGTTAAAATTCAGATTTCCCTTACTGCTGCAACTCCCCCAGCGCGTTCTTTGCCTGCGGATCGTGATTTTTCCATAAGATACACCCACGATTGGCGCATAATAAGCGGCTCTCTTTGGGATTTCCACACGGGCTTCCTCTGCAAGCCTGCACAGTTCTTCCTCTGTAAACACAGGATATTCTTGTTTTACCTGCTGTCTTTCACGTACTTGGGCAATGTGGCTGTGAATCCAGTCTGACTTTTCTTCTATAAACCGTTTGATCTGAAGTGTTGACACCGCATAGGGGGCACGCACTATCACTTCTGCCTCTGTGGTAATTTCGACAGCAATCGTTTTCCTGCTGCTGCGCCGAAGTTCAATATTAATATCCTTCATTTCCTGTATCCTTTTTGGTATTTTGTTCATTGCCTGTCTCTGGCACCACCAGCCATGTTCCCGGTAAAATCAGATTCTGGTCAGATCCGATCAGATCTCTGTTGATACGATACAAAAGGTCATAGTACGCAGCATCTCCATAAAATCTGTACGCAATCTTCGTCAGACAGTCTCCTGATTTTACTTTGTATTTGTGATCGAATACCGTTTTCTCTACTTCTTCCGGCATCAAATAATGCTGCTGCCCCATATCCATTGCTTTCCCATAGTACAGTTCCTTCTCCACTGTTTTGTCCGCCGCTATTCTTTTCACCGCAGGCTTGCCCCACTGTGGGCGGAAAGAATATGTGCTTCCATCACCGCAGGCCAATTCCCAGTCCTCTTTGACCAGATAACGGTATTCACCTGTCAGTTCCGATTTTTCATCATACTCAAAGCAATATAAAATGATTTCATCCTCTGTCGTCTCCACTCTCAAAATACAATTCCCCTGATCGTCATACTGATAGACCCAGTACCACCATGTTCCAGTTTCGTTTGTCCCCCAGTAATCTCTGTATTGCAGCTCTTCCATAAGCTTGTCCCCGTCATATCTGGCCTGATATCCCAGAGTATAAAAGAGCTCCTCACTATACCCAAATTGATCAGAACCGACATCACGCCGGTACTCCTGCTTTGAAAGAATCCTGTTCTTTTCATCAAGCTGGTAGAAATTTACGCCAAACATATAGCGGTGCGCTACATAAAACCCAGAATTATAAGGCATACTTGTTGATTTATAATAAATTGTCCGACAGGTATGTGCAGTGTCATCCCACTCATAAATATGTTCCTCGCAATATCCGCTTCTGTTGCTAAGGATACTTGCTTCATTATATCCCAAGGCATAGAGCAGCCTGTTTTTCTGATCAAAGCTTGCATGTCTGCTCTTTGCAATTTCTTCCTGATCATACCCCTCAAACATCAGCATATGCTGATAATACAGATGATTGTTGACAGAACTTCGTGTTCCCTCTTCGTTCTCTACAGGCTCTAATCTGTCATCTTTCTCATAGATTTCATGGCCCGCAGCAGGATTGCTTTCTTTTGCTGCTGCAATGTTCATCTGCGTGCATTCCGTGAGGCATGCCAGCAACAGTCCCATACAGCCCCAGATACGCCAACGCGCTGTTTTCGTAATCATTGTCCCGACCTCTTTCCTGCCACTTATACAGTGTGGCCTGATTCAAATATAAAACCTTGATTATCTGTCATTTCCATATCTATTTCTGCCCTTTCACCGCTCTTATGTTATAGTAATTATAGCGGTTTCTATAGAAAGTGTAAAGCCTTTCTTCAACAGTGATAGGTGGTCCGAAAACTGCTGCCGGAAAAAACAGAATGGTCAACAGAGCACTCATATGACTTATGACAAGTACCGAAACCGTTTTAAGAAAGTCATGGATAGACTAGTATATTGTCGATATGGAACAACCGTGTTGCAAGGTAGAAAGCCTCCCTAACTTGAAAAAGAAGGGAGGTGGTGCAATGAATACATACGAGATTTTGAGCCTGTTGTTTTTTGGCGATAACTTTTTAATGAAACAGTTATAAATCCCCCAGCAGAGCTGGGGAGACTAACAGATGC
>ERZ779622.419-NODE-419-length-25513-cov-7.580564_pt1 | contig 25513 bp, 30 predicted proteins | sample MGYA00514188_ERZ779622 | MGnify/ENA primary metagenome ERZ779622 (study PRJEB29562, sample SAMEA4376702) | mouse gut metagenome | isolation source: Cecum | study: EMG produced TPA metagenomics assembly of the A DSS colitis mouse model was used to assess the... | reverse complement strand
TGCTGTTCGTCAAATCGCCGGAGATTTTTTCATCAACACGGAGGATAAAAGGGACGTTTATTATGTGCCCCTACTTGAATTGAGCATCCATCTGCTGCTCAAATCGGGTAGGGGCATTTTTGTATCTGAACATAAGTGTAAAATGTACTGCCGCACTTACAAGAGAACAGCAGAACTGGGCCCGTTCACATAAAATGTGCCATGAGCTGTCATTTTACAGGGACAAACTTTTATAGTAGTCCAGCGTAGAAAATCCCCGCTCCAGCTGGGTGCGGAGGTAGGCCTCGGCCGCGGCGGCCATCTGATTGAGCTCCTCCCCCTCCAGACGGAAGGAGAACAGCCGCTTGGGGTCTCCGTGGACAATATGGGCCACCGCGGCCAGGGCGGAGGGCGGCAGAGGCAGCGAAATCCCCTCTCCCCTGACCGCATCTCCGTCGATGAGGGGCTCATATCCCGCCAGAGCCATGGCCTTCCACTCGAAGGCCGCCTTCACCAGAAGGAGCGGCTTGTCCGGCATTTTGTCCAGGGCGTGGAGGCTGTTCAGGATCAGGGACAGCAGCTCCGGGTTTTCCTCCCCCTCCACCGCCAGCAGCTCGGCCGCCTCGGCGAAGTAGCACCCCAGGGCCAGCCGCTCAATGTCCTCCAGCACTCCCCGGAACAGCCGCTGGGTGGCCGCCTCCTTGACGGACCAGCGGCCCTGATAGTCATAGAGCACCATCTCCGACCATGCCAGAAGCTGGCATCCGGCGGCGATGGCGCTCCCTTTTTTTCGGCACCCCCGAGCGGAGGCGGCAAGCTTTCCCTGGTCCCGGGTGAACAAGGTAAGAATCTTGTCCGACTCCTTGTAGTCCACCGTCCGGAGGACCAGAGCCTTGGTGGTGGTGTGCATGGGCATTTCTCCTATGTAACGATTATGGCGGGGCGGGACAGAGCCCGCCCCCCCTACGCCTGCTTAACCCTCGGCTGAAAGGCCGTCTCTGCCAGTTCCTCTCTGTGCCGGGCCTGTTCCTCCCGCTCCCCGGCCAGAGCCAGCCAGACCTCCGGCAGTCCGGTTCTGAAAAACAGTTCCCAAAGTCCCCGCTCGTCCATAGCGCAGCCCTCCCTTTCTTTCTGAGGTTAGGCTGGCTGTTTCAAACAGAAACTATGAGCGGGAATTTTTTCTGTGCCTTTTCTCGCCGGTCAAAGCATGGCTGCGGCCAATCAGGCTTTTCGGTTCCGTCAAGTCCGTCTCACCGTCCAGTTCCCGTTCAATAAGCGCATTGGCAATTTCAAAGGCTTTGATCCGCCGCTCGGCCAGAGTAATTTGAGACTTATACCGCGCGGCATTCTCCTTGGCCCGGAATGTCCCAACCGTCTCCCTCAGCTTGTGGAGGGTGGAGTCAATCTGGCGTCTGGCCTCAGTCAGGTCCTCTTTTGAATACTCCATATTACTCCTTCACATACCCGAAGTTCTGGATGGCCGCCGGGTTGTCCCGCCAGTTTTCCTTTACCTTGACCCAGGTTTTGAGGAAAACCTTGGTCCCCATGAATTTCTCCATGTCCTGCCGGGCCTGAGTGGAGGCCTTTTTCAGCATTCCGCCGCCCTTGCCGATGATAATGCCCTTGTGGCTGTTTTTCTCACAGTAGATGGTGGCCTCCACCTCCACCACCTCGTCCTCCCGCTCGGCGAAGCGGGTAATCTCCACGGCGGTGCCGTGGGGAATCTCCTTGTCCAGCAGCAGGAGCAGCTTTTCCCGCATGATTTCCGCCATCATCTGCCGCTCCGGCTGGTCGGAGGTCATATCGTCGGGAAAGAGCTGGGGCCCCTCCGGGAGATAGGCCTCCAGCACATTGAGGAGCTCCTCCACCCCCTGGCCGGTCCTGGCGGAGATGGGCACCACAGCGTCGAAGTCGTGCTCCTGGCTGTAGGCCTGAATGACCTCCAGCAGCTTGTCCTTCTGAGGGAGGGTATCCGCCTTGTTGATGGCCAGCACAGCGGGGCAGCTCAGCGTTTTCATACGGGCAATGAGCTGCTTTTCCGGCTCTCCCACGTGGGGGATGGGCTCCACCAGCAGCAGCACCGCGTCTACGTCGGACACGCTCTCCCTGACCACGTTGACCATGTAGTCCCCCAGCCGGGTGCGGGCCCTGTGCAGCCCCGGGGTGTCCACAAAGACAAACTGACTCTCCCCCCGGTTTTTGATGCCGCAGATGCGGTTTCGGGTGGTCTGGGGTTTGCTGGTGACGATGGCCACCTTCTCCCCCACAAAGGCATTGGTCAGGGTGGACTTGCCCACGTTGGGCCGTCCGCAGATGGTGATAATACCGGATTTTTTAATCATAGATGATCCTCACTTTCCTGCCGGGTGTGAGCGGTTGCCCGGACTGTTTCCTCAGAAATGGTATTTCTTGTACAGGTCCTTATGGAACACATGCTTGCGCACAAGGCGGGTCACGAACATAAGGACGCAGGCTATGGCGCAGGTGACCACATAGGGGGTCAGGTCAAACTCGAAGCTCCAGCTCTTCCCCTCCTGACGGCCCATGTCCTCGTAGTCGCTGAAGTCGTCCTCAATGGCGGTCAGTCTGATCTTTTTCATCACAATTCTCCTTTATATTTTAATTTTACTCCTCATATTGAGTAAATTTTCCATTTTTCCACTGGAAGTATCCGTCCAGACGGCCATACGCCGTCTTTGTATCCGGGTCAAACCACATCAGCTTCAGGTTTTCAAACCCGTCCATTTCTTCAAACCGCTTTGCCGTCTCGTTCCAGCTCCAAAAACTGTACCAGCCGGCGGCGTCATCTTCGTTATAAGCTCTCAGATAGCCAAAATCCCCGTAGCCGTCGAAATTGGCGTCCGCCTGGCGGCGCCAGCGGCCCAGAGCGTCCTCCGGCTGACAAATACGGGCGCGCAGCGTCTGCACAGGCCGGGACAGATCGGACCTGTCCCACACACAGAGGGCGGTCCCCTCCTCGGACGGCTCCCGCTCCACCGTTATCAGCACAGTACCCAGGCTCCCCCCCGGTATCCACGGCAAAGACATGGGACCAGCGGCCGTCCAGCCAGCCGGATATCCGGACATTTTCCGGACCGCCGCGGTAGTCCAGGTCCCCCTCCCACTTGGCCCGCTCATCAAACCACGCGTCGTCCTCAAGGTCATAGGTCTGGTAAAACATCTCCACCTGCGTTCCTTCAATCCGGTCCTCCACAGACAGAAAAATGTTCTCAAACCCGGTGCCCGCGTCAATCTCCGCCTCGATCCGCCGCGCACAGGTGAGCTTTCCGTCGATCCATCGGTAAACGGTGGTCAGGCCGGTGGAAGCTCCGCTGCTTCTGGCCCAGCCGGTAATCAGCTGTTTCTCCTGGTCAAACACCGGCTCGGAGATGTCCGCAAAGGCGGGCTCCTCTATGAACCGGCCCTGTTCCTCGTCCCAAAGCCAGAAATACCAGTAGTTTGGCTGATTGCCCATGGCGTACATACAGCCAAAATCCCCGTAGCCGTCAAAGTTGGCGTCCACCGTCTGGTGCGAACCAACGAAATCCAGCGGCTTGATCTCCTGCTGGATAGGCTGCGCCATGTCCTGGGGGTCCCAGACCTCAAACAGACCGTACCCCTTATATCCATCCTGATACTGCTCCGCCGTTACCATCAAAGTACCCAGCCGCCCGCCGGTGTCCACCAGGAAAGCGTCGTGGGTGTCGTCGATGGTCTGTTCCTCCAGCAGCTCCTGAGCAGTTTTAGGCTGCGGGGCTGGCTCCGGCGGCGGAGAGGAGGCGGCAGGAGCTTTCTCCCCCGTTTGACAGCCGGCCAGCAGGAGGGCACATAGCGCCAAAAGCGCCAGTTTTCTCCTCATTCCGCTCCCTCCCGTGTGATTCCCAGCCTGCCTAAAATTGCCTCCTCCCGGGCCCGCATTCGGGCTTTCATGGGCCCCTCGTCCAGGTGGTCGTAGCCCAACAGATGGAGGGTGGAGTGTACGGCCAGGTAGCACACCTCCCGCTCCGGGCTGTGGCCAAACTCCGCCGCCTGAACTCTGGCCCGCTCCAGCGAGATCATCATATCTCCCAGCAGCACTTTGTCCGTGTCCGGGTCGGCCCAGTCCGGGGACGGCTTCTCTCCGGGCTTCAGCTCGAACATGGGAAAGGACAGCACGTCGGTGGGGCGGTCTACCCCCCGCATGTCCAGATTGGTCCGGCGGATGCCCTCGTCGTCGGTGACGCACACCTCCACAATGCAAGGCACGTCCACCCTTTCCTCCTCCAGGGCGGCCAGAACGGAGCGGCGAATCTGCTCCTCCACCGCCGAGGGGACCTCCACCGCCTCATCCATACAGCCCGCTTCAATATAGACCTCGTGGTCCATAGGCTTCCCCCCTTTGTTTTCCCTATTATACGAAAAATAATTGAATTGGTCAAACATATTTTCTCCCATTGGTGGAACAATAGCCGCAAACAGGACAGATGGGACGTGACCACATGACAACGAAAAAGATCGGGGCCCAGACGGCAGCTCTGGCCAATCCGCCCTCTTTGGCCGGCTGGGCCAACGTGGCGGGCAAAAAGGAGGGCGAAGGGCCTCTGGCCGACACCTTCGACTATATTGACGGGGACGACACCTTTGGAGAGGCCACCTGGGAGAAATCGGAGAGCGCCATGCAGAAGCAGGCTCTGGGACTGGCTCTGAACAAGGCGGGGCAGGCGGCCTCCAATCTGGACTGGCTCTTCGCCGGCGACCTGCTCAACCAGTGCATCAGTTCCTCCTTCGCCGCCCGGGGACAGACTACCCCCTTCTTCGGCCTGTACGGGGCCTGCTCCACCATGGGAGAGGGGCTGGCTTTAGCCGCCATGACTTTGGACGGGGGCTTTGGGGAGTGGGCGGCGGTGACGGCCTCCTCCCATTTCTGCTCGGCGGAGCGGCAGTACCGCACCCCCCTGGAGTACGGCGGGCAGCGCACCCCCACCGCCCAGTGGACGGCCACCGCCGCCGGGGCGGCCATTTTGGCCCGGGAGGGCCCGGGCCCCTATGTCACCCACGTCACTGTGGGCAGAATCGTGGACAAGGGGATTACCGACACCAACAACATGGGGGCAGCCATGGCCCCGGCGGCCCACGCCACCCTCACCGCCCACTTTCAGGACACGGGCCGCTCCCCTTCCAGTTACGACATGATCTTTACCGGTGATCTGGGCGTCTTGGGCAGCGAGCTGCTCATGGAGCTGCTGAAAAAAGACGGCGTCCAGATGAACAACCACGCCGACTGCGGGTCCATGCTCTTCGACATTAAGAACCAGGACGTCCACTGCGGCGGCTCTGGCTGCGGGTGCTGCGCCTCGGTGCTCACCGGGCACATCCTCAACAATATGAAGGCGGGCAAGTGGAAAAACATCCTCTTCTGCCCCACCGGGGCCCTTCACTCCCCCACCTCTGCCTTCCAGGGGGAGAGTATCCCCGGCATCTGCCACGCGATTGCCATCTCGACCACGAAATAAGGTGATTTTATGGAATATCTAAAGGCCTTTCTATGCGGCGGCGTCCTTTGCATCATCGGACAGGTTCTCATTGACAAGACTCCCCTCACTCCCGCCAAGATTCTGGTGTCCTATGTCACCGCCGGGGTAATCCTCAGCGGCGTGGGGGTATACCAGTACCTGGTGGACTGGGGCGGCGCGGGGGCGACGGTGCCCCTCACCGGCTTCGGCCACCTGCTGGCCAAAGGGGTTAAAAAGGCGGTAGCGGAGGACGGGCTCTTAGGCGCCCTCACCGGCGGCTCCACCGCCGCCGCCGGAGGAATCACTGCGGCCATCTTCTTCGGCTTCCTGGTGGCCCTCATCTGCAAGCCCAAGTCCAAAGCATGAGAAGGGCCTGACCCCCAGACTGCGGGGGTCAGGCCTCTTTTTTCGCTCATCTCAGGTCCAGGTTCAGGTCCACATCCCCCTCAATCCCGGCCACCCGGCCGGTGTGGGTGTACTGCCACAGGTCGAAGTGGTAGTAGAAGTCCGGTTTTGTGTCGTACTCCGCCAGCCACAGCTCGTAGCCGGTCAGCTCCCGCAGGTCATAGCGCAGGTAGCCCAGGCTCTGGTTGAAGTAGACCGCCGGGGTATAGCCCGCCCCCTCAATCTTCGCGCAGAAGGCGTTGGCGCACCGGGTGAGCACGTCGTTGTCCAGGCCGTCGGTGCGGGCGTTGTTTCCCGGGGCAATGGGCTCCCAGTCAAAGGCGATGGGGCCGGTAATCTCGCAGCCCTCTATGGCGTTTAGGATATAGGCCGCCTCGGCCTCGGCCTCCTCCGGGGTGACAGCCTGAGAGAAGAAATAGACCCCCACCTCCAGTCCGGCGTCCAGCGCCCCCCGGAGGTTGTTCTCGAAGGTCTGGTCCAGAAACAGCCCTCCCTCGGTATATCCCCGGTAGCCCAGGCGGAGGATGGCAAAGTCGATGCCGTCTCCGGCCACCGCTTGCCAGTTAATCTCCTTCTGGTAGGTGGACACATCCACCCCCGTTCTGGCCCGCTTTCCGTCCTTCTCATAGGTGACCCGGCCCTTCTCGTCCAGGGAGAAGCCGTCCCGGTCATAGGGGTTGAGGGGCATCCCCTCCAGAGGGGTGAGCACCCGGTCTCCGAATTGGAAGGTGACCGGCTCTTCCACCGCCGGCGGGGCGGGAGGCTCCTCCGGTTCCGGCTCAGACTCCGGCCTCAGCGCAAAGAAAAGGGCAGCGGCGGCCAGGATCAGGGCCAGAACAGAAATTCCCAGGGTCAGCCTGCTCAGCCCGTCTCCCCCCTGCTGCCGCTCCGGCTGGCGCTGTCTGGTCCGGGGCGGCGGGGCCTGACGGCTGGGCTGTGGCGTCTCCTGGGGCGGCTGAGGCTCCGCCTCAATGACGGGCTGCTCCTCTTCCAGCGTGTCCCACTCTGGCGGGTACGAACTCATGACATCTCCCCCGTTTCGACGGTTTTTTCTATTGTATCATATCGGCTCGGGAAAGGCAACAGTTAAGGGGCGGCAAAAGCCGCCCCTTCCGTTTATCCGATGACCTGCCGGGCCACATCTACGCTCTCCTTGGCGTCCTTGGCGTAGAAGTCGGCCCCGATTTTTTGGGCGTAGCCGGCGGTGAGCACCGCGCCGCCCACCACCACCTTGCAAGGGACGCGCTCCTCCCGCAGCAGGCGGATGGTCTGCTCCATGCTGCTCAGGGTGGTGGTCATCAGGGCGGACAGCCCCACCAGGGGGGCCGCGTGTTTTTTTGCCGCCTCCGCCACGGCGTCGGGCTCCACATCCTTGCCCAGGTCGATCACCGGGTAGCCGTAGTTCTCCAACAGTACTTTGACGATGTTCTTACCGATGTCGTGAATGTCCCCTTTGACGGTGGCCAGCACAATGGGGGCCTTGGGGGCGCTGTCCGCGCCGGGCTGGGCGGACAGCCCCTCCCGGATAACCTCAAAGGCTGCCTGGGCGGCCCCGGCGGCCTGGATGAGCTGGGGCAGAAACACCCGCCCCGCTTCAAAGCCGGCCCCCACCTTGTCCAGCGCGGGGATGAGCACGCCGTCCACCACCTCCATGCTGTCCATGGTCTCCAGCAGCTTTCTGGTTGCGGCGGGGGCCTCCCCCTTCAGGCCGGCGACGACGATCTGCTCCAGCGTCCGCTCCCCGGCGGGGGCGGCGGATTGAGTCTGGCCCGCTCCCGCGGTGATGGAGGTGGACACCGCCGCGTCCGCGTAGGCGGAGATATAGTCCCGGGCGTCGGCGTCTATGTTTGTCAGCAGGTGGTAGCACCGCACCGCCGCCATCATGGGTTCCAGATTGGGGTTGATGATGGGCAGGTCCAGGCCGCGGGTCATGGCCATCATCAGGAAATTCTGGTTCACCAGGGACCGGGCGGGCAGGCCGAAGGAGATGTTGGACACCCCCAGCACCGTCTTGAGGCCCAGCTCCTTTTTCACCCGGGACAGGGCCTCCAGGGTCTGGGAGGCCGCCGCCTGCTCCGCCGACACGGTAAGGGTGAGACAGTCGATGTACACGTCCTCCCTCCGAATTCCGTAGTTCAGCGCCCGGTTCAGGATGCGCCGGGCGATATCCAGCCGGTCCAGGGCGGTCTTGGGGATGCCGTTCTTGTCCAGGGTCAGTCCCACCACCGCCGCGCCGTACTTTTTCACCAGAGGCAGAATGGCGTCCAGCGTCTCCTCGTCCCCGTTCACCGAATTGACGATGGCTTTGCCGCAGCAGACCCGCAGCGCCTTCTCCAGCACCTCGGGCCGGGTAGAGTCCAGCTGGAGGGGGGCGTCTGTCACCCCCTGGAGGGCCTTGACCACCTTGACCATCATGGCGGCTTCGTCAATCTCAGGCAGGCCCACGTTCACGTCCAGAATGTCCGCCCCGGCCTGGGTCTGCTCCAGGGCCTGGGAGAGCATGAAGTCCACGTCGTCCCGGAGGAGGGCCTCCTTCATCCGCTTCTTGCCGGTGGGGTTGATGCGCTCGCCGATCACCCGCACCCGGTCGATGGGCACCACCCGGGTGGGACTGCATACCGCTGCGGGGACATGCCGGGGCACGCCCTTGATTGTCCTCCCCTCCAGGGCCGTACACATTTTGGCGATGTACTCCGGGGTGGTGCCGCAGCAGCCGCCGTAGCACTTCACCCCCAGCTCGGTGAGCTGAGCCATCGCCTCGGCGAACTGATCCGCCGTGATGTCGTAGCCCGCCCCGCCCGGGTCGGGCAGGCCGGCGTTGGGCTTTACCGAGATGGGCAAGGTGGTCCACTTTGTCAGCTCCCGCACCAGCCCGGGCATCTCCCGGGGACCCAGGGAGCAGTTGATTCCAATCACGTCCGCCCCCATGCCCTCCAGGGTAAGGGCGGCGCAGGCAGGGGAATGGCCCAGGAAGGTGCGTCCCCGCTCCTCATAGGTGAGGGAGACGATCACCGGCAGGGCGCTGTTCTCCTTCACCGCCAGCAGGGCGGCCCGGCACTCCTGGAGATCGGTCATGGTCTCAATCTTCACCAAGTCCACCCCGGCCTTCACCCCGCAGCGCACCTGCTGGGCGAAAATATCCACCGCAGTCTCAAAATCCAGCGTCCCAGTGGGCTCCAGCAGCTGCCCGATGGGGCCCAGGTCCAGGGCCACTAGGGCTTTCCCGGCGGCGGCCTCCCGGGCAATGGCGACGGAGGGCGGGATGACCTCCTCCACCGTCTTTCCAGTGCGTTTCAGCTTCTCCCGGTTGGCCCCGAAGGTGCTGGCGCAGAGAATCTGCGTCCCCGCCTCCACGTAGGCGCGGTGAATCTCCAGCAGCCAGTCCGGATGGTCCAGGGCGGCCAGCTCGGGGTGCTCCCCCAGCTTAAGTCCCTTGGCCTGGAGCATGGTGCCCATGCCGCCGTCTAAAATTACGGGGCCGGGGGCTTTTAACAGTTCACGAAATTCCACAGTGTCCGCCCGCCTTTCGGTATTGACAGCTCCCCTGGGCGGGACAGCCCAGGCAGCTTCGTTTGGTTCGTTCGATCTCCCCATCGGCCGCCCCCAGAATGGCGGTCACCGACTTTCGGGGGGTGAGGAGATGGGTCTGCGTGGCGCACAGTCCCGCCCTCCGGGGAGCGTCCAGCAGCTCCAGAAGGGGTCCCTGAACCTCCAGGGGCAGATCGCCGTAGCCGGGGCTGTAGCGGAATGGAAAAGAGCAGCCGGGAAATTTCTCTTGCAGCTCTGTCTCGATCCGGTCGCAGACCGCCTCCACCGCGGCGGAGGCGCAGCAGTCCAGGGTGAAAGCTCTGGCCATGTCCTGCCGCTCGGCCCGGCGGATGAGGGCGTCCACCTCCGCCCCAAGGGTGGCGCAGAACACAGCCGCCCGGCCGCAGCCGGCCAGGTGGCTTTTCAGGTCCTGCCCGGGCAGCAGCAGCCCGCCCTCCAGACGGACGCCGCCCGCCTCAAAGGCAATCTCCACCGCCCGCCAGCTCCACCGGGGACGGACGGCCCCCAGCAGCTCCCCGGCGCAGTCCTCTACCTGCTCCCGCAGAGCCCCGTGCGCCCTGTCCGGGGGACAGCCCATGTACCGCAGGACCTCGTCAGTGTTCAGTTGGGTGACGGCAATCACAGCAAGGTGATCCCAGCCGCCTCGGCGGCGGCAATGTTGTCCTCGTCCCACAGGGAGGACTGGACCTCACCGATATGGGCCTTGCCCAGCAGCAGCATGGACACCCGGCTCTGGCCGATGCCGCCGCCCATGGTCAGGGGCAGCTCACCGTTTAAGAGCATCCTGTGGAAGGGCAGCGCCCGGCGCTCCTCGCAGCCGGCCAGCTTGAGCTGGCGCTCCAGGCTCTCCTCATCCACCCGGATACCCATGGAGGACAACTCGAAGGACCGCCGGCCCACGCTGTCCCACACCAGCAGGTCGCCGTTCATGTCCCAGTCATCGTAGTCGGGGGCGCGGCCGTCGTGGGGCTTGCCCGACTTCAATTTCCCGCCGATGCCCATCAGGAAGGTGGTGGGGTGGTCCTTCACATAGGCGTCCTCCCGCTCCTTGGGGGTCAGGCCGGGGAACAGGTCCTCCAGCTCCTGAGCGGTGACAAAGGCCACGTCGGTGGAAACCTGGGGCAGCACATTCAGCTGAGGGAACACCGTGCGCAGGAAGGATTGGGTCTCAAAGAGGGCGCCCACAATGGAAGAGACCGTCTTTTTCAAGAAGTCAACATTCCGCTCTTCCCGGGTGATGATTTTCTCCCAGTCCCACTGATCCACATAGGCGGAGTGGAGGGAATCCAGATCCTCGTCCCGGCGGATGGCGTTCATGTTGGTGTACAGTCCCTCCCCCGCATGGAACTGGTAGCGTTTCAGAGCGAACCGCTTCCACTTGGCCAGGGAATGGACTACGGCGGCGTCACTCTCTACGCCGTTGATATCAAAGGCCACCGCCCGCTCCACGCCGTTCAGGTCGTCGTTCAGGCCAGAGGACACCGCCACAAACAGGGGGGCGGACACCCGGTGCAGGCGCAGAGCCCCGGCCAGCTTGTCGGCAAAGAGCCGGTTGCCCAGGTCGATGGCCCGCTGAGTCTCATAGATGGACAGCAAGGGCTTATACCCCTGGGGCAGTCTCATGTCTTTCATGCTGAAAACTCCTTTTCTTCTCGGATTTTCTCATTATACTCGCCGCAGACGGGAAATGCAATCACAAATATCCCCCGGCTTTGCCGGGGGACGAAAAAACTATTCCTCCATATCTCCGATAAACATGGCGTCCCCGAAGGAGAAAAACCGATACTTCTCCCGCACCGCCGCCTCATAGGCGGCCAGGACCCGCTCCCGGCCCGCCAGGGCGGACACCAGCATGATGAGGGTGGACTGGGGCAGGTGGAAATTGGTGATAAGGGCGTCCAGCACCTTGAATCTGTACCCCGGATAGATGAAGATATCGGTCCACCCGGAGCGCTCCGACAAAGTGCCGTCCTCCGCCGCGAAGCTCTCCACCGTACGGCAGGAGGTGGTGCCCACGCAGATGACCCGGCCCCCGTTTTGCTTGGTCTCGTTGATGATGCCGACCGTCTCCCCGGAGATCATACAGAACTCCGAATGCATCTCGTGATCAGTGATGTCCTCCGCCTTGACCGGGCGAAAGGTTCCAAGTCCCACATGGAGTGTAACGTAACATACCTTTACACCCATGCCGCGAATCCTGTCCAGCAGCTCGGTGGTAAAGTGGAGCCCGGCGGTAGGGGCGGCGGCGGAGCCCGCCACCCTGGAGTAGACCGTTTGATACCGCTCCTGGTCCTCCAGCTCCGCCTTGATGTAGGGCGGCAAGGGCATCCTGCCCAGCTGCTCCAGAATTTCCAGAAAAATGCCCTGATATTGGAACCGGACCGCCCGCTTGCCGTCGTTCAGCTCTGCCTCCACTGTGGCGGTGAGCCGGCCGTCCCCAAAGATTACCCGAGCCCCCGGCTTCAGCTTCCGTCCCGGACGGACCAGACACTCCCACAGGTTGTCCCCTTTATCGACAAGCAGAAGCACTTCACAAGCCCCGCCGGTGGGGCGGCGTCCGATGAGCCGGGCGGGCAGCACACGGGAGTCGTTGAGCACCAGACAGTCTCCCGGGCGCAGGAACCGGGGCAGCTCATAGAAGCGGTGGTGGCCCACCGCTCCGGTGTTCTTGTCCAGAGTGAGCAGGCGGGAGGCGTCCCGCCGCTCCAAGGGCGTCTGGGCGATGAGCTCCTCCGGGAGATAAAAATCAAAATCAGAAGTTTTCAAGGGCGTACATCCTTTTAATGGTGTGTGATCTGGGTGCCGGGGAGGTAGAAGGTGACAATCTCGTCGTACCGGAAGCCCCGGTTGGCCATGGCGCAGGCCCCCCACTGGCTCAGGCCGAGCTGGTGGCCGTAGCCGGAGCCGTTGAAGGTGTAGCTGTTTCCCGACACCGTGACTGTCCCGGCCCCAGGCTGGGGGCTGCTTCCTCCGCCGGTCCATTCCCCGCTCTCCAGCGCGGAGACTGTGCCGGCGCCCGAGATGGCATAGGGCCTCTCCCCCACCTGGGACACAGCGCCCGAACCGGAAATGACATATTTCCCGGTCAGGCTGCCCGGGACCGGCCCGCCGTTGATGACCGTGTCCCCGCCGGAGGGCGCGGGCGGCTGCCCCTCCCCCGTGCCCGCCCCGTTGACAGTGAAGCGGATGGCGTATACCCCGAACCGGCTGCGGATATTGCTGGCGCTGACGGTATTGCTCTGGCCGTTTTTCCAGTGGACCACCGTCTGGATTACATTGCCCTGGGGGGAGTAGGTCAGCACCAGGTGGTCCACCGAGGTGCCGACGCCCAGGCCGTAGCCTTGCAAGCGCTGGGTCAGTTCGGCGGCAGTATAGCTCACCGTCCAGGAGGAGAGGGAGTTCTGGCCGGCCGCGTCCGCCTCATAGGGGTCCACCACTCCCCGCAGGTAGGGGTGCTCGGTGGCGGTGTTGGTCCCCCACACGTTTTTGGCGTCCTCGCTGGCCCCGCCGAAGCTGGAGGAGTATGGAGTCTCGGCCAGCCGGCCGTTGTACATGGCCACCATGCCCGCCGTCTCGGCCACCGCCCGCATACTGACCTCGCTGGGACCGTAGTCGGTCCTGAGACTGCCCATGCCGTGGTAGACCTGGCAGCCGGTGGAGGTGCAGATATCAAAGCCGTAGCTGCCGTGCTTATTGAGGTTTTTCAATACATAGGTCCGGGCGCATACCGCCTGGGCCTTGAGGGCCTCCAGGGGCCAGTTCCGGCCCATCTCATAACAGACGACCCCGTTTACATAATCCTCCAACGGGAGTACGTTCACCACCGTCAGGTTCCCGCCGCCCCGGCGGAAATACTGAAAGCCCCCCCGGTATTTATAATCGGCGAACCATGTGCGGGTCTCCCCCGCCCCGGTGACATCGGGCTGAATGGCCAGCTTTCCCGACTCCCCGCAGTCGTACTGGAACAGAATCTGGCTGGTGCCCGTTTTGACCACGCTCATACCGTAGGAGCTGGTGCCTACCACTGTGCCGCCGAAGCTGTTGGCCCCCTCGGCCGCCTCTTTGGATGGATACGCCCCCACCCGGACCTGATAGGCATTGTTGATCCAGGCCACGAAGCCGCCGCTGTACCGGGCCGCCTGGTTGGCGGCCTCCTCAAAGCTGCCGAAGCTCCCCGGGATTTGTATGTGATAACAGCCCACCAGGATATTGCTGGTGATGGAGGAGGAATAGGTCTGCTTCCCCCCCGTACTGCCGTAATAGAGGTTCTGGGTCTTCAGCACAGCCACCTGAATGGTCTCGCTGCCGGTGCGGGCCAGCTCCACAAAGTTCAAATTGCCATCGTAATAGCCGAAACGGTAACCGAAGCCGTAGCCGGCGCTGTTGTTGTTCTCCAGATGGGCGGCCTCCAGCTCCCCCACGGCCACATGGGTGTTGGAGGAGGCCAGCCCTACCCGAATCATAATATCGCCGTTCTGGTTGGTGGTAACCGCCCCCGCCGGGGGAACGGCCAGACTCAGGGCCAGAAGAGCGGCGGCAAGCTGCATAAATCTTTTCTTCATAGTGTGCTCCATTTCTCTGCGTTCCAGTAATGATTTTCTATTGACAACAGGGCCGGGCCCGTGGTAGGATAGCTGCAACATGGAGGGTTGCGGCCTGCTCTTCGCAGATTGCCCTCCTCGACATTATAGTACAAAATCAGCCGCTTGAAAAGCCGCTGATTTATTTTTTTCATCCCGTTCATATTTTCTGTTGTATTCATCCATTTTTCGGGTGAAACATAGAATGAGACGGATCAATATGGAGGTTGTCAAATATGGAAAAGTATAAAGTGGGCGTCATCGGCGCCACCGGCATGGTGGGCCAGCGTTTCGTCACCCTGATGGAAAACCACCCCTGGTTCCGGCTCACCGTCCTGGCCGCCAGCCCTCGCTCCGCCGGCAAGCCCTACGAGGAGGCGGTAGCCAACCGCTGGGCCATGAAGTCCCCCATCCCCAAGGAGGCCAAAAAGCTAATTGTCATGGACGCTCAGGCGGATGTGGAGAAGATCGCGGAGGCGGTGGACTTCGTATTCTGCGCTGTGGACATGAAAAAGGACGAGATCCGCGCGCTGGAGGAGCGGTACGCCAAGGCCGAGTGCCCGGTGGTGTCCAACAACTCCGCCAACCGCTGGACCGACGACGTGCCCATGGTGGTGCCTGAGCTCAACCCCGACCACATCAAAATCATCGACGCCCAGCGGAAGCGCCTGGGCGCCAAACGGGGCTTTATCGCCGTCAAGTCCAACTGCTCCATCCAGAGCTACGCCCCTCTCCTTACCCCCCTGATGCAGGCGGGCTTCGATGTCGATAAGGTGCTGGTGTGCACCTATCAGGCCATCTCCGGCGCGGGCAAGACCTTCGAGCGCTGGCCCGAGATGGTGGACAATCTGATCCCCTACATCGGCGGCGAGGAGGAGAAGAGCGAGCAGGAGCCCCTGAAGGTGTGGGGACACATCGTGGGCGGCAAAATCGTCAAAGCCGACGGCCCCTCCATCACCGCCCAGTGCCTGCGGGTGCCCGTCTCCGACGGCCACACCGCCGCCGTCTTTGTCTCCTTCAAGGAGGGCAAAAAGCCTTCTATCGAGCAGATTAAGGAAATCTGGAAGAACTTCAGGGGCCGGGCCCAGGAGCTGGACCTCCCCTCCGCCCCCAAGCAGTTCATCCACTACTTCGAGGAACCCGACCGGCCCCAGGCCCACACCGAGCGGGAGCTGGAGGGCGGCATGGCCATCTCCGCCGGGCGCCTGCGCCCCGACACCCAGTACGACTACAAGTTCGTGGGCCTGTCCCATAACACCCTCCGTGGCGCCGCCGGCGGCGGGGTGCTGCTGGCCGAGCTGCTGTGCGCCGAGGGGTATATCCAGCGCAAATAATTCGTAGGGGGCGGCCTCCGCGCCGCCCCGTTTAGATGACCGCAAGCATTTTTCGGGGCGGCCCGGAGGCCGCCCCTACACGGCAACATCATTTGGAAAGGGTGTATTTTGTATGAGAACTCCAGTTTTTACCGGCTCCTGCCCCGCTCTGGTGACCCCCTTTGACGCAAACGGGATTATCAACTACGAGGCCTTCGGCAAGCTGATCGACGCCCAGATCGAGGCGGGCGTGGACGCGGTGTGCGTCTGCGGCACCACCGGCGAGTCGGCCACCATGTCCATCCGGGAGCACATCGCCGCCGTGGAGTTCTGCGTCAAGCGGGTGGACCACCGGGTGAAGGTGATTGCCGGCGCGGGGAGCAACGACACCTCCGCCGCCGTCTACCTGTCTCAGCACGCCCAGGACTCCGGGGCCGACGCCCTGCTCCATGTCACCCCCTACTACAACAAGGCCAGCCAGACCGGCCTCATCAAGCACTACGAGTACATCGCCGACCGGACCGAGCTGCCCATTATCCTCTACAATGTGCCCAGCCGCACCGGCGTGTCCTTCACCGCCGACACCTACAAGGCGCTGTCGGCCAACCCCAAGATCAACGGCGTCAAGGAGGCCAGCGGCAACTTCTCCCTTCTGGCCCACACCCGCTGCATCTGCCCCGACGACTTCTACATCTGGTCGGGCAACGACGACCAGGTGGTGCCCATGATGGCCCTGGGAGCCAAGGGGGTCATCTCGGTGGCCTCCAACATCATCCCCGAGGTCATGCACAAAATGAGCCACCTGTGCCTGGAAAACGACTTCGAGGCCGCCTCCCGGCTCCAGATCAAGTACATGGACCTGATCGACGCCCTGTTCTGCGAGGTCAACCCCATTCCCATCAAGGCGGCCATGAATCTTATGGGCATGGAAGCCGGCCCTCTGCGCCTGCCCCTTTGCGACATCTCCGAAAAGAATCTGGCCGTCCTCCGGGCATCGATGGAAAGGATGGGACTGCTCTAACGACTGTTTCCACCCCCTCCGGGGGTGGAAGCTATACTCCTGTGAAATGAGGAAAACTCTATGCTGAAGATAATCATTTCCGGCTGCAACGGCCACATGGGCCGGGTGGTGGCGTCGCTGTGCGAGGCCGACCCCAATCTGGAAATTACCGCTGGCTTCGACGTGCTGGGCGCGGCCGACCGGGAGTTCCCGGTATACACCTCCCCCGCCCGGTTTACCGGGGAAGCGGACGCGGTGATCGACTTCTCCTCCCCCGCCGCCCTGGACGGCCTGCTGGAGTTCGCCAGGGCCCGGAAGGTCCCCCTGGTGCTGGCCACCACCGGATACACCCCCGAACAGGAGGCCCAGGTGGGGGCCGCCGCCTGTGACATGCCCATCTTCCGCTCGGCCAATATGTCCCTGGGCATCAACGTACTGCTGGAGCTGGTGAAAAAAGCCGCCTCCGTCCTGGGGGACAGCTACGACATCGAAATCGTGGAGCGGCACCACCGCCGGAAGGTGGACGCCCCCTCTGGCACCGCCCTGATGATCGCCGACGCGGCGGCATCCTCCTGCGGACACGAGACGGAGTACATCTATGAGCGCCGCTCCACCCGCCGCCCCCGGGACAAAAAGGAGATCGGCATCTCCGCCGTCCGGGGCGGCACCATCGTGGGGGAGCATGAGATTATCTTTGCCGGCCACGACGAGATTATGGAGATACGCCATACCGCCCTCTCCCGGGAAATTTTCGCCCAGGGGGCCGTGGCCGCCGCCAAGTTTATCGCCGGGGTGGAAAAGCCAGGGCTGTATGACATGAGCTATCTGGTCAAATGATAAAATAGGCCGTCCGCCGGACGGCCTGTTTTTCAACTCTACGGAGCGGCGATTGCTTTTTCCTTCAAGACCTGTTACCCTGATTTCAGGAGGTGGGACGCATGGACCAAATCAAAACCGGAACCCTGATCCGCACCCTCCGCACCCAGAAGGGACTGACCCAGAAGGCGCTGGCCGAGGCGGTGGGCGTGGGCGACAAGGCGGTCAGCAAGTGGGAGCGGGGCCTGGGGTGCCCGGACGTGTCCCTCCTTCCGAAACTATCACAGGTTTTGGGCGTTGGGCTGGAGGCTCTGCTCTCCGGAGCACTGGACGCCAATGACCAGGAAAGAGGAAATATGAAAAAGATGAAGTTTTACGTCTGCCCCGGCTGCGGCAACCTCATCACCGCCGCCACTGAGGCAAGCGTGTCCTGCTGCAGCAGGACGCTGCTCCCCCTGGAGCCCCAAAAGCCGGAGGAGCCGCTGTCTGTGGAGAAAATCGACGACAGCTGGTTTATCTCCTCCCCCCATCCTATGACCAAGGAGCACTACGTCTCCTTCGCAGCCTTGCTTACCGGAGATACCCTGTTCCTCCGCCGGCTTTACCCCGAGTGGGACCTGCAGACCCGCATCCCCGCCTTCGGCCACGGGATTCTGCTGTGGTACTGTACCCAGCACGGGTTATTCCGGCAGCTCATTTAAGGAGTGACGTACATGTCCGACCAATTCATCCGCACCCGCCTGCTCATCGGGGACGAACCTATGGAACGGCTGAAAAGCGCCAGGGTCGCCGTCTTTGGCGTGGGGGGCGTGGGGGGCTATGCCGTTGAGACACTGGCACGGTCAGGTATAGGCACTTTACACCTATACGACGATGACACCGTGTCCGAGAGCAACCTGAACCGGCAGATCGCCGCTCTCCACTCCACTCTGGGCCAGCCTAAGGCGGAGGTGATGGCCCAGCGGGTCCGGGACATCAATCCCGCCTGTCAGGCGGAGGCCATCCGGATGTTCTACCTCCCCCAAAACGCGGACGAGGCAGACCTGGCCCAGTACGATTATGTGGTGGACTGCATCGACACTGTCACCGCCAAGCTGGAGCTTGTGGCAAGGTGTTTCGCTTTACAGATCAATATCATCTCCGCCATGGGCACCGGCAACAAATTCGATCCCTCTGCCCTGACGGTTACCGACATCTCCAAGACCCAGGGCTGTCCTCTGGCCCGCACCATGCGCAAGGAGCTGCGCAAGCGTGGCATCCACCACCTCAAGGTGGTCTGTTCCACCGAGCTGCCCACCTCCCCTCTGCGCCCCGCGGACTACGAGCCGCCTGAAACCACCGATACCCGCCCCGGCTCCACCGCCCGGCGGGACACGCCGGGCTCCACTCCCTTTGTTCCCGCCGCCGCCGGGCTGCTTCTCGCCTCGGCAGTGGTCCGGGATCTGGGCAAATTTTAATATCAAAACACAGTGCCGGCCTATTGGACCGGCACTGTCTGTATTTTTCGGAGCATTTCAGGCATACTAGAAGAAAAACGCAGTTTTTCGCAAAGTTTTTCTTTGCTTCTTTCTTTTTTCAAAAAGAAAGAAGCATAAGGAGGAATCAAGAATGAGCCTCATCGCCTGCACCGACCCTTGCGTGTACCAGAGGGACGGCTACTGTTCCCTGTCCCGGGCAGCCTCTCCCGGAGAGCCCGGACCATCCGGCTGTATCAACTTTGTACCGACCAAACCGTCACAGCAGAGCGGCCATGGCCTCCCGAATGTTGGCCACCCGGATCAACTCTAGCCCCTCGGGGACAGCCAGCTTCCCCTGGGTGCGCTTCGGGATCATGCACTTTGTAAAGCCCAAACGCCTTACTTCCGCCAGCCGCTGGCCCAGCGCGCTGGCCGCCCGGAGCTCGCCGGTCAGGCCCACCTCGCCGATAGCCGCCAGATCGTTGGGGACGGGCTTGTCCCGAAAGCTGGAGGCCAGAGCCAGAATAGCCGCCAGATCGGCGGCGGGCTCCTCCAGATACAGCCCGCCGATGACGTTGACATAGGCGTCGCAGCCGCCCACCATCAGGCCGCCCCGCTTCTCCAGCACCGCCAGCAGCAGCATGGACCGGCTGTAGTCGAAGCCGTTGCTCACCCGGCGGGGGTTGCCCAGGCTGGAGGGCACCACCAGAGCCTGGATTTCCGCCAGCACCGGCCGCACCCCCTCCATCACGCAGGTGACGCAGGTGCCAGGGGCGTCTGTGGGCCTGCCGGCCAGCATGGCTTCGGAGGGGTTGGGCACCTCGGTAAGGCCGGCGTCCTCCATCTCAAAGACGCCGATCTCGTTGGTGGCCCCGAAGCGGTTCTTGGCCGCCCGGAGAATCCGGTAGGCCATATGCCGCTCCCCCTCGAAATAGAGCACGCAGTCCACCATGTGCTCCAGCACCTTGGGTCCGGCGATGGAGCCCTCCTTGTTCACATGCCCGATGACAAATACGGTGATATTTTCCCCCTTGGCCAGCTGCATCAGTGTCAAGGTGCATTCCTTTACCTGGCTTACGCTGCCTGGGGCGGAGGTCACATCCCCGTGGTACAGGGTCTGGATGGAGTCCACGATGAGCACGTCGGGCTGGAGCTGGTGGACGGCGTCCACCAGGTTCTCCAGATTGGTCTCTGCCAGCAGATAGAGGCCCTCGCCCCGCACGCGGAGCCGCTCGGCCCGCAGCTTGATCTGCCGCTCCGACTCCTCCCCTGATACATACAGCACCTTGGCAAAGCGGCACAGATTGTCGCAGATTTGCAGCATCAGTGTGGACTTGCCGATACCCGGCGCCCCCCCTACCAGCACCAGGGAGCCCTTCACCGCTCCCCCGCCCAGCACCCGGTCCAGCTCCCCCATGCCGGTGGCGAAGCGCAGCTCGTCGGTGGTCTCCACCTCCTTCATGGGCCGAGGGCGGTTGATGGCCACCCCGGTCACGGAGCCGCCCTTCACCGGAGTGGACCGCTTGGCCGGTCTCTCCGCCGGCTGCTCCACGATGGTGTTCCATGCCTTGCACGCCGGGCACTGCCCCGCCCACTTGGGCAGCTCGTTGCCGCATTCAGTGCAGTAAAATAGGGTCTTTGCTTTCATACCCTGTTCTCCTTTACCCATGTGTAAAATTGCGGTCATTTGCTGACAAACTACGATTTATGGTTCTGATTTTATCACAGAACCATCCCGGATTCAAGGGGCGGTCAGCCAGGCGGCGGCGATGACGGCGGACAGCTTGCGCTGGTAGTCCTCGTCCCGAAGCATAGCCTCCTCCCCGGGATTGGTAAGGAAGCCGCACTCGATGAGAATAGCGGGACAGGTGACGTGGTTCATGATGTAGACGGTATCGGGAATCCGTTTGGCTGCCCGCTCGTTGCCCGGCTGGAGGGCGGCTTTTATGCTGTTCTGAAAGTGCTCCGCCAGAGCCTGGGAGCCCTCGGTAGGTGCGTAAAACACGTGGGCGCCGTGGTAGCGGCTGCCGGGATAGGTGTTCTGGTGGATGCTGAGCAGCGTGCCCCCCTCCACCTTCTCAATGGCGGCCACCCGGTTTTTCAGGTCGGACCGCTTCTTTTCCCGCAAGGTGCCGGCGCCGCTGTCATGGAGGGAGACATCCGTCTCCCGGAGCAGGATGGGGTCCACCCCATACAGACCCAGCACATCCCGCAGCTTGAGGACGATGGCCAGATTGATCTTGCTCTCCGGCGCCCCGGTAAGGGACACGGCTCCCCCGTCCTCCCCGCCGTGGCCGGCGTCCAGCACCAGCGGGCCGGTCCGCTGGATCACCGACGGTTCCATTGCAGGCTCCGACAGGCTGCTCAGCCGCCCCAGCGCCAGTACCAGCAGGAGCGCCGTTCCCATCAGCGCTCCGGCCAGCCAAACTCCTTTTTTCAAAAAGACCACCTCCTCCCTATCCTATGGGGGCCGACTTGTCCGGTATGCGTGTACCCATTGACGGCCGGCCTCATAGAATGGTCTGAGGGGGATGCTGTGCGCTCCCCATGCCCGTCCCCCTGTATTGAATAAAGGAGGGAATTCCCCTTGTTTATGGAAAATAACACCGGCTCCCGGCCTGTTTCCGCCTCCCAGAGCGGGACCGCCGCCAGCTGTCCGGATTCCAACGGCACCCTACCATCCTGCGCGGGCCTGGCAGTGCCCTATGTGCCCTTCCAACAGAACAACCCCCAGAAATACGCTCAGACTGAGGCGCTGAGCAACGGCACCCTCTTCCCCGGGCTGAACCTGCCCTTCCATCTGGCGGTGGACGGCTCCACCCTGCCCGCCACCCCCCTGGCCGAGCTCCAGGCCCTGGAGTTTGTCGTGCTGGAGCTGGGTATCTATCTGGACACCCACAAGGATGACGCCGAAGCATTCAATCTGTTCAAGCAATTCTCCGCCATGGAGAAAGCGGCCAAGGCGGCTTATGAGTCCAAATTCGGCCCCATCACCAAGGAGGCCGCCGCCGCCGGCGACAGCTACCAGTGGTTATGCGACCCCTGGCCCTGGAATTTTGCGCAGAATGAGGTGAAATAAATGTTCCACTATGAAAAAAAGCTGCAATTTCCGGTAAAAATCGCCACTCCTAACCCCAAGCTGGCCGCGTTTATCATCAGCCAGTACGGTGGGCCATACTCCATCAGACTACAAAAGCCGGAGCGATTTGCTCCGGCCTATTTCTATTCCGCACTACGGCGGCGCTCCCAGATTTGCGCCCATGGGGCTATTCCCCGAACACAAAGAATCCGCCATTGGTTTTGAAGCTCTTTATCGTTCCGCCCCAGCTGCAATCAGCTCAGCCATTTCCTGATCTGCCGGAAGGCTGGTATCTAGTGATGACGCCAAAATCGCAAGAAGCTGTGCGTTTCTCGGTTTTTGCTCCAGGCGTCTGTGGGCGAGCTTCTCCAGCAAAGGTCGATTTTCCTGCCAGATGATATTACCTACCATTCGAATGTTCCTCTCCACAGCTTTCCAATTGGTTAAGTACTGTTTCGCCACCTCCGGGTACAGCCACTTTGTCACCAACAGCAGCCGGTCCGGCCGGCCTATGCAGAGCGATACCGCATAGGCTGTATGAAAAAACCCAGTGTAATTCGCAGTCACACCAAGTCGATAAAGCAAGTCATAAATGGCCGTCATACGATTCCCGCCAACTCCTTTTCCCGCTCTCTTTGGAGCGCCTTGTCCTTATAATAGGCATTCAGATATTTTCTAAGGAAGGTTACGATTTCATCTTCATCAAATCCCAATGCCTGCATCATATCAAACACTGTTTCAGCCCTTGGAAGGTGTTCGTGGCATTCTAATTGTTGTATGCAGTTTCGAGTAACTCCCACTACTTCTGCCAGCGCGTATTGGGATATACCCATGTTTCTTCGTTTACCATAAATCTCGCTCTCCAGCAGCTGGGTCATGTGAGGATGGTTTCTACATGTATTATTTGATTTCAGCAATTTCAACGCCCCCTCCCCAAAAGAAGAATATCGTAATCGCCAAAAACTATCAGCCAACCACAGTTGGCATTGTGAGAAACGTCGAATTTTGTATCTGCTCAACTTATTAAAATGAAAAGAACCCCAATGTTATCCATCAGAGTTCGTGACAGCAGGATATTATTTTGTCCTGACAAAACAACCTGAAATCTGCGCAGCAAATATACTTTCTATAGCAACCTTCATAATTGCTGCCAGCAGGCCGCCGAGGGCGGCGGCCCCTACACGCCTCTGTAGGGGTTGGCCCCCTGGCCGACCCGTTTGTCGGGAATTTTGACGCTTGCTATAAATACCACCATCCTCTGTTTTTATGATACGATGGACACATACAATTTTGGACAGACAAAAGCAGACCATGTCAGATGAGATATGGTCTATAAAAAAAGGTGACGGACTCAAATGAGCCAGTCACCTTTTGAACATGTCAAAGTATAGAAGGAGGGCGCTTATGCAAAATATTTTTGCTTCCAAGACTCGACATTTTTCACTATATAAAATATAATAACAGATACGATAGATATTTTTATGGGCGGTGAACAAAGCTATGCTCATTTATTTACAAGTAATAGAAACACCTGCGGACAAATCTAAATTCGAGGAGTTGTATGAGGAATACCAGGGCCTTGCATACCATGTCGCCTACAAGAAAATCAACCATGTGCAGGATGCTGAAGACGTTGTCCAGCATGTTTTTATGAAAATAGCAGAAAATATTAAAAAAATCGAACCGGTGAGTCCAAAAACGAAGCAGCTTATCGTAACTATGGTAGAGAACAGAGTAATCGACCTGTTCAGAGTAAGAGGAAATCACCCTGTGGTTCCTCTCACCCCGGAAATGCTTTTATTCCTTTCAACACAGCCAGAAAAAGAAGATTTCCTGGTCGAGTGTATACTTAAACTTCCGGAACAGCAGCGGCAAGTCATTTGGTTAAAGTATTATCATGGATACAGCCTTCGGGAGATATCCGCAATGTTGGGAATATCTCTGGTCTGGGCTCAGAAAATCGATCAGCGGGCAAAGAAGAAATTAGAACAATTATATTTGGAAGGAGGCGGAGATTTATGATCGCAGAAGATGTATTGCGTACAGCTGCCGCAAGGTCAAGCGCGGTATATGTCAGATACCTGGAACAGGATTTTGACCGGGAACATCAGCATGAGTTCTCTCCCCAATTTGAAAAAAGGATCAAACGGATGTGCCGGCGGGCGAATCACCCTTTTCTCTACAAGTCGCTGCAGCGCGTTGCCTCAATTTTCCTGGCGATATTGCTTGGAGGAACAATCTGGCTGACGGTTGACGTTGAAGCCCGAGCAGAATTCTTCGGATGGGTCAAATCAGTTTATGAGAATTATATTGTTTACAGATTTGAGCCTGAGTTCCATCCAAATGATTCGGAGATTTATCTCCCAACTTGGCTGCCCACAGGATACAACAAGGTTAGTGCTGATTATTCTGGAGATATTGCCGAAGTACGTTACATTGGGGCCAACGGGCAAGGGCTAATGTTCAGTTATTTGATTGGTTCCAACAATGTTGACTGGTTTATTGATACATCCATATCGACAGTGAAGCAAGTGTATGTCAATGGAATATCAGCCGATTTGTTAATTTCAGAGGGTCCGGAAGCTGTAAATACAATCGTCTGGACGTCAGATCATAATACAGTCTTCTGTATATCAGCCTTTTTGCCCGAAATTGATTTGATTAGGATAGCAGAAAGCATTCAAAAAATAAATCAATAAAAATTTTTCCAAAGTGTCCAAAATTCCACTTCTCTATCGTATCAAGAGATAATGGGGAAGGAGGTGATATTGATGAAAAAAAGATTTGTGGCGGTGTTCTTTATTATAAGCATGCTTTTGATGCTGCCAGCACATGCTGCAACTGCAAGAGCTATTGTTGTGACTCCGTCTCTTAAATTTGACGGAACAACAGCCACCTGTTTTGTGAGAATTGGCGCTGACAAGCCCGCTGACGAAATCTCCGCAACCATGGAGCTGTGGCAAGGGAATACCCTCATCGACAGTTGGTCTGGAACGGGCACCTGGTCTCTTAAAATGGAGAAAACGGCAACTGTGGCAAAAAACAAGACCTACGACTTAGTCATTAACTACTCCGTGAATGGGGTGGAAAAAACGCCTGTGAGTACAACGAGGACAAATAAGTAGGATTAACTGCAAACCGTCTATAATAGGAAACGACTGAATAAGCCGCAGAAATTCTCTAAATCTGAATGTGGAGCGCCCTAAAGAAAAGGCGCTCCACATTTATGCATTTGATTTAAATTATTATAATTCTGAGGAGTTCTCATAAGTTTACATAATCAGGACAGCAGAAAGAGAATTCATATAGAAAAATTCCAGGACTGGGCGCCGCGGTTCTAGGTTATCGCCGTCTCCTTTTCCTGCTCTGGTATATTGGCCATCTGTTTTTCCTTGAGCGACTCCTCAAATTCATTAAAATCATACAACCAATCAGAGACATCACGGTTATTTATAAAACTGTTGGCAAAATCGACATAGCTATCTGTTTTTTTCAAAGCTGACTCTACAATGTTGACGTAGCGTTTCATTAGGAGAAAACCTTCTGTGTCGGTAAGCCCCTCTTGAAAAGTCCTTGGCAAACACCTGAGCAACATTACATGGGCGCTATACATAAAGAAAAGCGCCTTTTGATTGTCCTCCGTAGAATAGTACGGAGTATACCACTCCTGAACATTTAGTGCTCCAATTTGTTCTCTCAGTGCATCATAGCCATTTTCGTACTCATAGTCAGGGGCACCGCGCTCGACGTCTGCGATAATATCCTGGGCATACAGCGTATATCTATACCATGTCCCGGGTGGGCAAGTGTATTGACAACGGGCCTATGGAGGGCTTCTGGGGC
>ERZ779622.417-NODE-417-length-25677-cov-5.593396_pt1 | contig 25677 bp, 22 predicted proteins | sample MGYA00514188_ERZ779622 | MGnify/ENA primary metagenome ERZ779622 (study PRJEB29562, sample SAMEA4376702) | mouse gut metagenome | isolation source: Cecum | study: EMG produced TPA metagenomics assembly of the A DSS colitis mouse model was used to assess the... | reverse complement strand
ATGTAAAGTTCAATAAAAAGATCGGGGAACTTCCTGAGCGGTATTTCAGTGAGATCGTAATGCAGACTGCCAAAGCTGTCGCTTCCAGCCAGGAGAGGAACGAGCTCTGGAAGGACATGTAAAAAAGCACTATCAAAAAATCTGCCGGAGAAGCAAAACCCGGCAGATTTTTTATTCGTTTGTATAATATGTTGTGTATGAAGTTCCGGACATTCCATTCGGTCTGTTCCCGATATTAGATATCCCACTCTCCCTCTCCTCATCGTATTCCACTTCTCTCCTGTAATTGCGTGCGAGAAAAAAGACGCCGATCAAAACCAGAACAAACGCGATCGCGGTCATCACATACATGGTGGACATCTGTGCCGGACCATAGATCACAAGGCATTCACTGTCTGACCAGGATGAGAGCATCTCATCCACGTCACCTTCCGTATATCCCAGATACGCCAGTTCATCCCGGAAAGCGCTCTCAAGTCCTTTCAGGTTTTTGTCCATCTTTAAGGCCACACCCTCAACATGTACTTCCGTCTGCGGAATGTCCCCGCCCTTCAGATACTCATAAGTTTCCCCCGTCAGACGCTCCATCGCATCCAGGTCTGCCTTGCGGACAAAAACTGCTGCTATTCCGTCTTCCCCGACTGGGATCATATAATAGTAACCGGTAGTCTTTGACGCTGTTCTGGAATTCTCATACTGCGTATAACTTTCTTCCGACGCAAAACCCCCGAGACTGTAAAACAGCTCCCCTTTGATATGCTGCCCTTCCTTTAACCCGTTCTCCAGGACATAGTCATAATCATGGGAGGGTATCAACAGCTGAGGAAAAACACCCTGTTTTATCATCACACCAAAAAAAATGCATCCGAAAAAAAGCGACAACAGAGGACCGCTGGACAAACTCCTCAACAATCTTCCTATCATGATCTCTTCCACTTCTCCTGCTTATATCCCTGCTGTTCCAGACGACCACGCAATTCTTCTAAAAAGTCAAGGAATTTTTCTCTCTCCTCCGCCTGAACTGTGTTTGTGATACCTGCCATTGTCTTGCTTCCCGTATCGCTGATATTAAACTGCTCTCCATAACTCTCATAACCCTTCCGATACAGAAGCCATGCCTGTTTGATTTTTGCGTTGTAACTTGCCCCTACCACTGCACTCATATCTACAAAAAATACTTCCGAATGCTGTGTCAGTTCCCTGTCGATCTGTACCATGCCAACCTTCCAATCACTCTTTCGATAACCGACAATATAAAAATAGAATGTGGTGGTATTCGTATCAAACACAAAACCTCTCTCAAATTTGGATGTAGTCTGGTCCGCAAGAAGAATCTCGTAACTGTCCCCGTCCTCAACAGCCTCATTCCACATCCTGCGCATGATCTCTTTCTTCCGCTGACAATCCGCCGCATCATACTCCAATTCTTTCGGTTTCTTTGAAAATAATCCCATTTGACTTTCCTCCTTTTTAATGTTTTTTTTAAAATATTATTTTATCACGAAAATTTCTACATTTCAATTATCTTGCTCCCCACCTTTTCCACGAAAGCCGTGTCATGCTCCACAAGCAGCATGGTAGGACGATATTTTGTAAGAAGCTCTTCTATCTGCATTCTGGAAAACACGTCGATAAAATTTAAGGATTCATCCCATATATACAGATGCGCCTGCTCGCTCAGGCTTCTGGCAATCAACACCTTCTTCTTCTGTCCGCCGCTGTATTCCTCCAAATTCTTTTCAAACTGTTCCCTCTCCAGATCCAGTTTTCGAAGAAGCATCAGAAAAGAACTCAGATTCAGGTGATATTGCTCAGCATAATCGATGAGACTTCCCCGCAGATGACTTGTATCCTGCGGTACATAAGAAATTTTAAGTCCTCCCGCCGTAGTGATCGTTCCGGTATAACAGATCGGCTCTGTCATCGAAAGGCTTTCCCCGGGAACCATTCCCTCTTTTTCTTCCGCCGCCTGTATGACTGCCTTCAAGATACTGGATTTCCCACAGCCATTTTTTCCACACAGAACCACGCATTCTCCGTTCCTTATATCAAAGCTGACTGTGCCCAGATTTTTTTGGCTTCCATCCTCCTGTCCATAGTAGATGCAGACATCGGACAGACTTACAGAGACATCTTTGTAATGCCTCAACGGAAAAAGCTTTAAATCCTCCGCTGTCTCCAGATTCTTGAGAAGCTTTGACTTTTCCTCGATTGCTCTCTCCTCCCGATTTTCCAGATTTTTTCGGCGCTTCTCCATTCTTCTCGTCTTTTCCCCGATATAAGCCCTTCGTCCTTTTGTGGAAATTCCTTTTCTCTTTACCTCCTCATAGGCTTTTTTTCCGATCTTTCTGGACTCGATATTATCCGCCCACTCCTCCTTTACACGGGCTGATTCCTTTAATCTCTTAATATCCTTTTTCAGCCGTTCATTTTCCTCCCGCTCCCAGTTATCCCTTCGTTTCTTTTCCTCCCACCATGTAGAGAAATTTCCTTTATACACTTCGATATCAGTCTTATTGATGACAAGAATATGATCCACACACTCATCCAAAAGATCTCTGTCGTGAGAGACGAGAATAAAGCCCTTCTTTTGTTTTAAATATTCTCTGATACTTTTTCTTCCTCTCACATCCAGATGGTTGGTCGGTTCATCTATCAGAAGAAATCTGCTCTCCTGGGAAAATAAAACTGCCAGCATCGCCTTTGTCTGTTCTCCGTTGCTCAATGTATAAAAGGGACGATACAAGATTTCCTCCTCTGCCTGCAGCAGAGATAACTCTTTACAAACTTTCCACAACTCATATTCCGGATATAGCTCTTCGATGATCTCAAGAAAAGACCTCTCCCTGTCTCTTATTTCAAACGGAAAATAATCAAAACTTTCATTGCAGCTGATACTTCCTCTGTATTCGTACTCTCCCATCAGCAATTTTAAAAATGTTGTCTTTCCTCTTCCATTTCTCGCTGTAAATCCCAGCTTCCAGTCAGTATCTATCTGAAAAGATACATCCTCAAAAATCTCATCAAAGCTTCCCTCATAATGAAAAGTTAAATTGTTTACACTGATCAATGACATTATTATTCCTCACTTTCTTTCACATAAGATAAAAAGATGCAGAAATATTTTCTGCATCTTCATTGTTCTGAAAAATCGAGAGACTTTCTCAGTATTGATCTATCCCTATTTAAAGGCCTAATGTGAAAATATTCCTGCCGCATGACAAACTGACTCCATCATGCCATTCTAAAATTAATAATTTAGCAGGTAATAATAATCACACTCACACCTCTTTCCTTTTATTTCTGTTTCTTAATATACCCCATAAGTTATTCTTTGTCAACACATATTTTTTTACTATATATTGTGTCCATCCATTTATCTTTTTTTATACTTTAATAATCTATCCATATAATGTTTCACAAAACATTTTACATAATATAAATGTTTCACAAATTTTATTTCAATATATTGTGGTTAAAATGTTTCACGTGAAACATTATATTGTGGTGAGAGTATCCAAAAATGAAATGTTTCACGTGAAACATTTCATTTTTGCAGTAATGCCGTACAATGTATGCAGCTGTATTATTTTCTATATATAGTGTCATCGGACAATTTTTTTGCCAGGGCAGTGAGTTCCACTTTTGCTCGATCCGCATCAGGTATAATAAAAGATACACAATTTAATATCTGATGAGCAATATGATCACTTTCCAAAGTATCCTTATCTTCATTTTTATTTTCTTCCGGGATATCCGGTTCTTCCTCATACTGCAAGTTTGCAATCACAATATTGACCTTATCTATCAATTTTTTCAGAAAACTTATCTTCTTAAGATACTCTTTATTCTCTTCCTCATACTTTTTCTTTTCCGAGACATCCGCCTCAATCTGTTCTCTATGCATATTTTCTACGTTTCTGGGAGAAAAAACTTTAAAATCTTCATCTTCACTTTTAGAGAGCTCTCTCAAATAAGAATTTATTTCTTCCATTCTAAATTCATTCTGATTTACAAGATCCAGAAAATGTTTTCTCTCATCCTCCAAAACATCCAATACTTCTTCCAATACTTCTATATTATTGTTCATCCCTGTCTCCCATCCAAATAATCTTTTATATACTCCTGAACCGACCGACTCATCTCTCTTGAAAAATCAGAATTGTATTTTCTCTTGCAAAATGCCTGGCTCCACTCCTCAAAACTTTTATTCTTTGTCTCTTTATCAAACATGATTCGAAGAGACTGTCCATCTCTTCTCCAGTAGGTATTTTCCTGCACCATATCTTCCAGTCTGCATCGTTCCGGTTTCTTTCTCTCCGTCTGCTGTCTGGTCGGATAACCGAAAACCAACATGGCCGCCGGAAAAACATACTCCGGAAGATGCAGCATCTCCCGGTGCTGTTCACACTGTTCCATGATATCTCCGATATAGCAGGAACCGATGCCCATGCTCTCCGCCGCGACCACTGCATTCTGCGCTGCGATCAAAGCGTCATCGATCGCCAGAATCAGATCACCGCATCCGGGCTTTCTCGGAGCAGATCCCCCCTCCTCAAACAAATCAATCCACTTTAAGATATCCGCACAAAAAATAAGTACCATGGGCGCCTTCGCAATAAAAGGCTGGTTATCACAACTCACCGCAAGTCTGTCCTTCAAATTCTGATCCGTAATATCCAGAATAGTATAAAGCTGTTGATTCCCGGCACTGGGCGCCTGCAGCGCTGCCATCAGAATTTCTTTTTTACATTCCTCCGATATGGAACGCTCCTCAAATACCCTCACCGATTTTCTGTCGTACAAAGATTTTACAATTTCATTCACGATCATTTTCCTCCTCCACTAATTTTGCAGCGGCTCTTTCGCAGGTGTCCCCGCCTTTCTCGGATATTTCACCGGCGTACTTTTTTCTTTTTTAACGATCAACAGACTTCTCTTCATATCCGTACCCGGAAGCTGATACTCCAGTTGATCCTCCATCTTCCCGCCGAGTATCTCCATCGCCTTCTTCCCGGCGGACAATTCCTCTCTCACTTTCTCCGATTTATAAGAAATAAAATAACCGCCTTCTCTCACAAAGGGAATACAAAGCTCCGACAGAGTGGAAAGATTGGCAACCGCTCTCGAAACACAAAACTGATATTGCTCTCTGTGGGACTTCTGCCTTGCAAAATCTTCCGCTCTGCCGTGAACTGCCTCTATATTCTTCATATCCAATTTTTCAATTATTGTATTTAAAAACTTTACTCTTTTATTTAAGGAATCCAACAGTGTGATCCTCCGTTCCGGAAACATGATCTTCAACGGAATTCCGGGAAATCCGGCTCCTGTCCCCACATCGATCAAAGATGAATTTAAATTTTTCCGGAAGACTTCGATCTGATAAATCGCCAGACTGTCGACGAAATGTTTCAACACCACTTCCTCAAAATCCGTGATGGCAGTCAAATTCATAAAAGAATTCCACTCCACCAAAAGTTCATAGTAATCCATAAACTTTTCAATCTGTTCCTCAGACAGATCGATCCCCAACATTTTACTTTTTTCGATAAAATTATCCGCACTGTACAAACTCATAATCAGACTGACCTTTCTATTTCATCTTAGAAGAAATATAGACCAAAAGCACAGAGATATCCGCCGGGGAAACACCGGATATCCTGGAAGCCTGTCCGATCGATACCGGTCTGTACTTTGCAAGCTTCTGTCTTGCCTCGATACGGATTCCCGAAATATCTTCGTAGCATATATCTTCAGGGATCAAACGTTTCTCCAACTTTTTAAACTGTTCCACCTGGCGGATCTGTCTCTCGATATATCCCTCGTACTTTATGGAAATATTAATCTGTTCTATCACTGCTACCTCAAGAGGTTTTCGTTCTTTATCAATAGCAGCCACAGTCTCATACGTAAACTCAGGTCTGCATATAATTTCCGCAAGACTGGTTGCGGTCCTCAAAGGTGAGCTTCCCATGGAAATCATAAACTCCTGTACTTCCCTGGAAGCACCTATCACCGTATTTTTCAATCTGTCGATTTCCTGTGTGATCTGTCTCTCCTTTTCACAGACATACTCATACTGTTCTCTTGAAATCAATCCTGTCTCATATCCTATTTTCCGAAGTCTCAGATCCGCGTTATCCTGTCGCAGCAGCAACCTGTACTCCGCTCGGGAAGTCATCATCCTATAAGGTTCCGTGTTTTCTTTTGTGACAAGATCATCAATCAGGACACCGATATAAGCCTGGGAGCGATCCAAAACAATCTGCTCTTTCCCCTGAATTCCACGCACTGCATTGATGCCTGCCATCAGACCCTGAGCAGCCGCTTCCTCGTAACCGCTGCTTCCGTTAAACTGACCGGCGCTGAAAAGACCTTTTATTTCCTTAAACTCCAGAGTCAGATGAAGCTGCCCCGGATCAATACAATCGTACTCTATCGCATAAGCGTTTCTGACGATCTTACAATTCTCAAGACCCGGCACAGTCCGGTACATGGCAAGCTGCACATCCTCCGGCAGAGACGAGGACATACCATCCACATACATCTCATTTGTATATCTGCCTTCCGGTTCAATAAAAACCTGATGTCTGTTCTTATCGGAAAATTTCACGACCTTATCCTCAATCGACGGACAGTATCTCGGACCTGTCCCTTCTATCACGCCCGCATAAATAGGAGACCTGTCCAAATTTGCCCTGATAATATCGTGGGTCTCTTCATTTGTATAGGTGAGATAACACGATTCCTGTTTTATCTGAACATCCTCAGGATCCGTCTCATAAGAAAAAGGAATCACCCTCTCATCCCCAAACTGTTCTTCCATTTTCGAAAAGTCGATGGAACGCCTGTCCATCCTTGCAGGAGTTCCCGTCTTAAATCTTCTGAGTTTAATACCGGCATTCTCCAAAGCTTTCGAGAGATGAGTCGAAGACTGCATGCCGTTAGGCCCTGTATAAGTGATAGCCTCTCCGCAGAGACATCTCGCATTCAGATATGTACCCGTACATAAAATCACCGCTTTACACTCATAGATACCGCCTGTCAGAATTTTGACGCCGACAATTTTCTTTTCACCGGAAACTTCATCCAGCAAAAAATCACAGACCTCCGCCTGCTTGATCGTCAGATTGTCCTGACTTTCCAGTATCATTCTCATGGAACGGCTGTACTCCGCCTTGTCCGCCTGACAGCGCAGAGAATGTACCGCAGGTCCCTTGGACTTATTCAACATCTTTGACTGCAAAAACGTCTTATCTATATTTTTTCCCATCTCCCCGCCGAGCGCATCTATTTCCCTCACAAGATGTCCCTTGGAGGATCCGCCTATATGGGGATTGCATGGCATCATTGCTATGCTTTCTATATTGACGGTAAAAATGACCGTGCGAAATCCAAGCCTCGCACAGGCGAGCGCCGCCTCACATCCCGCGTGACCGGCGCCCACCACACAGACATCCGCTTTTTCCCTAAACTCCGGCATATTTCTCTCTCCTATTTACCCATACAAAATTTTTCAAATATCTCATTCACAAGGTCATCTCCGACCTCTTCCCCGATAATTTTTCCAAGCGCCGCGTACGCATTCATCAAATCAATCGAATAAAAGTCTTCGGACATACCTGCCATAATACTTTTGTTCACCATAGAGAGACTTTCCGCTGTCTCAAGCAGAGCTTCCTTATGGCGCATACTTGTGATGATCACTTCACTGTTAAAAGAAACTTTTCCTCTGAAAAACAGTCTTTTAACCGCTTCCTCAAACTCCTCGATTCCCCTGTGTTTTAAAGCAGATATTCTCATCATCTCAAAATCTGAAAAACCATGCAGTTTCTCTTTTATATCCCTCTCTGTCACAGCCATATCCAGATCAGATTTATTGAGAAGCACAATAAAATGCTTATCCCGCAGAATTTCCAGAATCTCCTCATCGCTCTCATCCAGATCCACGGAAGAATCCACAATATAAATAATCAGGTCGGCTTCCTTCGCATGTTTTCTCGCCCTCTCCACGCCGATTTTCTCCACGGTATCCTCCGTCTTTCGGATCCCCGCCGTATCTATTATATGCAGACTGATTCCGCCGAGTTTTATATTCTCTTCCAGGGCATCTCTAGTCGTCCCGGCAATATCTGTGACGATAGCTCTCTCCTCTCCAATCAATTCATTCAAAAAAGAAGATTTTCCCGCATTTGGTTTTCCAATAATAACAGTGCGAATGCCCTCCTTCAAAATTCTTCCGTCATCCGCATGGCTTATCAGATCTTCCACCTTCTCTTCGATCTCCTCCAAAATACCAAAAAGCTTTTCCCCGTAACCATCCGTATCATAATTTTCCGGATCATCCAGGGCGGACTCAATAAAGGCGATCTCATAGATAATTTTACTCCTCAATTCTTTTATAACAGAAGAGACAGAACCTTTCAACTGATTTACAGAAGCCTGCAGTGCAAATTCATTTTTTGATTTAATCAGGTCCATCACGGCTTCCGCCTCCGACAGATCCATACGTCCATTCAAAAAAGCTCTCTTTGTAAATTCTCCCGGTTCAGCCACTCTGGCTCCGTTTCTGATCACCAGGTTCATAATTTTCTGTAAGATAAGAATACCGCCATGACAGTTGATCTCCACCACATTTTCCGCAGTATAACTCCCCGGAGCCCGCATGACGGAAACCAGTACCTCATCGATCACTATCCCATTATCCACAATGAAACCATAATGCATCGTATATGTCTTCGCATTTTCCAAAGAAAAATTTTCTTTTTTGCCACAAAATATATTGTCCGCAATTTTAAAAGCTTCTTCCCCGCTGATCCGGATAATTCCTATCCCCGATTCGGAGTAAGCGGTGGAAATCGCCGCAATCGTATCTGTCTTCATAACGATCCTCATATCGAAAATATCCCTGAAGCAAATTTACCGCAGGGATATTTTTATCATAGCATCTTAAATTAAATTTATCTCTCTCTCTTAATCGTCACAACCACATGTCTGTAAGGATCATTCCCTTCACTGTGTGTAGTAACATATTTGTCATTCTGAAGAGCAGAATGGATAATTCTTCTCTCATAGGGATTCATCGGCTCGAGAGAAACCGCTCTCTTTGTTCTCTTTACTTTAAAAGAAATATTCTTGGCGAGATTTTCCAGAGTCTCTTTTCTTCTCTGTCTGTAATTCTCGGTATCCACCTTGACTCTGATATAATCCTCCGTATCCTTATTTACGACAAGAGATACCAGATACTGCAGAGAATCCAGAGTCTGTCCTCTCTTTCCGATCAGGACTCCCATCTCGTCACCGCTCAATTCGATATCCATCGTTCTCTCGTCCTCATCGTATTTCACATCGGAGACAACAATCATATTCATCGCTTCAAATACACTGTTTAAAAATTCCTTCGCCGTATCCGCCACAGAAGATTTTACTCTCGCTCTGATGACAGCAGGCTTTGAACCGATACCCAAAAATCCTGAGGAACCTTCCTCCAGCACTTCATATTCCAGCTTATCGCTCGCTACCGTAAATTTCTGGCAGGCTTCAATAATAGCATCATTCACTGTCTTTGCAGAAAATTCAACAAATTCCATTTCTTATTCCCCCAACAATTATTTTCTGGTATTCTTTTCATTGTATTCCCTCACCATATTAGCCTTTGCCGCCATGGAACCGGGTTTCGCATTTTTATTGTAATACTCGTTTGCCTTTTTCAATGCGGCTTCTCTCTCTTCTTCACTGATTCCCGAAGTCTTATTCACATTGATACTTCTGGTGTTTATGTTTGCATACTGCTGCATTTTCTCTGTCTGGACTTTTTTCTTCTCCATCTTCTTTGCCGCTTTATCTTTGTTCTTCTCGATCACGGCATTGATATCCATCTTATCAATATGCTTGTTGAGAATAACCTGCTGAATGCTTCGGATCACCGCACCGGCTATCCAGTAGATACCCATACCTGCGGGGAGCGTAAAACAGAAAACCGCGGACATCAGCGGCATCATCGTATTCATCATCTTCATCTGAGCAGCCATCTGATCAGCCTGTTCATTTCCGCTGTTCGCCTGCGTCGGCATCAGCTTTGTATTGATCCACTGTGTGGCAGCTGCCAGAACAGGGATCAGTATTGCACCGATCACGAGAAGATAGGCGCCGTTTGAAAAAGCATCCTTAATAATAAAGGAAGGAGAGTTCGATATATTCAAACCCAAAAAGTTATTGTACCTGTCGAGAGCAGACAGAGTCATATCCACATCGGAGGAGAGGGACGGATACTGCGTCTTTAAGCTGAGCCAGTCCGCCGTACTCGCTCTGTTTAGCACATCGATATAAGTATTCTGAATATAACTCGTCACACCGCCGATAAAATTCTCATTTTCAAACTGCTTTGCGTACATACCCGCATTTGCAAAATTCTGAATAAACTCCGCGCTGCCTTTCTGAGCGATCAGTTTGTCCACAAAGGGAAAAAATACTTCTTTTACCGATGCAACATAAGCGGGAATCACATTTATGACACGGTACAAAGCGAGCAGAATAGGCATCTGGATAATAAGCTGAATACAGCTTCCCGAAGCGGAGACACCGTACTTGGCATAAACCGCCTGCGTCTCCTGATTCATAGCCATCATGGAATCATTATCTTTTTTATTTTTGTACTTTGCCTGAATGGCCTGAATTTCAGGGCTCATCTTTGCCTGAAGTTTAGAAAACTTCTGCTGCTTATAGGTGAGCGGCGTCAAACACAGATAAATGACAATGGTAAACAAGATGATGGAAAGGCCGGAATTATGAATTCCTATCATATCCAGCACATAAAATATGCCTTCCATCAGATAACCGAGTATTTTCGCAATCGGACCTATAAACATACCCTGATATTGTGTTAATAAAATATTAGACATTTAGCCTCCTCATTTTTCCGGCTTTACGCGTCATGGAACCGGATCATATCCTCCCTTGGAAAAAGGATTACATCTCAAAATTCTCCATAAAGCCAGCATCCCCCCTTTAAACACGCCGTACTTTTCCACCGCCTCAAGACCATATTCCGAACAGGTGGGAAAATAGGGGCATCTTGTACTCTTCAGAGGAGATAAATATTTTCTATAAATTTTTATTAGCCAAATCATAATACTTTTCATAGTAATAACGATTTTTCTGCACCTTTCCTCTTAAACTTTACATATATGATGCAGCTTTCCAAGATGTAACAGTGCGCTCTCGATCTCCTTAAAACCTACATCGGCCGCACTCTTTTTTGCAACGACTACAATATCTAAACCACTATTAAATATTTTTTCGTGTAGTCGATAACTTTCTCTTACCAGTCTGTAAAAATGATGCCTTACCACGCTGTTCCCTATCTTTTTACTGGCAGAAATGCCCAGTCTGTTTATAGTCTGATTATTTTCCACAACATACATAACGAGATAACGATTCGCTTTCACTTTTCCATTTCTATAAACATACCGGAAGTCTTCATTTTTCTTTAATGATGTCGAAAATTCCATTATTATTTACCATTTCCAACTTTGTTTTAAAGAAACAGGCCACAAATCCATTTTGTGGCCCATGTAAATACCTTATGCAGATAATCTTTTTCTTCCTTTTCTCCTTCTGGCAGCCAAAACCTTTCTTCCGCCCGGAGTGCTCATTCTCGCTCTGAAGCCATGAACTTTAGATCTCTGTCTTTTTTTCGGTTGAAATGTCATTTTCATATTCTATACACCTCCTTATCAAAATAATAAATATTCAAACAATTTGCTTTCTGCTCGCATTACCGCATAAAAAGCGGCTGTCCGTGGAAAATATCGTTTTTCATTATATAAGTAATTACCTTTTTCGTCAAGATGATTATTTGAAAATGTGGATAACTCATTTTATATAAATATATCCACAAAATGTGGATAAGTTGTGGATAATATTATTAAAATTATCTTTTCCATACTCTTTTTTATAATTAATTCATACTTTTCGCACTATTTATCCCTATTATTACAAAATATCTCTTTATTTAGACCGACTTATCCACAAACACATTGCTACTTTCAAATCTTTTGTGCTACAATAAAATGTGTATAAATAATTTGAAAAAACGACTGTTTTATATTATAATAGAGCTCAACGCTCTTTTAAAAAGCAGACACAGAAACGGGGATAATAATGGAAAGTATTTTATCGGATCCCATCCGTGAAAAATGGAATTTAATTAAAGAAACAATAAGAAAAGAATATGAATTATCCAATATCTCCTATTCCACATGGATAGAACCCCTGAAATTTTATAAAGTGGACGGCGATAATGTACTTATCATTATTCCGATAGACCAGGCCCACGCCATCAACTACATCTCCAATAAATACACAAGTTTTTTCCAGGTTACGATCACGGAGATGATGGATAAAAACTATACCGTCTCTTTTATACTGGAAAAAGATATTGAAGATGAAAACGATAAAAAGGATAAGAGCAAACTGTCCACCTACAATATTATCTATGACAGAGCAAATTTAAATCCGAAATATACATTCGACACATTTGTCGTGGGAAACAACAATAAGTTCGCACATTCCGCAGCACTTGCTGTCGCGGAAACCCCGGGCGGCGCATACAATCCGCTGTTTATCTACGGCGGCGCCGGACTCGGCAAAACCCACCTGATGCATTCCATCGGTCGGTTCATACTGGAACAGAATTCCGAAATGAAAGTTCTCTACGTCACTTCAGAACAATTTACAAACGAAGTGATCGAATCCATCCGAAGCGGCAACGCCGCAACGATGACAAAACTGAGGGAAAAATACAGAACTGTCGATGTACTGATGATCGACGATGTACAGTTCATCATCGGAAAAGAGAGCACCCAGGAAGAATTTTTTCACACTTTCAATGTGCTCCACGGAGCCGGTAAACAGATTGTGCTCTCCTCCGATAAACCTCCGAAAGAAATGGAAACCCTGGAGGAGCGTTTCCGATCCCGTTTTGAGTGGGGGCTCATCGCGGACATCCAGTCCCCCGATTACGAGACAAAAGTGGCAATTCTGCGCAAGAATGCCGAGATTTATGAAAGAAAGATAGACAACGCTATCTTTGAATACATCGCCAACAATATCCAGTCAAATATCAGAGAACTGGAGGGCGCTTTCAACAAGATAATCGCTTTCTCCAAGATCAACAAAATACCTCTCGATGAGCTGACCATGGATCATGCAAAAGATGCCCTGAAGGATATTATATATCCCTCCGCATCAAAAGAGATCACAACAGATCTCATCATCAATATTGTAGCGGAACATTTTGAAGTTTCACCTGATGATATCCGATCTAAAAAAAGAAACGCTGAGTTTGTCATGCCGAGACAGGTCTACATGTACCTTTGCAGAGAACTGATAGATACTCCGCTCACCAGTATAGCAAAAACCATCGGAAAAAAAGATCACACTACGATCATCCACGGCATCAAAAAGATAGAAGAGGAAATAGAATACAATGAGGAGCTGAAAAACAGGATCAACATCATAAAAAACATTTTAAGCCCCTCCTGATATTTCCACAATTTTATAGACATCCCCTGTGTACAACTTAAAAATTCATCGTTAAGTTATCTAAAAAGTTTTGGCATCAGAAAAAGAAAAAGTGTATAACAGGCAGTTTATCCAAAGTTTTTCCGTCGTTATCCATGGGTTTATTCTTTTCCTTTTAAGGCTTATCAACGCAACATTTTTGACTTATGAACATTTCAACATCCTTTACTAAGATGTATTATGAAATTCATTGTATATATATAATTATTGTCAGACGACCAGATAACCACACAACACGAAATTCAAAAGAAAGGATTATGCACAGATGAAATTAGTATGTTCCAAATCAAATCTTTTAAACGGTGTTCAGACAGTGTCAAAAGCTGTCCCAAATAAAACGACGATGTCTATTTTGCAGTGCATTCTGGTGAATGCCTCCAAAGAGATAAGATTGACAGCGAACGATATGGAACTTGGGATTGAGACGATAGTGGAAGGCGATATTATTGAACCGGGAACAGTTGCGTTGGACGCCAAGACGTTTCTCGATATTGTACGAAGTTTTACCGGCGACGAAATTACAATAGAAACAAATTCTTCCTATGAGACAATATTGAGATGTGAGAAGGCAAATTATAAGATCGTTGGAAAATCGGGAGAAGATTTTTCCAATCTTCCGGGTATTGAAAAACTGGATTCCATTATCTTATCTCAGTTTACGCTGCGTGAGCTGATCCGCCAGACGCTCTTTTCGATCGCTGACAACGACACGAACAAACTGATGACAGGTGAGCTGTTTGAGATCAACGAAGATAAACTCAGAGTCGCTTCTCTGGATGGCCATCGTATTTCCATCAGAAAAGTTTACCTGAAAAATGCCTATCCAAGGAAAAAGGTGGTTGTCCCGGGAAAGACATTGAATGAGATAAGTAAGATATTGCCGGGTGAAACGGACAAAGATGTGGTTATTTTCTTTACGAATAAACATATCGTGTTTGAGTTTGATAATACGACTGTGGTTTCCAGATTGATAGAGGGCGACTATTTTAATATCGATCAGATGCTTTCCTCAGATTATGAGACGAAAGTGACAGTGAATAAGCGGAAATTCCTCGACGGCATCGGGCGGGCTACCGTTCTTGTGAAAGAGGGGGATAAGAAACCTATCATTATCAATATCACAGATGAAAATATGGAGTTAAAAATTAATTCTACGCTGGGCAGCATGCGGGAGGAGATCGATATCAGCAAGAATGGTAAGGATCTGATGATCGGTTTTAATCCGAAGTTTTTGATTGATGCTCTGCGGGTTATCGATGAGGAGGAAGTGGATATTTATCTTGTCAATCCGAAAGCTCCCTGCTTTATCAAAGATTCTGAGGACAGCTATGTCTATATGATCCTGCCGGTCAACTTTACGACAGTCTCATAGGATGTTTTGATGGATTGAGAGGCTTTTGAGATGAAAGAAATAAAAATAAAAGATGAATTTATAAAACTGGGACAGGCGTTGAAGCTCTCCGGGGAAGCAGATTCCGGTATAGATGCAAAATTTTTGATTCAGGATGGAAAAGTGAAAGTAAATGATGAGACGGAGACGCGTCGTGGGAGAAAACTCTACAGGGACGATATCTTTTCCTATGGCGGAAAAGAGTTTATAATAAAAAAGGAAAAGCAGGAAAACAATTATTTATGATTATTAAATATCTGGAACTTCTAAATTTCAGAAATTATAACGCTTTGGAGATCTATTTTGACAGCGGCACCAATATTTTTTACGGTGACAATGCCCAGGGAAAGACAAATATTCTGGAAGCTATTTTTATGACAGCTACCACGAAATCCCACAAGGGAAGCAAAGATCAGGATATTATTCAGTTCGGATGCGATGAGGCGCATATCAGGAGCTGTCTGTACAGGGAAGAAATAACAAGACAGATAGATATGCATTTGAGAAAAGGGAAGACGAAAGGTATCGCGATAGATTCCCAGAGGATAAAAAAAGCGGCTGAGCTGATGGGACTTTTGAATGTTGTGTTTTTTTCTCCGGAAGATATGAGTATTATCAAGAATGGCCCTTCCGAGAGAAGACGTTTCATAGATATGGAGCTGTGTCAGCTGGATGCCTTTTATCTGTATAATTTGAATCATTATAATAAAATTATAAATCAGAGAAATAAATTATTGAAGGATCTTCATCTAAATCCGAGTTTAAAGGAAACTCTTTCCATCTGGGATTCTCAGCTCGCTTCTTTCGGAAGTAAACTGATTGAGAGGCGTGAGATTTTTATAGATCAGCTCTCTGAAATTATAGGCGAGCTGCACGCAAAGCTGTCCGGCGGAAAAGAAAAAATTAAGATAGTCTATGAAAAGAATGCGGAGATAGATGATCTGGAAGAAAGATTGAAGAAAAACAGGGAAAAAGATATTATTTTAAAGCAGACCACAGTAGGTCCTCACAGAGATGATATAATTTTTATAGTAAACGATGTGGATATCCGTAAGTTTGGATCCCAGGGACAGCAGAGGACAGCGGCTCTTTCTCTGAAATTATCGGAGATAGAGCTCGTGAAAAAGTCGATAAAAGATACGCCGGTATTGCTTCTCGACGATGTGTTGTCGGAACTTGACAGCAACAGACAAAATTATCTGTTGAACAGTATCGGAGATATTCAGACGATCATAACCTGTACGGGGCTTGACGAGTTTGTGAAGAATCGTTTTGAAATTAACAAAGTATTTAAAGTGGTAAATGGAGCTATAGAGAGTTGAGAAAGGACATTTTAGATGGGCATTGAAAAAAAGCAGGAAGAATATGGCGCTGACCAGATCCAAATTCTGGAGGGTCTTGAAGCGGTGAGAAAACGGCCGGGAATGTATATAGGAACCACTTCTTTGAGAGGACTTCATCATCTTGTCTATGAGATAGTGGATAATTCTGTTGATGAGGCGTTGGCCGGGTTTTGCAGTGTGATAGATGTTTTTATCAATGAAGATAATTCTGTTACAGTTGTCGATAACGGACGTGGCATTCCTGTCGGTATCAATCATAAAGCGGGAATACCGGCTGTGGAAGTGGTATTTACGATCCTGCATGCCGGTGGAAAATTCGGCGGAGGAGGATACAAGGTATCCGGCGGACTTCACGGTGTGGGCGCCTCCGTTGTAAATGCGCTCTCTGACTGGCTTGAGGTGGAGATATGCAGCGAGGGAAAAGTATATAAGCAGCGATATGAGAGAGGAAAAGTGTGTTATCCCCTGAAAGTCACAGGGGAATGTGATATAAATAAGACAGGTACAAAAGTTACTTTCAAGCCGGATGGTTCCATTTTTGAAGACACGGTTTATGATTTTGATATTTTGAAGACGAGACTCAGGGAGACCGCTTTTCTTACAAAAGCTCTGAGAATCAGACTTACGGATAAGCGGGAAGAGCCGGAAAAGACAAGAGAATTTCATTATGAGGGCGGTATCAAAGAATTTGTTCAGTATTTGAACAACAGTAAGGATTCCCTGTATAACGATATTATGTATTTTGAGGGAAAAAAGAACGGTGTCTATGTGGAAGTGGCGATGCAGCACAACGATGCCTATAATGAGAGTGTTTATACTTTTGTCAACAATATCAATACACCGGAAGGAGGAACACATCTGGTAGGTTTCAGAAATGCTCTGACAAAGACCATGAATGATTATGCCAGAAGTGCAAAACTTTTAAAGGATTCGGAGCAGAATCTTTCCGGTGAGGATATCAGGGAAGGGCTTACAGCTATTATCAGTGTAAAAATAGAAGATCCCCAGTTTGAGGGACAGACAAAACAAAAACTCGGCAATTCAGAAGCCAGGGGAGCGGTGGACAGTATTGTCAGTGAGCAGCTCACCTATTTTCTGGAACAAAATCCTTTTGTGGCGAAAGTGATATGTTAAAAATCCATTATGGCACAGAGGGCGAGGGAAGCTGCCAGAAAGGCGAGAGATCTGACCAGGCGTAAGACAGCTTTGGAGGGGAGTACTCTGCCGGGAAAGTTGGCGGACTGTTCCGATAAAGATCCTAAAAACTGTGAGATATATATCGTGGAGGGAGATTCGGCGGGCGGTTCCGCAAAAACTGCCAGAAGCAGAGCTACTCAGGCGATCCTGCCGCTGCGCGGTAAGATTCTGAATGTGGAGAAGGCGAGACTTGACCGAATTTATGGAAATGAGGAGATCAAGTCCATGATAACCGCTTTCGGCACAGGTATTCACGAGGATTTTGATATCACAAAGCTTCGCTATGATAAGATTATCATTATGACTGATGCGGATGTGGACGGCGCTCATATAGCGACGTTGATGTTGACTTTTATCTACCGGTTTATGCCGGAGCTGATCAAGCAGGGACATGTATATCTCGCAAAACCTCCTCTGTACAAACTGGAGAAGGGAAATAAGATATGGTATGCCTACAGCGATGACGAGTTGAACAAAATACTGAACGAGGTGGGAAGGGATCAGAGTAATAAGATCCAGCGCTATAAAGGTCTTGGAGAGATGGATGCGGAACAGCTCTGGGAGACCACCATGGATCCGGAGAGAAGAATTTTGCTTCGTGTCAATATGGATGAGGAGAACGAGGCGGAGATCGATCTGACGTTCAATACGCTGATGGGCGATAAGGTGGAACCGAGGCGTCTGTTTATCGAGGAAAATGCGAAGTTTGTGAAGAATCTGGATATCTGATCTTTGCAGGCTTTGGAACAATAGTGGGTTTCAGCGTCGTTTGAGAACGGCAGAATGAGAGGAAATATGGATGACAAGATCTTCGATTTTGACAAAATAGAAGAAGTTGACCTGAAGAAAAAAATGGAAGATTCCTACATCGATTACGCGATGAGCGTTATCGCAGCTCGCGCGCTTCCCGATGTAAAGGATGGATTAAAGCCAGTGCAGAGGCGCGTGCTTTATTCTATGATTGAATTGAACAACGGACCTGATAAACCGCACAGAAAAAGTGCCCGTATCGTCGGCGATACGATGGGTAAATATCATCCCCACGGGGACAGTTCTATCTATGGCGCCCTGGTCAATATGGCTCAGGACTGGTCTACAAGATATCCTCTTGTGGATGGACACGGAAACTTTGGTTCTATGGACGGAGACGGCGCTGCCGCCATGCGTTATACGGAGGCGAGGCTGTCTAAAATTTCCATGGAACTGTTGGCGGATATCAATAAAAATACTGTGGATTTTGTGCCGAACTTTGACAATACCGAGAAGGAACCTGTGGTGCTTCCCAGCCGTTATCCGAATCTTCTGGTTAATGGTACTTCCGGTATCGCAGTCGGTATGGCGACAAATATACCTCCCCACAATCTGCGGGAAATCGTGGGTGCTGTGGTGAGGATCATTGACAACCAGGTGAACGAGGACAGAAAGACCGACATAGATGAGATCCTGCAGCTTGTGAAAGCACCGGATTTCCCTACCGGCGGCGTGATCCTGGGTACAAGGGGGAGCGAGGAGGCTTACCGCACAGGAAGAGGAAAAGTGAGGGTGCGCGCCGTGACAGATATGGAAACCATGAGCAATGGAAAAACCCGTATCGTGGTATCGGAACTCCCCTATATGGTAAACAAGGCGAATCTGGTGTTGAAGATTGCCGATCTTGTCAAAAACAAAAAGATCGAAGGTATCACAGACCTGCGGGACGAGTCCAGCAGGGAAGGTATGAGAATTGTGATAGAGCTGAGAAAAGATGCGAATGCCAATGTCGTTTTGAATCAGCTTTACAAACATACTCAGCTGCAGGATTCCTTCGGTGTGATTATGCTCGCCCTTGTGGATAATCAGCCCAAAGTTATGAATCTTCTGGATATGTTAAATTATTATCTGGAGCACCAGAAAGACGTCGTGACGAGAAGAACAAAATATGACCTGAACAAGGCGGAGGAGCGGGATCATATCTTGCAGGGACTTTTGAAAGCTTTGGATCACATCGATGAAGTGATTCGCATTATCCGTGCCAGCGCTTCCACCGCGGAAGCGAAGTTGAATCTGATAGAAAGATTTGAGTTTACCGATGTACAGGCGCAGGCGATCGTAGATATGAGACTGCGCGCTCTGACAGGTCTGGAGCGGGAAAAGCTGGAGAACGAACATAGAGAGCTGATGGCAAAAATTAAGGAATTGAAAGCCATACTTGCCGATGAAAAACTGCTTCTCGGTGTGATCAGGACGGAGATCCAGGTGATAGCCGATAAGTACGGAGATGACAGGAGAAGTAAGATCGGATATGACGTATACGATATCAATATGGAGGATCTCATCCCCAGGGGAAATACAGTCATTGCGATGACGAGTCTCGGCTATATCAAGCGCATGACAGTGGATAACTTTAAAACGCAGAACAGAGGCGGAAAAGGCATCAAAGGAATGACCACTATCGAGGAGGATTATATTGAAGATCTTCTTATGATGGATACCCATCAATATGTGATGTTCTTCACCAATATGGGCAGGGTCTACCGGATGAAAGCTTACGAGATTCCGGAAGCCGGCAGAACAGCGAGGGGGACGGCGATCATTAATCTGCTGCAGCTGAACCCCGGGGAAAAGATTTCCGCTATGATTCCTGTTATGACCTACGATGACGACCAGAATCTGTTTATGGTGACAAAGAAAGGTATCGTGAAAAAGACATCCATTGTAGAATACAGCAATGTGCGGAAAAACGGATTGATAGCCATCAATCTGCGGGATGACGATGAACTGATCGAAGTCAAGACAACCAACAAAGATACCGACATTCTTCTTGTGACAAAATTTGGTATGTGCATCCGTTTTAAAGAGACCGATGTCAGGGGAACCGGCAGAAGTTCTATGGGTGTGATCGGTATGAATCTTGCCGACAGAGATGAGGTGATCGGCATGCAGCTCAACACACAGGGAGATGAACTGCTGATCGTCTCCGAGAACGGTATGGGGAAACGGACTAATATCAATGAGTTTACGGTACAGCGTCGCGGCGGTAAGGGAATAAAATGTTATAAGATCGTAGAAAAGACCGGCAATGTGGTCGGCGTGAAGGCTGTGAACGAAGAGCATGAGATAATGATGATCACAACGGAAGGCATTATCATTCAGATCAGAATGAGCGATGTTTCCGTTCTGGGAAGAATTACCTCCGGTGTGAAGTTGATCAATCTGGAGAAGGGTGTAAAAGTAGCCAAGATAGCGAAAGTACGCGAGGAAGTTGAAGAGGAAGAAAATTCCGAAAAATAAAAATAAGGAGGGAAAGAGGAATGGGTAAAAAATTTGATGTGATCGCACTTGGAGAATTGCTGATCGATATGACAGACAACGGCGTGTCCGGTCAGGGAAATACGCTGTTCGAGGCAAATCCGGGAGGAGCCCCCTGCAATGTGCTTGCAATGCTGAATAAACTGGGCCGTAAAGTAGGATTTATCGGAAAAGTCGGCGATGATATTTTCGGTCATAAGCTGAAAAAAGTACTGGATGAAGTGGGAATCGATACGGGTAATCTGATCATCGATAAGGAAGCCCGGACAACGCTCGCCTTTGTGCAGACTTTTGAGGATGGAGACAGAGATTTCTCGTTCTACAGGAATCCCGGTGCGGATATGATGCTGAAAAAAGAGGAAGTGGATGTATCACTGCTGCAGGATACAACGATTTTCCATTTTGGTACACTCTCCATGACTCATCCCGAGGTGAGGGAAGCGACAAAGTTTGGAATCGATGAGGCAAAAAAAGCGGGAGCGATTATCTCTTTTGATCCGAATCTGCGGGAGCCTCTCTGGAACAGTCTGGATGACGCGAAGGAGCAGGTACTTTATGGGCTTACAAAGTGTGATGTTCTGAAAATTTCGGATAATGAGATCCAGTGGCTGACAGGGGAGGAAGATTATACAGCAGGAGTAAAGAAGATCAGGGAAGAAAATGATATTCCTCTTATTCTGGTTTCCCTCGGAAGAGAAGGCAGCAGGGCATATTATAAAAAACCGGGCGGCGGAGAAGAGATCATGGTGGAGGTTATGCCTTTCCTGCAGGAGAATACGATCGAGACAACAGGTGCCGGAGATACCTTTGGCGGATGTGTGTTGAATTATATACTGGATAAGGGACTGAATAATCTGTCGGAAGATGATCTGAGAGATATGTTGACTTTTGCCAACGGAGCTGCTTCGATCATCACTACGAGGAAAGGTGCTCTGAGAGTGATGCCCGGAAGGGAAGAAGTGGAAAAACTGATTAAGAGCAGATAAAGACATACTATTTTTAAATCTTTTATTGTCGAGAAATGGCAGGCAGTTACCATATAAAGCAACTGCCTGTTTTCATGTCATAAAATTTTACTCCGTTTCCCGCAGCCTTTCCACGATGGACTTCTTCGCCAAAAACCGATAGCTGATCAACGGCAGCAGGATGCCGAGCAGTGTGAAGATCGGTACTGTGATAAAGAGGGGCGTTATCATGAAATGGTACTCAAAAAACCAGAACATATTCTCTACCACATTCGCGGCGGAGGGGCTTATTGTGACCGCCAGAATAAAGGAGATGACAACGGAACCCAGAGTATAGTAAAGTCCTTCCAGTACCAGCATCTTTTTTAACTGTTTTCCGGTCATACCGATGGACTGCAGCATGGCAAATTCCCTGTGGCGGGTGATAATGCCGGTGAGAACAGCGTTTAAGAAGTTCAGAATGCCGATCAGTCCCACGATAAAGCTCAGAATGCTTCCCATCAGCAGAAACATATTGCGGAAGGATTCAAATTTCCCAGCGTAAGTATAACGGCTCTCATAGTCCAGAGAGGGATCCACATTGTTCGTATAGTCTGCCATAAAATGTTCCATGTCCTGTTTGACGGCCTCATCGTCCACCATATCAAAGGTATAGTACATCGGCACGGAAGTCCCGGTATCTCTGATGAACTGCTCGGAGTTTAGGACAAACTGCTCATTGGCGTAGAAGCGATAATTCAGGCTGGTTGGTATGGAGACGACAGCGGCGACCTCGTATTCCATGTCCTTAAATGTCCCTTCCTTGGGGCGCTTGGATATGGAAGCGGTTGCGGGCAGGCTGTCTAAATTGTCCGCCTCGTATATTTCTCCTGTCTGTGTATCATAATATTCGGTCTCCCTGCTGTATCGGATCTTAACCGTGTCGCCGACTTTCGCCCAGTTCGTCCAGTCTTCCATATTGCCGTAGTCGTCCTCGAAATAGACGGCGGCTATCACATTTTCTTCGGTTTTCAGGCGGGAGATATCTCCATCCCACACTTTCAGTTCGTCCAGACAGAACTCATCCATTCCATAGATGTCTATCTCGTTTAAAATCTGGTTTCCTTCTCTTGGCATGGAACTGATGTAGTGCTCAATATCTTCTGCACTGTAATATCTCGACAGATGGCCGCTTCTGATATAATCTTCCTCAATAAAATCGTAGACAAAAAAATCTGCTTCCCCATAAGTTTTTCCAGCACCTGTGATACCGTCCATATTTTCTAACAGTGCGACGATATCGTCCGACACAGGCGTCCTGTCTCCCCAGTGCATCCTCACATTGAAATAGCTGGCATCCGCGACGATAAAATCCGTGCTGATCATATTACTTAGATATTTTTCCATGCTGAAGCCGTTTGACAGGATGACCGTCAGAGTGAAAAGTACGATGGACAGGGACATAGATAATACTGTGACAAATGTTTTTTTTCGGTTTCTGCCCATATTGGCAAATGCCATGGAAAAAATGGAAATCCCTTTTCTTGATACTTTTTTAACCTTTCTCTTTTTAGAGAGACTGTCCGACTCCGTGTAGCGCAACGCTTCGATCGGAGAGACTTTTCCCGCCATTTTGCTCGGCTTCCTGCAGGAAATCAGCACTGTGATGACAGAAAAGAGTGCCGCACCGATAAAGATAGCCGGATTTGCGGAAACGGAGGCGTAATAAATGCTGTCGTTGTTCGATACCGCTCCTATGACGACAGGTGCAAGAAGCACGCCGGTTCCATAGCCGAGAAGGAGCCCTATGGGGATACCGATCCCCGAGAGCAGCAGAGATTGAATTCTCACGATCTTTTTGATTTGTTTTCCTGTTGTACCGATGGTCTTTAAAAGACCGTAATGGCGGATGTCTCCCGCTACCGAGATCTGAAAAATATTGTAAATGATCAGATATCCGGTGAAAATGATCAGAATGACCACCACTATGATGCCAAGGATAACGGAAAAATCTATGGAATCAAAAAGCTGCGCTCCCACATAACCCCAGTTGATGCCGAGTTTGATATAATTGTCTTTTCCCACTTCATCATTTTGAAATCCATGTTTTTTCAGAACAGTTTTTAAGTCGTTTTCAATGGAAGAGGCGTTCCGGAACATGACATTGAGCTGATAAGATCCGGTTCTGCCGTTGCGATTCTGATTGTTGCATTTTTCGAGAATCTCATCCAGACGGCTTTCCGCCATGATGATATGGTTTGCCACCGTGACTTCATCATACTCCCAGTAGCCGCAGAGGGTGAAGGTTTCCGTCGTCTCGGTGCCGTCCACATCGATAGTGACGGTGAATTCGTTTCCAAGTTCAGGCTCCACTCCGAGCAACGATAATAATTTCAGATCTGTTGCCGCCTGGTTGGTTCCCTCCTCGGGAAGATGTCCCACAGCGGGGGTAGTAAAGCCGAATTTTGCGTAATTTTCGTCCATATAGCTGACTTCCACCTGGGATTTATTGAAGACGTCGTCTGTCGCCAGACCTGCTATGCGGCGCAGTCCCCATTCCTTAATAAGGGGGTCGTCCTTCAGTTCATCAAACTGTTCTTTTGTAAGCTCCTTAAAAATTCCGTGGGCGTAAGTGCCCACCTGCCTGAAATTGCTCTGCTGAAAATTTTCCACCATGGACAGAGCGATCGTAAAAAGCGTTGTAAAGAGGATTGTGGTCAGGGCCACGGCAAGGACTGTGATCAGGTTGCGGAGTTTTGCAGCCTGCAGATTTTTAAAGGCAAGCCTGTAGATACATTTTCTGTTTGCTACTCTCATTGGTACGCCTCCTCTCACATATTCTCTCTGGTTACGATTTTGCCGTCCTCAATGCGGATGATCCGGTCGGCGAGCTGGGCGATCTCCTCATTGTGGGTGATCATAACGATAGTCTGGGAGAATTTCTTGCTGGTCAGCTTTAACAGGCCGAGAACATCCTGGGAAGTCTTGCTGTCCAGATTGCCGGTGGGTTCATCCGCTAAAATGATAGCTGGTTTGGAGGCGATGGCTCTGGCGATTGCCACTCTCTGCTGCTGACCGCCGGAGAGGTTATTAGGAAGATTGGAGAGCTTTTCGGAAAGCCCCAGTGTCTCGATGATATTGTCGATGTAAGCAGCGTCCGGTTCATTGCCGTCCAACTGGATCGGCAGCACAATGTTTTCGTAAACATTTAACACCGGTACCAGATTGTAATTCTGGAATACAAAACCGATCTTACGCCGTCTGAATATGGTCAGAGCTTCGTCTTTTAGAGAAAAGATATCTTTTCCATCCACGGTTATGCTGCCCGAAGTAGGTCTGTCCAGCCCTCCCAGCATGTGCAGAAGTGTGGATTTACCGCTGCCGGAAGTGCCGATAATCGCTGTAAACTCTCCCGGTTCAATAGAGAGAGTTACGCCGTCGAGGGCATGTACCGCGTTCTCGCCATTTCCGTAAATTTTTTTGAGGTTTGTTGTTGACAAGATAGCCATAGAAAAATAGTCTCCTTTTCTTTTATGTTAAGTACTATTTTTTCATAACAATCTTACCAGATTCTTTCCAAAAGAAAAGAAATTATAACAGTTTTGTAAGTTTTGCAGATTTGTTTTCAGAAATAAAAAAGAATGAAAATTATATGCAAAAAATGTAGATCATGCTAATTTTTGAAGTTTTTCGCTGTGCTCGGCGACTACTTTTTTTAACAGATCGACATCGTCAAAAACTGTTTCCATTCTATCACAGTCTCTTTGATATCTGTGATAAGTGTCGGTATAGCAGGATTCGATCGTGTTCAGACGCGGCAATATAATGTTTTCCTGAAACAGCCTGACATTGTGAAGACCTGCTTCCAGAGATTGAACTTTGTCGTCTAAGGATTGAACTTTGTCGTCTAAGGATTGAACTTTTTCGT